>Ga0209979_1001499_pt1 | contig 25372 bp, 21 predicted proteins | sample AnhtaG_FD_183114 | JGI IMG/M metagenome (GOLD analysis project Ga0209979, IMG submission 183114) | Deep subsurface microbial communities from Anholt, Denmark to uncover new lineages of life (NeLLi) - Anholt_01485 metaG (SPAdes) (version 2) | ecosystem: Environmental > Aquatic > Marine > Oceanic...
CAACTTCCTGCCAGGCTCTCCTTTCACTGTGACGGTGACAGCCTACCCCACCAACATCACCGCCGATGGCTCTTCTACCTCAACCATAACGGCCACAGTGGTGGATCAATACAACAACTATGTGGCCGACGGCACCGTGGTCACCTTCACCACCAGCCTGGGCAGCCTGGGGTCCAGTACTGTCACCAAGACCACCACGAGCGGTATAGCCACAGCGACGCTGACCTCAGGTACGGTGGCCGGGACGGCGACCATCACTGCTACCTCGGATTCCAAGTTTGACACCACCACAGTCGAGTTCACCCCTGGTGACCTCGACCACTTCGCCTTCGATGCCATCGGCGATCAGACGGCGGGGCTGCCCTTCAACATCACCATCACCGCCCAGGATGCCCACGATAACACCGTCACCGGCTATACTGACATCAACGCCCTGAGCGATAGCACGGGCACCATCAGTCCCACCTCTACGAGCAGCTTTGCTAACGGCATCTGGACGGGGGGCGTCACCATCACCAAGGCAGCTAAGGGGGTGACCATTGCCACCACCGGTGGTGGCAAGTCCGGCACCAGCAACGGCTTCGACGTGGACCCCGCCTCACCCTCCATCCTAACCCTGACGGCCTCTCCTACCGCCATTCCTGCCGATGGCGTTTCAACCTCGGCCATCACCGCCACGGTGAACGATCAGTATGACAACAAGGTGGCCAACGACACCGTGGTCACCTTCACCACAGATCTGGGCAGCCTGGGCTCGAGCACCGTTGCCAAGGCCACGGCCAATGGTGTAGCCACAGCCACCCTTACCGCGGGCACGACGCCAGGCATCGCCACCATCACTGCTGCCTCCAACTCGGCATCCGATCGGACCAGGGTGACCCTCTTCCACCAAGGGCTGGACCCCGCCTCGGTCGTGACCCAGGTGGTCAACAACGACGGCACGGTGGACAACAAGGCGGGGGCCAACACGGAGGTGATCATCACCGCGCCCGACACCTGCACTACGACCGTGGTCTCCGGGCTATACATCAGCAACCCCGGTGGAGCGCTGAGCTTCACTGCATTCGCTGGTGGATACATTGATGTGCAGGTCCTCGACGCTCCGTGCGCTTCCCAGGTCGAGATCAGGCCGTACTATTCCAAGGGCACTCCCGATGAGCGCCTGCTACGGCTGTACTGGTGGGATGGAGTCTCCTGGCAAGGGTGTTCGGACCAGGGGGTGAACACCGCCGATGTGGGCGGCTACGGCGGCTACATCTGGGCCAGGATCAGAGGGGACACCGTCCCCACGCTGCACGATCTGGCAGGGACGCCCTTCACTGGAGGGCTTCCTCCCAGCCCCATTCCTCCCAGGCCCGTGGGCGGCGTCATCGTGCCAGTGAACAAACTTGAGCTGTTAGCCCCCTGGATCGGTTTGGCCTGGCTGATCCTCGTCATCGTTGCCGCCCTGACCTTCGAGTTGCGTAGAGCCTGAATAAACCGAGGTGCAAATGATGAGGGTGCCTTGAGCGCCCTTGGGATGCTCAGTCGGGACATTTGATGCTCCGCCTAGGCCGATGGGAAGAGGTGTTTCGACAAACGGAAATATCATGCAAACTAAATTGAGTGCTTTTTGCGATAAGATCATCGAGGCCGGCTGGCTGGCGGCGGTTATCGTCCTCCCCATCCTCTTCGACGTCTACTCCGAGGGTGTTTTCGAGGTGGCTAAGGTTTGCCTGTTGCGCTCTATTGTGCTGGTCATGTCACTGGCTTGGGTGATAAGCGTGATGGAAAAGCAGGAGGGCAAGCAAGAACAAAAGGTGCAGATCGATAGCACCCAAACACTAGTGAACTTGATCCGCAGGCCCTTGGTGTTACCGGTGTTGGTGTTAGCCAGTGTCTATGTCCTGACCTCCCTGACCTCTGTCTGGCCTCATGTGAGCTTCTGGGGTTCCTATAGTCGGCGTCAGGGCACCTACACGGCCCTCTCCTACATGCTGATCTTCTTCCTCATTCGGCAGGCCCTGCGCGGGCGGAGGCAAATCGAGCGGCTCATAAGGTTAATCGTATTGGCCAGTCTCGCTGTCTCGCTATATGCCTTGATCCAGCACTTCGGGCTTGACCCGGTACCATGGGGCAGAGACTTTTCAAAGAGAGGAACTTCTTCGCTAGGCAATCCCATTTTCACCACTGCTTATCTCATAATGGTCGTTCCGCTGGCGATGAGACAGCTTATTAAGTCTCTCTCAGAGCTTCTCGAAAGCCGTAAGCACTTTTCTTATCACCTCATCTCGGTGGCGTTCTACTCCTTCATCTTGGTCATACAGTTGCTTTGCGTCGTGTTTGCCCAGAGCCGGGGTCCCTTTCTAGGCCTTGCTGGCGGACTGTTCTTCTTCTTCCTTCTGCTGGCTATCTACAAAGGCAGGAGACGGGTGGGGCTGACGGTCGTTGCCCTTGCCCTTCTCTTAGGGCTCGTCCTGGCCATTCTGAACCTGCGCAATAGTCCTTTAAGTGCACTCAAGCGGGTGCCTTATGTAATGCGCCTGAGCGCGATTGTAGGGGCGACGACTCTTAAGGAGAGAGCTTTGACCTGGGAGGGTGCTGTCGAGATGAGCAGGGCCAGTCCTGTGCGGGCAATCGTCGGGTACGGGCCAGAGACCATGCACGTTGCTTTCTCTCCTTACCTGTTGCCTGGCTTGGTGGACATAGAGGGGCCTGGGTGGACCCAGGATCGTTGTCACAATGAGACCCTAGATGCTTTGGTCACAACAGGCCTCATCGGAGTTATCGCCTACCTCTTCCTGTTCGGCAGTGCATTCTATTATGGCCTAAACTGCTTGGGACTGGTAGTGAGCCCTCGACAACAGACTTCGTTTGTAGCGTTGTTGACAATGGGAGCGGTTCTTGGTGTATTGATCCCCTGGCTTCTGGATGGGACGCTGAGGTTTGCTGGGGTGGGAATACCGGCTGGTATGGTGGCGGCCCTAGTTGTCTACCTAGGCACATTCCTGTTCCATGATCGAAAGGAGAAAGCCAAGCACGACCCCAACCAAATCCTCTTAATTGCTCTGTTCTCGGCCATTGTGGCCCACTTTGTCGAGATCCAGTCTGGCATCGCCATCACCGCTACCCGTACCTACTTCTGGGTCTACGCGGTACTGATGGCGCTGATCGCCCTCTCCATTCAAAGGGAGCCGGTCCGGGTTCGGGTTCTGGCCAGGCCTTTATCCCCCAAGGCTCCCAGCAAGCGTAGCAGGAGGAGGCGGACAAGGAAAAAGGCGCAGGTGCGGCCCGCCGGACGAGCAGTGGCGCGCATCGCAGATCCGCGTCGTGCCTCGGTTCTATCTCACTCTCTGCTGATCGGGCTGCTCTTGGCGACCACGAGTTTCGATTTCGTCACCCCTGACTTCAATCTCAGGTCTGGCTTCGCCATAGTGGCGCTCTTTCTCCTGGTTTGGCTCTTGGGCGGAGCCATCGTCATCACGGAGGTAGGTGAAGGGGCTTGCTCTGAACAAGATGGGGCTAGCTGGGTTGACTCGCTGCTGGTCTACTTCGCCATTTCCTTGGCATGTTGTCTCATCTTTCTCCTTCTCCGCACTGTCAGCCTGCCGCCTTCTGGGGACCCAGCGAGTAGTGTCATAGTCTATTACCTCTACTCATTCATCATCATGGTGGCCGTAGCCTTTAGCCTGCTGAAGGGCATCTCGCTTCCGTATCGCTTTTCGCAGAAAGCGAACTGGTGCCTTTATGCCATCTTGACCACAGCCATCGGGATACTGATCTTCACAACCAATCTGAATGTCGTCAGAGCGGACATCTATTTCGCACAAGGGCAGGCCTATCAACAAGCTGAACAACTGGATAGGAGCATTGCCCTCTACAAACGTGCCTTGGAGCTCGCGCCCAGGCAGGACCACTATTATCTTTTTCTTGGCCAAGCCTACTTGAGAAAGGCTCAGCCAGTCACAGATCAGAGGTTGGTCTGGTTCAGGGAAGCTCAGAGGGCCCTGGAACGGGCCAGGGAGATCAGCCCGCTTGATCCGGACCACTATGCTAATCTCGCAGACCTGCATTATCACTGGGCGGAGGTGACATCTGATCCAGCGGAAGCCGCTGAAAGGCTAAAGGTGGCCCTACCCTATTACCAGCAGGCCATGACCATAAGCCCCGCCAGCTACGGCCGAGTTTTGAACGAGGACGTAGTCAGTGCTCACTGCGCCCTGGCGATGGTCTATCAACAACTAGGGCGGATCGACGAGGCTGTCGAGGAGGCTAGGATCGCTAGAAATCTGGCTCCGGAGGAGGAGAAAACCAAGCTGGATGCACTGGTAGCCTGGCTGGAAGCCCAGGGCGGATGATACGGACTCCAACTCCTCCGTTTCAACTGTCCAGGCGATGGACAAGCCCAGCTTCAGGCACGCGATTGGCTACCATTGCTGATGGAAAAAGGCCATTCACCTGTAACTCTTAGTTGAATGGCCTTTTTGGTTAGTTCAGCAAGCCATGCATTTGGCAAGAAGGGCTCCGAGTGGCTGTAGCCCCAAGGGCTGGAGAGCCCTCCCGCAGGTTTAGAAGCGGGAGGGTAATCCCCCACGTTTGCTCCCTTCCCTCCCTTGTGCTACAATATGGATCAATCCCATCGGCGGCCCGGTTCACAGGGGGTAACCAAAGGTTGGATCTGGCGATTGTCATCGTCAACTATAGCACCCGCCGCTTGCTGTGGGAGTGTCTGGCCTCGGTGTACGGCGGCCAGAGCAATTTCTCCTACGAGGTGTGGGTGGTGGACAATGCCTCTACCGACGGCAGTGCGGAGATGGTGGCCGCCGAGTTCCCCCAGGCTCACCTCATCCGCAGTGAGGTGAATGGCGGCTACGCCTACGCCAATAACCTGGGGCTGAGGGAAATCTTGGATCTTGGATGCCAAATCCCCAGCTACGTGCTGTTGTTGAACCCTGATACACTGCTCCCTCCCTCAGCGTTGGCCGATATGTTGGCCTTTATGGAGGAGCACCCGGAAGCGGGAGCGGCCGGGCCACGGCTGGTGCGGCCCAGCGGCGAACTGGACCTGGCCTGCCGCCGGAGTTTTCCCACGCCGATAAGCTCCTTCTACAAGATCTTCGGTGTGAGCAAGCTCTTCCCCCGCAGCCCCCGCTTCGCCCGCTATAACCTCACCTTTCTGGACCCCGATGAGACAGTCGAGGTGGATTCAGTGGTGGGGTCTTTCATGATGGTGCGGAGAGAAGCCATCCAGCAGGTGGGGCTGCTGGACGAGAGCTTCTTCATGTATGGCGAGGACCTGGATTGGGCCTACCGTATGAAGGCCGCCGGCTGGAAGGTGTACTACAACGCCGATGTGAGGGTGCTGCACTACAAGGGCGAGGCCAGCAAGACCAGCCGGAAAGCGCGCTATGAGTTCTACCGGGCCATGTACATCTTCTACCAGAAGCATTATCGGGCCACTACGCCCCTCTGGCTCCACTGGCTGGTCGTAGGGGGGATTGCGTTGCGCGGTGGCCTGGCCATGGTTCAGGAACTGATCCGATCGCATCAGGGCAAACTTGCCCGCTCAGGAGCTCAAGGATGACTAGGCGACGAGCGCGGTTAGTTTTCGGTATCCTCCTCTTCCTCACCGATGCGGCCATGATGGGCCTGGCCTTCTATTTGGCCTATCGACTACGGTTGCTGACCGAGTACAAGCACATTTTCCCCTTCCCCTACTACCTGGCGATGCTCTTCATCCAGGTGGCTACACTGCTGACCCTATTTTTCTTCGCCAAGCTCTACCATCGTCAGCCTGCCCTCTCCCGCGTGGATGAGGTCTACACCATCTTCGGCAATGTCTCGGTGGCCATCATCGTCAGCTTCGCCGTCATTTCCTTCTTCTACCGGCAGGAGCTGGAATATCCACGCCTGATGATGCTCTACGCCTGGGTGCTGACCATTGTCCTGGTCACCCTGGGCCGGCTGTGCAACCGGCTTCTGCGGAGAGGGCTGCAGAGCCAGGGTTGGGGCCGGGATCGGGTGCTCATCATCGGCACCGGTGAGGTGGGACAGATGATCCTGGGGAAGATCACTCACTCCCGAGGGCTGGGCTACGATGTGGTGGGCTTTGTGTCCAGAGATGATAAGGGACTGCGGCAGGTCGGTGGGATACCCGTGCTGGGCTCCACTGACGACCTGCCAACGATCATCGAGGATTACGGGGTGGATGAGGTGATCATCGCCCTGCCCGATGCCTCCCACCAAGAGATCCTGACCCTCATCTCCCTCTGCGAACGGGAGCGGGTGAGCATCAAAGTCTTCCCCGACGTGTTCCAGATCATGGCCCAGGAGATCACCATCGGCGACCTCAACGGCCTGCCCATGGTCACCGTGCGAGACATCGCCCTGCGCGGCTGGAAGTTGACCCTCAAGCGGGGCATGGACCTGCTCGGTGCCACGCTGGGCCTGATCTTCGTGTCGCCGCTGATGATGCTCCTAGCCCTGTTGATCAAGCTGGATTCTTCTGGTCCGGTCTTCTACTGCCAGGAGCGGATGGGACTGGATGCCAAGTCCTTTTGGACCATCAAGTTTCGCTCCATGTATGAGGGCGCGGAGACAGAGACGGGGCCGGTGTGGGCCAGGTCCAATGACCCGCGCCGCACTCGAGTGGGCAGGTTTCTGCGTCGCTTCTCCATTGATGAGCTGCCCCAGTTGATCAATGTGCTCTTGGGAGAGATGAGCCTGGTGGGTCCTCGGCCTGAGCGCCCCGTCTTCGTCCAGCAGTTTCAGCAGTTTATCCCCCGTTACATGGACCGCCACCGGGAGAAGGCGGGTATAACCGGCTGGGCGCAGGTGAATGGCCTGCGGGGGGGCACCTCGATCGTGGAGCGTACCAAGTACGACCTGTGGTACATCGAGAACTGGTCCCTGCTGCTGGATATTAAGATCGTCCTCCGCAGTATCCTGGCGGTGTTCAAGGCCAAAGATGCATACTGAAACCGCGGACTGTCACATTTCGCCGACAGAATGCGTATCAACGGTCAACTACTGCGCCACTTGTACGAGAGTCAGCCAGCAATCCGTGATTATGGACAGATGTTGCGGAAAAGAGCGCTATAGCGCTCGATTAGACGCATCATAGATAGTCAAGTACAAGATAATGGAATACCTTGCTTTGTCATGGAAGTTAGATCGAGGTTCGCCGGGAGTCGACAACGATCCGAACAATCCACTATCTCGCGCCTTCAGAAACCCCTTGGTAGAGGGACGCCCATTTGATGGATTCGCGCTTTGCTTGTATGGCGGTGAAGGATCAGAAATCTATACTGACCGCCCAATCAGGTGGCTTGGTGTTTTGGTTTTATCGCGAGGAGGTCGACTCATCTACTTTCCCGGTCTCAGCACCACTCCTGACTGGATACAGACGATACAAACGACAAGAGAGAGAACTCAAACGCCTAAGAAGCCTTTTGACTTGGACCATGCTGCCTGGGAATCCACCGACAACGCTGGTACTTCACGAGCCCTGGATCTCAAGCTCATCACGCGGGGGGCAGAACCCCTGATCTTGGCGAGGGACGAGTGCTCTGGTTTGGTATGAGTGTTGCGAGCGAGCATATACTGAGGGAATTGAAACAGGAGACTACAGTAGCTGCCCCTTCGCCTCCGACAGACACTGAAAGGTGAATTGACGTGTTTCGTGAAGCTGAGCGTGTGGCACCCTATCATGTAGTTAGCCTAGCGGATGGTGCAAGGTCATGCTTTGAAGAAGGTTTTCTGCATTTCAGGTTCGTAGTCGGCCCTATGAATGCATCGATTTACAGAGACAAGAGGCTGATACCTCCAGTCCCATACTTGCAGAAGCCATTCCCCGCCGAGCTCAGTCAGGTTCCGGCTCGTCTTCATCAAGTTCCACAGGCTGAGGTGTTATCTATCCAGATCACATGCTTTTGGCTTCCTGGCTCTCTGACAGTTCCTGTTGTTTTCACTACACCAACCCAATTGTGAGATCTTGGTGAACCTATTCGGAGTAGTAGAGACTATACACTGGTGTACCTGGAGAGCTTTCGTCTTGCTGGCTGGTGCCCGTGCGAGGTGCAAGCCAATGGGCGCGTTCGTCGTTGGGCATTTATTCCAGAACTTGCCAAGTACCTCCGGGTTATCACCGAACCGGATGGGGAAACGGTACACAATGCTTTTCCAGATCGCGGCTTTAGGCCCTGAAACGAGGGAGACAAGACCATGATCTTTCAATACTACCCAGACACGGATATGCTTTACATCAAACTTGCCAACGGGGTGAGTACAGAGTCCGAAGAAGTCGCGCCTGGCATCGTGCTTGACTTTGACGAATGTAACCAGGTCATCGGCATTGAGATCGAGGACGCCAGTACATTCATTGATCTATCACGACTGGAAGTGTCGGCCCTACCTATTGCTACCCTGATCCTCAGCGAGAGAGTACCTATAGGAGCGTAACGCGGTCAGTCCAGGGTGCTTCCGGCCGACTGGAGGTGCTGAAGCGGAGTCTCTCCCACAGAATGGGGTGCAAAGCAGCGGTCCGTAACATAATGGATCCCCTGGCCTGTGGTTGCACAGTGCCGCAGGCACAGACGGCCAGGACAGGCTGCAGCGTCGAAATGATAACCTGCAAGGGAGCAATAAGCCCTTGGAAAAAAGTAAGGAAGATAAGGAGATACTCCCATGCCCTTTTTGGACGAGCAACCCCAGGCGCAGGTAAGACAGCAACTGGAGGGCTTGAAGGGGCCGGTGAAGCTGGTCGTCTTCACCCAGGAACTGGAATGTGAGTACTGCCGGGAGAACAGAGCGCTGGCCCAGGAGGTAGCTGACCTGTCCGATCAGATCGCGATAGAGGTCTACAACTTCGCCCTGGACAAAGAGGCGGTACAGCGGTACAATGTGGATAAGATCCCGGCCATCGTCGTGGAGGGGGAGAAGGACTACGGAGTGCGCTTCTACGGGGTGCCCTTTGGCTACGAGTTTGCTTCCCTTTTAGAAGCCATCCAGTCCGTCTCGGCAGGAGATTCGGGGTTGGCTCCGGAGAGCAGGGAGATGCTGGCGGGGCTGAAAGAGCCCCTGCATCTGCAGGTGTTCGTCACCCTGACCTGACCATACTGCCCCCAGGCCGTGCGCCTGGCCCATCAATTGGCCATTGAGAGCGATCTGATCAGGGCTGACATGGTGGAGTCGTCCGAGTTCCCCCACCTGGCCAACAAATACGGGGTTATGGCCGTGCCCAAGACGGTGGTCAATGAGCGTGTCAGCTTCGAGGGCGCCCTGCCGGAGCCCCACTTTCTGGAAGGGGTGATGCAGGCGGTGAAGTCAGCGTCATAGCGTCGTGGCTTTTCCTCTGAGATGCCTGGGCGCTACGGCGCAGCGATGTCAATCACAGGAGGGTGAATCATGAGTCTGAAGGGGAAACGAGTGGCCATCCTGGCCGAAGACCTGTACGAGGACCCGGAGCTGTGGTATCCCTACTATCGGCTGCAGGAGGCCGGGGCGGAGGTGGTGATCGTGGGCCCGGAGGCCAAGACCTACCAGAGCAAGCACGGCTATCCGGCCCGGGCGGAGGTGGCTGCGGCCGAGGTGAGCGCCGACGAGTTCGACGCGGTGGTGGTGCCCGGCGGCTTCGCTCCCGACCGGCTGCGCCGCTACCCGGCGGTATTAGATCTGGTACGGGGGCTGTTCGAGCAGGGCAAGGTGGTGGCCGCCATCTGTCATGCGGCCTGGGTACCCATCTCGGCGGGGATCATGAAGGGCAAGCACGCCACCTGCGTCAGCGCCGTCAAAGATGACCTCATCAACGCCGGAGCGACCTACCTGGACGAGCCAGTGGTGGTGGATGGCAACCTCATCACCTCCCGCACGCCGCGCGACCTGCCCGCCTTCCTGCCAGCCATCATTCAGGCGCTGGGAGGCTGAATCCCGCAGCGCCCCGAGGTCAAATGGCTTTCAGAGAGAACTCAAAAGGACATAGGAGGTGATCATGACCGAGGAAGAGAGAAGCGCGATCGTCGAGATGCTCAACCAGGACATTGAGGGCGAGCATGGAGCCATCATCCAGTACCTGCTCCATGCCTACGCGATGGGGGAGGGAGAGTTCGCCGCGGAGATTGAAGCCGTGGCCCGCGACGAGATGCGCCACCTCCACTGGTTGGCGGAGGAGGTGGTGGAACTGGGCGGCAAGCCCTCCATGAAGTTGGGGACTGTGACCTTCGAGGCGCGTGAAGAGGGGGTGCCGGTCAGCCTGGGGCCCGGCGGGCCGGTAGACTGGATGAGGCAGGATGTGGGGCTGGAGCGGGACGCCATCGCGCTCTACAGAAAACATGCGGCGGTCATTGACGCCCCCGGGATCCTTCGGCTCCTGCGGCGCGTCATCTCCGACGAGGAGCGCCACGAGGGGGTTTTCGCCAGCCTCGCCGGGGAGATCCCTGAGAAGGGCGTCGAGCCGGAGCTGACGGGCAAGGGGGTCGGCGCTGGCGAGGATACACTGCCCGCCCGCACACTGGAGATCCTGCAGCAGGGACTGCGCCACGAGTACACAGTCATCCTCCAATACCTCTATCACTCCTTCCTGGCCCCCTGTGAGATCGGGAGGGAGCTGGAGATGCAGGCCATCAATGAGATGCAGCACATGGGCTGGTTTGCTGAGGAGGTGGCGGGGAAGGGTATCGTGCCCCATATGGGCCACGATCCCTTCGATACCAGCGAGGACACGGCCGACATGCTGCGGGCCGACATCGCCGCTGAGCGGGCAGTGACCATGGACTACGAGGCACAGTTAGAGGAGCTGGAGGATCCGGGCCTCAAGGAGCTCCTGGGCTACATCCGCGACCACGAGGTCTACCACGACGAACTCTTCAGCGACATGCTGGAGGAGGTGAAAAAGGCCGAGGCAGCTAAGCCCAAACCCACGGTCGGGAGTCTGTTGGGCGAGAAGCAAGAGTGATTAAGGGGGATGAACCAGGGCCGATTTTCTGATGAGAGACGATGCTCCCCTGACAGGGGAGGAGTGGCATAGGTTAGATGGGCTGGTGGTCGAGACAGCTCGCAAGATACTGATGGGCCGCCGGATCATCAAGCTGACCGGGCCCTTCGGCGCGGGATTGCAGATGATCCCTCGGGACAGCCTGGAGGTGGGCGAGGCCTGTCTGCACGAACAAGTTGATGAGGGGACCTGTGAGAGCCAGCCGGTGCAGGTGAGCCAGCGGGAGATCCTCTCCCTGCCGGTGATCCACAAGGACTTCTGGCTGCGTTGGCGGGATATTGAGACCAGCCGCCAGTTTGACCTGCCGCTGGACCTGAGCCCCACTGGCGCTGCGGCCGCCGCCTGTGCTCACGCCGAGGACAAACTGATCTTCGATGGTCTGCTGGAGGCAGCGGGCAGCAAGATCGAGGCCGCCGATTGGGAGGAGGAGGGCAATGGCCTCGCCAACGTGGTGGCTGCCACCGAGGCCTTGATCTCGACCGGCTTGTACGGTGCCTACGCTGCAGTGTTCCCTCCGGCCCTCTATGCCAGGCTGCATCGCCTAATGGGCCGGGGCGGGCGGCTGGAGATCGAGCACATCGGGAAAGTAGCCTCCGGCGGCGTCTTCCAGGCCCCAGGATTGGAGACCCCGCTGGTCATTGCTCAGGGGGTGCAGAACCTCGACCTGGTGGTGGGGCAGGACCTGACGACCGCCTATCTGGGGCCCGATCTGGTAGATTACCACTTCCGCGTGCTGGAGAGCCTGGTCCTGCGGGTCAAGCGCGCGGGGGCGATCTGTGTGATGGAGTGATCCAACAGGGGGCGACCTTCCCCGGTCGCCCCCTGAACTTAGAATGTGGAGCAAAGGAGAGCAGACGATGACCGAGGCGAATGCTGCGCTGGCGATCTTGCGCCGCGCCGTGGAGAATGAGCGCCAGGGCTACCATTTCTACCAGGCGGCCGTAACCAGGACGGTCGATACCAGGGGCAAGGAGATGTTTGAGAGCCTGGGGAAGGATGAGACCCGACATCTGCACCTGCTGCTGGTTGAGTACCAAAGCCTGGAGAAGGGTGAGGGCTGGGTTAATCCCCAAGAGGCCATGGAGCAGGAGATCGAGATTGATATGAGCCAGCCGCTGTTCCCGGAGGAGGGGATGGCCCCGGTGTCTTTTCCTTGGGACGAGGCATCTGCTGGGGAATGGGACGAACTGCAGACCGACCTGGCGGTACTCAAATTCGGCATGGAGATGGAAGAGCGCTTCTATGAGATGTACAAGTCAGCGCTGGATGAGGCTGTGCCGGACTCGCCTGCGGCCTGGGCGTACCGGTTCCTGATGACCGAGGAGAACCGCCACTTTAAGCTGTTGCAGGAGGCCCACAACTATCTGGACGAGAATGAGGTGTGGTGGGACGACTGGCAGAAACCATTCTTTGAAGGGGGGTAGAGAGAAGTTAGAATGCAGAAGTAAGAATTCTGTCTTCTAACTTGAATGACTATGCGCGTCTCACGCAAAATGCTTCTGATGAGGCGCCGGCGGCGGCGCTCCAACTCAAACTCCCACAGCCCAGCGTATATCTGGCTGCAGTTGGCCCTGGTGGTGCCGGCAGTCATCACCCTCAGCATCCTGCTGGTCATCCTGGCCGCCTTCGGAACCGTGGCCGGGGTCTACGCCCACTTCGCACAGGGGTTGCCCGACCCCGGAGCTATCGAGACCGCCCAGGAGACCTTCGAGACCGCCAAGATCTACGACCGCACCGGCCAGCACCTCCTGTATGAGATCTTTGACCCCCACCGGGGTGACCGCACTATCGTCCCCTTGGAGGGCATTCCCCTCTACCTTCGCCAGGCTACCATCGCCATTGAGGACCGCGATTTCTACGAGAACCCGGGAGTAAACGTCCGGGGCATCCTCCGTGCGGCCTGGGCTAACTTCCGGGGTCAGCAGATCCAGGGCGGTTCCTCCATCACCCAGCAACTGATCAAGAATGTCCTCATCCCCCCGGAGGAACGGTATAAGAAACTCTACTCCCGCAAGATCAAGGAGATCATCATGGCCCTGGAGATCTCACGTCGCTATCCGGGCCGGGAGGGCAAGGATCAGATCCTAGAGTGGTACCTCAACTACAACTACTACGGCAACTTCGCCTACGGCGTTGAGGCTGCGGCCAAGGTGTACTTCGGAAAGCATGTGCAAGATTTGGGCCTGGCGGAGTGCGCCATGCTGGCTGCACTGCCCCAATTCCCAGCCCTCAACCCCATCAATGCCCCGGAGGAGGCGCAGAGGCGGCAGCACCTGGTGTTGGATGCCATGCTCCGGGAGGGCTACATCACTGCAGAGCAGGCGGTGGCGGCCAAATCTAAGCCCCTGGAGGTGCAGAGTTCGCTGGGGGAGCGGTTCGACATCCAGGCCCCCCACTTCTCCCTGTACGTACAGCAGCGGCTGGAGCAGGAGTTGGGCCAACAGGCCCATCAGGGGTTGAAAGTCTACACCACCCTGGACCTTGACCTGCAACGGAAAGCGGAGGAGATCGCCCGGGAGCAGGTCAAGAAGCTCCAAGAGGAGGAGCGCAACGTCTCCAACGCGGCGGTGGCGGTCATCCGCGCGACCACGGGTGAGATCCTGGCCATGGTGGGCAGCCTGGACTACTGGGATGAGTCCATTGACGGCAATGTCAACGTGGCCCTGGCCGACCGTCAGCCCGGTTCAGCTTTCAAACCCCTTACCTACGTGACCGCCGTGGCCCAGGGCTATACCCCGGCCACGATGATCATGGATGTGCGCACCGGCTTCTATGACGATCCCAACCCCTACTACGTACCCGAAAACTACGACCGCAAGTACCACGGCCCCCAGCGCCTGCGACTGGCGCTGGCCCGATCCTACAACATGCCCGCGGTGTGGATGCTCAGCAAGGTAGGGGTCAAGAATGTGATCAACACCGCTCATCGCATGGGCATCAACACCCTTAATGCCGACTATTACGGCCTGAGCCTCACCCTGGGCGGCGGTGAGGTGCGGCTGCTGGACATGACCTACGCCTTCTCGGTCTTCGCCAACGGTGGTGTCATGGCTGGGGAGCCCATCCCCGAAGAGCGCCGCCACCCCGGATTCCGCGAGCTGGACCCGGTGGCCATCCTGCGCATCGAGGATTCGCAAGGCCGGGTGATCAGACAATATCTTCACCCCGAGACCCGCCAGGTCCTCAGCCCCCAACTGGCCTTTCTCATGGATGACATCCTCTCCGACAACCAGGCGCGGTTGGCGGCCTTTGGGGTTGATAACAAGCTCCACCTTGAGGATCGGCCGGTGGCGGCCAAGACGGGCACCACCGATGACTGGCGTGATGCCTGGACCATCGGCTATACCCCTCAACTGGCGGTGGGTGTGTGGGTGGGCAACAGTGACAACGAGCCCATGGAGCACGTGCCCGGGGCCCGCGGTGCGGCCTCCATCTGGCAGGAGATCATGAAATATGCGCTGAGGGATGCGCCGGTCCAGGAATTCATCCGGCCACCGGGGATCGTGCAGGCGCAGGTATGCGCCGTGTCGGGGCTCCTGCCCACGGATCACTGTCCCGCTACTGTGACCGAGCTTTTCTTGGAGGGGACAGTGCCCACCGCCCATTGCGATGTGCACCAGGTCTTCCGGGTCAACAAGGAGACGGGGAAATTGGCTTCGGTGCATACCCCGCCGGAACTGGTGGAGGAGCGGGTGTACGAGATTCTCCCTCCGGAGGCGCAGGACTGGGTGCGGGAGAATGGCATCCCCCAGCCTCCTACGGAGTATGATGGGTATGGGCCGGGTCTGGCTGCCGGTGACGTGGCCATCATTGATCCACCACCTTATGCCTATCTGAGCCAGGGGCAGGTAATCATCGGCAACGCCAAGGGGGGTGATTTCCAGGCTTGGCGGCTGGAGTATGGCCCGGGCCTCAATCCCTCCTCCTGGAGTCCCATCGGCCCGGACCATGGCCATCAGGTGGATTATGGCCCGTTGGAGTTCTGGGATGTGAGCGGGCTGGAGGGATTGTACACCCTGCGGCTGACGGTGATGCGCCACAACCGGCCACCTGATCAGGCGGCCATCCAGGTGACGGTGGATCATACCCCACCCACAGTGCAGTTGCGCTATCCCTGGGAGGGGAAAGTCTACGTCATGGAGGATGACGAATACGTCAACATCCAGGCCGAGGCCGCGGACAACGTCTCCATGGACCGGGTTGAGTTCTACCTCGACGGAGAGCTTCTCAAGATTAGCACCGTGCCACTTTACAACGCTCGATGGACCATCACCATGGAGGATACCCTGCCCGTGGAGGGCCCACCGGTGGAGGCGACGCGGGTGATCACTAACCCTGACGGCAGCACCTCTGTGGAGACCTACATCACCCGCCGCTTCGAGCGCGACCCGGCTACGGGGGCCCCCATGTGGGTCTTCGATGGGGGGAAGGTCATAACTATCCGCGAGGGCGAGTATACCGAGATCCACGAGATCTATGTCGTGGCCTATGACGCCGCCGGCAACCAGCAGAAGAGCGAGAAGCTCCACATCTCGGTAATCCATGAGAGAGAGGAAGAGGAAAAAGAGGGCGCGGCGCTGGTGGCGTGGTCGGCGGATGAGCAGCGGAGAGTAACGCGATAACGAGACACTGGAGCAACAGATCCCTATAAGGACTGCATCGCTTTCGTCCACCGTGAAATGGCCGGGGTGTCCATACCTGCTGGCCGCCCGTCAGCCCAAACCAAGCTGCTGCTCCTCCACCTGATCTTGTCCCTTCCCATCCTGACCCTGTTGTACGCCACCGGCGGTCGCTCCGCTATCCCACCTGAGTATATGCTCTCCTCCCTCATCTTCATATTGTATGAAGTCACCTCCACTTTTTCAACATGCCTGTCTTGACAATGGCATATTTGGTCACTGGAGATGCTGCTCTCGCCAGATGTGATCCTTGTCGAACTGCGATCCCAGCCGGAAAGCGGATGTCATGTTCGAGGCACAGGAACAACACATGGAGATTGGGTGATGTGCCCGATGACCAGTGGAGCAGGAAACCGGAACAACACAACGAAAAACGAGGAGCCAAGGTGAAGGTCACAGATGTGCGGAGTTACGTACTCAAGACCGGTTCTGTCTTCGTGCAGGCGTTCACCGACGAAGGGCTGACAGGGATAGGCGAATGCAGCCCTATGAACGCCATGGTCGTCGCCCACTTCGTTTATGCAGCGCTCAAACCGCTGATCGTCGGCGAAAACCCGCTGGAGATTGACCGGCTGTGGCACAAGATGCTTTTTCGGACCTATAAACTGGGCGTCCAAGGCGTTCAACTGGAGGCCATGTGGGGAATTGACGTCGCCCTGTGGGACATCCTGGGCCAGGCCACTGGACTGCCGATCTGCGTCCTGCTGGGTGGACGCTACCGCGACAGGGTGCAAATGTACGCTAGCATCGGTGGCAGGGGCGCGCATGACGCCTGGCGAGATGGTCCAGAGGGTGGAGCACTATCTGAAACAGGGCATCACAGCCTTTGAGATCCGCATGGATTGGGGCGCTGATCGTCAGGATGTGGATCTAGACAGAGATTGGGGAATCTTCAGGCGGGTACGAGAACTGGTGGGGGAGGATGTCCCCCTCAGCTTCGATGGCAACAATGGATACTCAGTTCCCGGGGCCATGGCTCAAGGGCGCCGCTTTGAATCGCTGGGGATATACCACTTCGAGGAGCCGGTGGCCCAGTTCGATTACGCTGGTCTGGCCCAGGTGGCCGATGCATTGGACGTTCCCGTCTCCGCTGGCGAGCATGAATATGCTCGTTGGCAATTCCGCGACCTGATCACCCAGGCTTGGGTGGACATAATCCAGCCCGATGTGGTGAAATCCGGCGGCCTTGCTGAGACAAAGAAGATTGCAGTGCTGGCCGAGATCTATAACAGGCTCTTCGTGCCTCACCAGACGCAGCCCACCATCGGTACAGCGGCCAACCTGCATCTCATCGCGGCTCTGCAGTGGGCCGATCGGCCGCAGGAGTACACCGGCCAACGGCCCGAGCTGGGCCAGGTATTTGAGGAACCTCTTGTTTTCGAGAATGGTTATCTGACCGTGCACGACCGACCGGGCTGGGGCTGACCATTAAGGAGACCAGCTTGAGGAGAATGCTGGCGTAACGACAACTCAAGACTCATCGCTCTACCAGGGCTGGACACTTCATCTACAGCTTCGCCCAAGAGTTCCTGCCCCTGGCCAATACCGAGGAAGAAAGACAGATGATCCCTGCTGAGCGCGTTCCACCAGGGCAGCACCTTACTGACCGATTCCCCGTGCTGCACGAAGGCCCCGTCCCCAGATTCGACCCGGCGACATGGGACCTGCGGCTCTTTGGGCTGGTGGAAGAAGAGGTCGTCTTCACCTACGAGCAAATCACCACCCTGCCGAGGGTGAGGGTTGTGGCCGACATCCACTGCGTCACCGGCTGGAGCAAGCTGGACACGGTGTGGGAGGGGGTATCCTTCCGCGAGCTTATGAACCATGTCCGCCTTTTGCCCGAGGCCCGATACGTGATGATCCATGGTGAGTATGGGTTCACCGCCAACCTGCCGCTGGAGGCCCTGATGGATGATGACGTGCTGCTGGCCTATCGCTATGACGATGTGCCTCTGACCCCCGAGCACGGCTATCCCCTGCGCCTGGTGGCGCCTAAACGGTACCTCTGGAAAAGTGTCAAGTGGGTGCGAGGGCTGGAGTTCATGACTCAGGACCGGCCGGGCTTCTGGGAGCAACGTGGCTATCACAACGACGGCGACCCCTGGAAGGAAGAGCGGTTCGGCCGTTAACTGGATTGGGAGGAAGAGTTTATGACGATCAACAACATGACCATCAGAATCGGCGGGGCGGCGGGTGACGGGGTGGAATCGAGCGGGGCTGGCTTTTGCAAGGCACTGGCCCGGGGCGGGCTGCACGTCTTCGGCCTGCCCGACTACTACTCCCGGATCCGGGGCGGACACAACTTCTTTTCCATCCGCGTGAGCGAGCAGCCGCTCTATTCCCACACGGAGCGGGTGCATCTGTTGCTGGCGCTGACGGAGGAAACGGTTCCGCGCCATCGGGATAAAATCGTCGAAGGGGGTGCCATTGTGTACGACTCCAGGCTCAAAGTGCCGCCGGAGCAGTTAGCAGCGAAGGGCATTCAGTTCCTGCCGATTCCCCTGAGCGACATGGCCGAAGAGAAGGCCGGGATCGTGCTGGCCCGCAACACCGTGGCCTTGGGCGTCGCCGCGGGGCTGACCGGCTTCGACCTCGATTCCATGCAGAGCGTCATCCGCCAGAACTTTGCCCGCAAGGGTCGGGCGGTGGTGGACGGCAACCTGGCGGCTGCCGAAGCGGGCTACCTTGAGGGGCAAAAGTACGCCGCCGATTTCCCCTTCAAGTTGAAGAGGATACCGGATGCGCCACCTCGCATGGTAGTCAACGGCACGGAGGCCTTTTCCCTGGGGGCGCTGGCGGGCGGCTGCCGCTTTGTCGCCGGCTACCCGATGACGCCTGGATCGCCGGTGCTGCACTGGATGGCGGCCCACGCGGCCCACTACGGCGTGGTGCTCAAGCACACCGAGGACGAGATCGCGGCCGTCAATATGGCCATCGGGGCTGCCCACATGGGGGCGCGGGCGCTGGTGCCGACCTCGGGGGGCGGCTTCTCGTTGATGGTGGAGGCGCTGGGGCTGGCCGGTATTACGGAGACCCCGGTCGTCATCTACAACGCCCAGCGGCCAGGGCCGTCCACCGGCTTACCCACCCGCCACGAGCAGGGGGACATGCTCTTCATGCTCTACGCTTCGCAGGGTGAGTTCCCCCGCTTCCTCCTGGCTCCGGGCAGCCACGAGGAGTGCTTCGTGACCGGCTGGCGGGCCTTCAACCTGGCGGAAAAGTACCAAACGCCGGCCCTGGTGCTCAGTGACCACTACCTGGCGGTGGCCATTCGCACACTGGAGCTCGAGGTCTTTGACTTCGAGGTGGTGGAGATTGATCGGGGGGAGTTGTTGAGCGAGGCGGAGTTGGACGCGCTGGAGGGAGAGTACCTGCGCTATCGGATCACGGAGTCGGGCGTCTCACCGCGAGCGCTGCCCGGACATCCCAAGGCGGTCTACATGGCCGCCAGCAACGAGCATGACGAGAGAGGAGCGATCACCGAAGAGCCGGAGATGCGCACGGCGCAGGTGGAGAAGCGGCAGCGCAAGCTGGTCGGCATGGCCAGGGAGATGTCCAGCCCGTCGCCGTACGGACCGCTGGAGGTGGAGGTGACCTTCGTCAGTTGGGGATCCACCTACGGGCCGCTGCGGGAGGCGGTGGATCGGCTGAACGCAGAGCAGGCGGGTCGGGCCAATCTCTTGCACTTCGTGGGCCTGTGGCCCTTTCCCACAGAGGCGGTGACGGCGGCTCTGGAGTCGGCCCGACGGCTCGTCACGGTAGAGGTCAACGCCACCGCGCAACTGGCGACGCTCATTCGGGCCAATACTGGCCGGTCAGTGGACGCCAAGATCCTGAAATATGATGGCCGTCCTTTCACCCCGGAGTACATCCTGGCTTGCGTCCCAGAGGAGGTGTGAGATGCTTACTCGTGAAGACTTTGCAGGAAGGGAGCGGCCCACTTGGTGTAGGGGCTGCGGCAATTTCGGCATTCTCAATGCCATCAAGATGGCTCTGGCCGAGCAGGAGATCGCGCCTCACCAGGTGGTCATGTTCACCGGCATCGGTTGTGGCAGCAAGCTGCCGCACTACATGAAGGTCACCGGCTTCCACACCATTCATGGTCGTTCCCTGGCGGTGGCCACCGGGGCCAGGCTGGCCAATCATGGTCTCAAGATCATCGCCGTCCACGGCGACGGCGACGGGTATGGTATGGGACTGGGCCACATGCTCCACGCCATCCGCCGCAACATCGGCATTGTGGACATTGTACAGAACAACCGGGTCTACGGCCTGACGCGGGGACAGTACTCCCCCACCAGCGACCCCGGCATGATCACGCCCACCTCGCCCGAGGGTGCGATTGACCGGCCGGCGCCGCCGCTGGCACTGGCTATCACCGCCGGGGCCACCTTCGTCGCCCGGGGCTACCCCGGGGAGCTGCGCCACCTGGCCTGGCTCATCGGAGAGGCGTTGCAACATCCGGGCTACGCCCTGGTGGACGTGCTCCAGCCATGCGTCACCTACAACCGGGCCAGCGCCTATGATTTCTATAATCCGCGCGTGTACAAGCTGGAGGAGATCGGTCACGACGTGACGGACAAGACCGCCGCCTGGGAACTGACCTACGAATGGGGAGAGCGCATCCCCATCGGGATTTTCTACCGCGTGGAGGGTGTGCCCACTTACGAGGAGCAAGTGCCGGCGTTGAAGGCCGGTCCGCTGGTGAAGCAACCGCTGGGGAAGCTGCGGCCGGAGCAGATAGAAACGCTGCGGGCAGAGGTCATTTGAGCGTGGAGAAGGCCCGCTTGCGCCGCCTAGTAAGAATGCTGTAGGAGAGACTATGCCGCCCATTGAGATCACACCTGGCATCTACTGGATCGGCGTCAACGATCGCACGACCAACCTCTTCGAGGGGCTGTGGCCCATCACTCAGGAGGGGGTCTCGTACAATACCTACTTGATCAACGACGAGAGAAAGGCCATCGTAGACCTGACCAAGGCGCTGAAGACCGACGAGTTCTTTGATCAGATTGACCAGATCACCGGCGTCTCTCAGTTAGACTACGCCATCATCAACCACATGGAACCGGACCACTCGGGAGTGTTGCACACTCTGCGGCGGGTGGCCCCGCAGGTCACCATCGTGGGCACCGAAAAGACCCGCGCCATGCTCGAATCCTTCTACGGCATCACGGAGGGTGTGCAGGTCGTTCAGGATGGGGATAGCCTCCCCTTGGGAGGACACACCCTGCGCTTCTTCTCCACCCCCTTCCTCCACTGGCCCGAGACGATGATGACCTACGAGGTTACCGAGCGCATCCTCTTTTCCTGCGATGCCTTCGGCAGCTACGGAGCCCTGCGCGGCGCTATCTTTGACAACGAGTACACCAATCTCGAGTTCTACAAACAGGAGGCGTTGCGCTACTTCGTCAACATCGTGGCCCTGTTTAGCCGTCCGGTCCTGAAGGCGATCGCGAAACTGGCTGGCGTGCCGGTCTCCATCATCGCCCCCTCCCACGGGCTGATCTGGCGAGAGAACCCTCAACTCATCGTGGACCTATACGAGCAATGGGCAGAATACGCCACCGGCCCCACAGAAATCGGCATCACACTGATCTACGGCTCGATGTACGGCAACACCGAGAAGATGATGAATGCCGTGGCACAGGGCATCTCCCGAGAGGGAGTGCCGCTGACCATCCTCGATGCCATCCCCACCCATGTGAGTTACATCCTCCCCTCCCTGTGGACGCAGCGGGGGGTGGTGGTGGGCGGTCCTACCTACGAAGGGGGCCTCTTTCCCCCGGTGGCCCAGGTGCTGGACATGGCAGTTCACAAGCGGATTCGCAACAAGAAAGTCGCCCACTTCGGCAGTTACGGGTGGAGCGGTGGCGCGCGGCGGCATTTTGAGCGTATCATCGCACCGCTCAACTGGGAACTGGTGGACACCTTTGAGTTCATCGGCGGTCCGACGGAGGAGGATTTGAGGTGCGGAGAGGAGTTCGGCGCTCGTTTTGCCAGACTCATTCAAACGTGATCAGGCACATATTCTACTCCCAGTGTGGAAGCGACACGTGCGCCATGTAATTGGACTCATTCCAATGGGGCAGGCGGATAGGCCTATAGCGCGGGCCATCGGGCAGCGGCGTGTCAGCCCGGTAGACCCAGATTGACTCCGTGTCCCAGGTGAGCAACTCGTCTCGCCCATCACCGATCAGGTCCAGCGCTGTGCAGCAGTAGAAGGGATGCCCGTCGTCGGGGAACATCACTGCCCGATGGCCCTGGGCGTCCAAGAGCCCGCCCTCAGCCGGGTGAGCCGAGAGGAACAGCAGTTCGCTTCCATCCCCGGCCCAATTGACGGGCATCAGGGGACTGGCGTGGGGCACCAGCTCAAAAGAGCTGAGCATGCGCCCTTTGCAGTCGAAGATGGCAGTGATGCCCGGGTGGCCCCAGAAGGTGATGACAGCGTACTCCAGCCCCGGCAGGTCGGGGCGCAGGTTGGCCACGGCCAGCTTCTGCGCGTGCCCCAGCTTGTGTTGAGCCAACACTTCCCCCTCAGCCGTGGCCAGGATGAATCCCTCCTCCCCCGCGGCCAGGCCGATGAGAAGTGTGTCGGGGCAGTCGGGATCGAAGGGGCCAATGGCGATGGCGTCCTGATGATCGCCGTAGGGCAGCTCCCACAGGAGCGTCCCATCCTGATCGAGCACCGAATAGCCAGCCATCACCTCATCGCAGCCATCCCCGTCAATGTCATAGACGGCCGGGAAGTGGCCGGTGGTGCACTCGTGGTACCATAACTCCTTGAGATCTCGGTCAAAGGCCCAGATGTTGGTGTAGCGATCCTTGAGAAGGACCTCCTGAGGATGAGGGCCGCCGGAGAGGTTGGCGATGGCGATCGAATCACCCAGAATACGCTCGTAGGGCCGACCCCCACGGGCGGCGGAGGGTCGGGAGCGCGGGGTGGGGATCGAGGTGCGGATCTCACCTGTGCATCCATCGGCGATCCACAGCCGCAGGTCCTTGCAGAAGAGCACCTCAGCTCAGCCATCGCCGTCCAGGTCGTGCACCTGAAAGCAGTTGTCCGAGGTAGCGGGCCTGAAGCGTGGGCTGGGCTCGCCCAGTTGCCACAGCACCTGGCCCTCAAGGTCTATAGCCGTGAGGCAGGAGATGGTGGGGTAATCGTCGCTGGCCATGTCCACGCGCTGGGACACGACGATCTCCAGACGGCTATCGCCATTCAGGTCGCCGAAGCGTAAGTTGCGGTCAGTGCCGAAGCCGGCGGTGGGTATCCTCTTCCACAGCACCGGTTTGGGGAGCCTGTCGCGAAGTGCCCTCTCCTCCCCTCCCCAGCTCGCGGCCCGTGCCTCCCCTTCCTCCGCCGCCTGGCGGCTTGTCGTCACTCGCGGGTCGGCGAAGCGGGCTGGGACCTGAGACCAGAAGCCCACCTTGCCCCGAAGGTACTCCCACTCCTCGCCTTCCAGAAGCTTCTCGCCATCCACGCTGACGGTGATGCGCGGCCCCACACATTCCACGCGCAGGGTGTAGTAGCGATCCACATCGAAAACGAACCCCCGTGAGGCGAGCAGAGACTGAGCGGCATGGTAGCAGTGCAGGAGGGCGATCTGCCCCCGGGTGATCCGCACAGCGTCGTAGCAGCGGCAGTTCTGGTAGCGGACGATGAGCCCGCAAGCTCCCTGGAAGCTCAGAGGGCGGATCTGGGCCTGGAAAGCGTAGTCACCCCAGAAGGGATCGCCGCTGATGAGCATCGGCGGGCCGATGGGGGCTACCATAGCGTGGGTCATCACGCGCCGGCCGCCCTCCTCCAGCACCTTCCAATTGCCGCTGCCCCTCTCGTTCCACGAAAAGTGGATGGTGGCCTCCGTCCAGCGGCCGATGTGCCTATCCACCACGTGGTACTCCCCCTCAGCGGTGCGAGGGTGGACTGACGCCACCCCCAGGGGCAGGCCCCGAAACTCCTCTTCGAACAGCGTCACCTCACACGAGTTCAAGCCCACCCGCCTTTCTACTACGCGCGAAGACGTAGGGTTGCCCCTGCCGCAGCCGCTCCTCGTACTGCTGGCGATACCACTCCCTGAACTCTCCGCTCTTGATCTTGCGCCACCACCACTCGTTGTCCACGTACCAGCGCACCGTCTTCTCCAGCGCCTGCTCAAAGGTATGAGCTGGCCGCCAGCCCAGGGCCTTGACCTTGTCGCAGTTGAGGGCGTAGCGTCGGTCGTGGCCTGGCCGATCCGTCACGTGGCGGATCAGGCTGTAGGGCTTGTTCAGGAGCTCCAAGATCATGTGGGCCATGACGGTGTTGGGTGTCTCCTCGTCGGGACCGATGTTGTAGGTCTGGCCCACCCGCCCTCGGTGTAGCACAAAGTCAATCCCTTCGCAGTGATCGAGGACATACTGATAGGGGCGCACCTGCCGGCCATCGCCGTAGAGGGGCAGGGGCAGGTCATCAATGGCGTTGGTGATGAACAGAGGCACGACATTCTCCGGGTACTGGTAGGGGCCGATATTGTTCCCCCCTCGGGTGGCGAGCGTGGGCAGGCCGTAGGTAACGTGGTAGGCGTACACCAGGTGCTCGCCGCCCGCCTTCGACGCGGCGTAGGGGCTGCGGGGCACCAACGGATCGCTCTCCACTGAGGAGCCGACTGGCACGTCACCGTACACCTCGTCGGTCGAGATATGGACGAAGCGCTCGATGTCGAACTTGCCGCAGGCTTCCAGCAACACGTACACGCCGAAGACGTCGGTCCGGATGAAGGCTTCGGGGGCCATGATGGAGCGGTCTACATGGCTCTCAGCAGCGAAGTTGACCACTGTGTCAACCTTATGCTGGCGCATAACAGCATCTACAGCCTGGGCATCGCAGATGTCGCCCCGCACGAAGGTGTACCGCCCCGCGAATCCTTCGGCGACATCCCGCAGGTTATCCAGATTCCCCCGGTAGTTCAGCTTGTCGTAGATCACTACCTGGTAGTCGGGATATTTCTCCAGCACATAGCGCGTGAAGTTGGAGCCGATGAAGCCTGCTCCGCCAGTGACGAGTAGATTCTTCAAGATCACAGCCTCCTCAAAGTGACCGATGCACTTACAGCAGGTCTTCCTTACAAGGAGTTCCTGTACCTCTAGAACAGGAACCCGTACCCCTTCTTGCTCCTAGTGGGTGAGTAGAAAACGTAAGTGCCGCTGATATTCTTCTCCTTTAACGGGTCGTACAGTTCCTCGTCCTTTCGGACGTCGCTATCAGTTCACCGTCCTTCACACTTATCCACTGGCCAACGTACTTGGCCTTTAGCTCTTGGATCATCTGTTGTTCCACCGCTACCTCCCAATTCGGGCACCGAGCCTCTGACATGCCTCTTGCAAGCCCACCAGCTCTCAATTGGATCACCCTTCGTCACCTGCGTTGTCGGCTATGGCGTGTCAGGCCAGCAAGGGCTCGCCAGGAAACCCCTTCGGGTCAGGATAATTGAAAGTGGCTGTCAAAGCACCTCCTCCACCTCTCTAACCTTCATCACCACCCACTCACTGCCCTTCACCTTGGTTACATTGTAGTCCTAATCGCCCGTGTTGTCAATGGACCGCTTTCTTTCACGTATAATGTTACTGGGGTAATATGGTTCCTCCAACAGAAAATGTTACCGGAGGGAACCATGTTCACAGAAGACAAGATGACCATCAATGAACGCTACAAGTACCTGCGCTGCATGAAGAAACGCTATCGGAA
>Ga0209979_1001501_pt1 | contig 25340 bp, 18 predicted proteins | sample AnhtaG_FD_183114 | JGI IMG/M metagenome (GOLD analysis project Ga0209979, IMG submission 183114) | Deep subsurface microbial communities from Anholt, Denmark to uncover new lineages of life (NeLLi) - Anholt_01485 metaG (SPAdes) (version 2) | ecosystem: Environmental > Aquatic > Marine > Oceanic...
TGACAGATGAGTGACCATATCATATAATCCTGTTCAAATCGATTACGGTGAAAATCTATTATAAATCGTTATAATCAATGAAGTTAAGAGGATTTTAAATTTCAACGTTGGGACACTAGTGGACGGTTCTACTTTTTAAATAAAATGGGGACGGTTCTATTTTTCTGATTTTATAAATTTATTTGGATCTTCTTTCATTTGTGTGGGTAAAACACACGGGAATGGATGAAGCGACCTTTAAAAAAATAGAACCGTCCCCATTTTGAGTTCTTTTTAACTAATTGATTTTTCAGTCGGACGGAATTAAAATACTCCAAGACTATTAGAAAAGTGGATATATCATGACAAACAAGGTTACAAATAAACTCAACGCGATTTTTTATCCTAAATCCATTGCTATCATTGGCGCTTCAAGAAAACCTGGAAGCGTTGGGCAGTCGCTTCTCGCCAACCTTATCGACAGCCGCTTTCAGGGGATTGTCTATCCTGTTAATCCTCATGCAAAAGGAATTATTGGGATAAAATGCTACAACAGTTTGATGGACATTCCCGACGAAGTGGACCTTGCTGTCCTTATAGTCCCTTCACAATTTGTCCATGATGCTTTAGAAGAGTGCGGAAAGAAGAATGTCAAAGGAGCCATAATTATCTCAGCTGGATTTAAGGAAATTGGCGGAAAAGGAATAGAACTGGAAGAAAAGGTCAAGCAGGTTATTCAAAAGCATGGAATTTCCTTGGTGGGCCCAAACTGTTTAGGTGTTATAAACACAGATCCAGCATCATCCATGAACGCAACATTTGGCACAAAAATGTCCAAAGAGGGAAACATTGCATTTATTTCCCAGAGCGGCGCACTCTGTGTGGCTGTACTTGATTATGCAAAAGAGGCAAATATCGGCTTTTCTAAATTTATCAGCATGGGCAACAAAGCTGGCTTGACTGAGAATGAACTTTTACTCTATCTAAAAAATGACCCAAAAACAGACGTCATCTTGATGTACCTTGAAGACCTTGTTAATGGAAGAGAATTCATGAAAATCGCACGCGAAACCACAAGCAGCTTCTCTTGTCCCAAGCCAATCATCGCCCTTAAAGCAGGGCGGACAATATTAGGAGCAAAAGCAGCTTCTTCTCATACCGGTTCGCTTGCTGGCTCGGATAGTGTCTATGACGCCATCTTCAGCCAGTGCGGTGTCATTAGGGGGGAGACTCTGGAAGAACTTTTTGATTATGTCAAAGCATTCTCCAGCCAGCCTTTGCCAGAGGGAAAAAATGTTGCCATCATCACAAATTCGGGAGGTCCGGGAATCCTAGCCACTGACTCATGTATCCGCCATGGATTAAATATTGCTCCTTTTAATCCCGGTACAGTTAAAACTCTAAAAACAGTACTACCTCCAACAGCAAGTTTGAATAATCCTGTGGATTTGATCGCAGAAGCACAGCATGAACACTACGAAGCGACTTTGCATGCAATATTGAAGGATAAAAACGTTCATTCCACCATAATTATCCTAACTCCCACTGCATTCACTGATGTGGAAAAAATCTCTAAAACAATTGTCAGGAAAGCTAAGGAATTCAAAAAACCTGTTTTGTGCTGCCTCTTAGGAGTTTACGACGTCTCCGTTGGAATCGAGATCCTGGAAGAAAACGGTATCCCTGATTACAGGTTTCCCGAATCTGCAGCCAGGGCTCTATCCGAAATGGCCTGGTATACCGGGTGGCTTAAACGGCCTCAAACCGGAATTAAAAAATTCAGCGTAAATAAAGCTAAGGCCAGGAAAATTATAGATTCTGTAAAAAAAGAAGGGCGCCATTTCCTGCTGGAAGAAGAATCTTACGAAGTTCTTAGAGCCTATCACTTCCCTGTGATTAAATCTTTACTTGCAGAAAATGAAAATCAGGCAGAAGAAGCAGCCCAAAAAATTGGTTTTCCTGTTGTGTTAAAAATCGCTTCCCCTGATGTCCTTCATAAATTTGACTTCGGCGGAGTTAAGCTTAACCTTAGGAATAAAAACGAAGTCCGGAAAGCCTATCAGGAAATCCTTAAAAACGTCCTGGCCAAAAAACCTGAGGCAAAAATTACAGGTATGCTTGTAGAAGAAATGGCATCCCCGGGAAAAGAAATCATTCTGGGAATGAACAGAGATCCTCAGTTTGGACCCATTCTAATGTTTGGTCTGGGAGGGATCTATGTTGAAGCCCTGGAGGATGTGACATTCAGGCTGGCTCCTATACGTGAACTTACAGCTACCAAAATGATCACAAGTACAAAAACTTATAAAATCCTGGAAGGTTTCAGAGGGGAACCCGCTTATGACATAAAGGTTATAGCTGAGTGTTTAAAAAGGCTCTCTCAACTCGTTACAGACTTTGAAGACATCAAAGAGCTGGATATTAACCCACTATTTGTTTATGAAAAAGGAAAAGGCTGTACTATTGTTGATGCAAGGATTATCCTTGGATCCGAATAGCCTCTAAGGTTAAACAAATCTCAAATATCTTTTTAATTTATCATGGAGCAAGTTATAAAAGCCAAGCAGAGTCTATCCAATATGGTTCAAAAAATTTGCCGGTGTTATAATAAAGAGAATTATGGTTCTATTTAAAAAAAAGAGGAAAAAAAGAGTTTTAGTGATCGGTCTTGATGGCGTTCCCCACTCTCTCCTTCTGGACCTTGCCCAAAAAGGGGTCATGGCATCAACTTCAAGGCTTATCGATTCAGGACACCTTCACCGTATGAAAGCAAGCCTTCCGGAAATATCTGCTGTAAGCTGGACAAATTTTATGACTGGAGCAAATCCCGGCTCACACGGTATTTTTGGCTTTACAGACTTCAAAAAAGACTCATACGAACTTCGTTTTCCGAATTTTCTCGATTTAAAAAAAGAAACTTTCTGGGATAAGCTGGGAGAGTTTAGAAAAAAATGTATCATCATTAATCAGCCTTCCACATACCCGGCCCGCCAAATTTATGGAACCCTAATTTCAGGTTTTGTAGCAATTGAACTTTCTAAAGCTGTCTACCCTCTTTCCTGCCTGGCTCCCTTGGAAAAAATGAGATACCAGATCGACATAAATACGCACAAATCAAGGGAAAACGAAGAATTCCTGTGGAAAGAACTTGCTAAAACTCTGAACACGCGTCAGAAGGCTCTGGACCTATTCTGGCAGGAAGACTGGGATTATTTTGAATTTGTATTCACCGGAACTGACAGACTACATCACTTTCTCTGGGATGCCTACAAAAACGAAAAACACCTTTATCACCAGAACTTCCTTGACTACTACAAACAAATCGACGAGTTAATCAATAAAATCGTGGTGTCTTTCCGGAAGCTATCAAATGAAGAAAATGGCCTCTATCTTCTTTCAGACCACGGATTTACAGGGATCGAACAAGAAATCTATCTTAACGTTTGGCTCGAGAAAGAAGGCTATCTGGGATTTACCAGTCCATCACCCGAAAGTCTAACCGAGATCTTACCCTCATCCAGAGCATTTACTATGGAGCCCAACCGTATCTACTTGAACTTGAAAGAAAAATTCCCTCAAGGCTGTGTTGAACAATCGGAAGTAAAGGCTTTAAAGGAAGAAATCAGCAATAAACTAAGAAGACTGGAATATAATGGGAAAAAAGTTGTCCGGCAGGTCTTTGATGCTGAAGAAATTTATTCCGGTCCTTTTACTTCTAAAGGCCCGGATTTAATCGTTCTCTCCGAGTACGGTTTTGATATAAAAGGCTCGGTCAAGAAAAAGCAGATTTTCGGCCGTTCAAACCTGAAGGGGATGCACACATGGGATGATGCCTTTTTCTGGGCAAAAGAAGAACAATCACAGGACCTCTTTATCTCTGATCTAGCAGAGATAATCCTGAATAATTTTATTTAAACGTTATGGAACATTTTGTTAAAACTCACAAAACAATAACTCTTGTTCTTCTACTTCTTGCTCTTGCTCTCCCGCTCCAGGCTTATGTAGGTCCGGGAGCAGGCTTTGCCTTTCTTTCCTCTTTTCTTATCCTTTTACTCACTCTTTTTCTGGCTTTGTTTTCATTTCTTTCCTGGCCCTTTCGTTTCCTTTTCCGGGTTATAAAAGGACAGAAGGCTTATAAGAAAAGCAGCATTAACAAACTGGTCATCATCGGCCTGGACGGAATGGACCCTGTTCTAGCCGAGAAATACATGTCCGAAGGAAAACTTCCAAATCTTAAAAAAATAAAAGCTATAGGAGCTTATGCCAGGCTTCAAACCACAACCCCTGCTATTTCCCCTGTCGCCTGGTCCTCTTTTATGACGGGTTCAAACCCTTCAAAGCACAACATCTTTGATTTTCTCAGCCGGGACCCCAAGACTTATCTTCCAGGACTCTCCTCTGCCCGCATTGGAAAGCCAAGAAAAATTCTTTCTATGGGAAAATACAATATTCCGCTCTCAAAACCCGAAGTCAAAGGAATGCGCAAAAGTATACCTTTCTGGAAAATTCTTGGCGAAAAGGGCGTGTTTTGCACTATTCTGAGAGTACCTTTAACTTTTCCTCCTGAAAAATTCTCAGGACATCTTCTCTCCGGAATGTGTGCTCCGGACTTGAAAGGAAGCCAGGGAACCTTTTTCTTTTACACAACCGATAAAGAGAAAATTAGAAAGAGAGAAGGTGGGATAAACATTCTTCTAACCAGAAACAGCGATACAATAAAAACCTATATATCAGGCCCTGAAAATACCCTTCTTAATAAAAAGGAGGAAATCCGGCTTCCTCTTACTATTACCGTCGATAAGAAAAAAGAGGAAGCTCTCCTGGAAGTGTCCGGTCAAAAATTAGTGCTGAAAAAACAGACTTTTTCAGACTGGATCAAACTTACATTCAGACCAGGCCTGGGAATAAAAATTAAAGCGATCTGTCGTTATTATATTTCTCAAATCCACCCCCATTTTGAGATGTACTGTACACCGCTAAATATAGACCCGGAAAAACCTGCTCTTCCCATCTCAAATCCATTTTACTATTCTGTCTATTTAGCAAAGCTCCTGGGAAGTTTTATAACACTCGGAGAAGCAAACGATACCTGGGCACTCAACGAAGGAGTGCTCAGCGAAAAAGCCTTTCTAGAAATGACCTATTTAAACCACAAAGAATGGGAAAACATGCTCTTTAATGCCATAAATAAAACAAAAAAGGGATTAATTACCTGCGTGTTTGAGACAACAGACAGTATCCAGCACATGTTCTGGAAGTATCTTGATAAAGCCCATCCTTCGCTGGAAAAAAACCAGACAAAAATGGGTGTCAAAGTTATCGAAGAACTCTATCAAAAAATGGATGAACTTGTAGGAATAGTCCTCGAAAAATTAGAAAATAAATCTGACCTGATGATTATGTCGGACCATGGATTTAAATCCTTCCGCAGGGGCATAAACATCAACTCCTGGCTTTATCTGAATGGTTATCTATCCCTCAAGGAAGGAAAAAAAGACAGCGATGAATGGTTTAAGGATGTCGACTGGGAAAGAACCAAGGCATACGCACTGGGCCTTGGAGGAGTCTACATAAACCAGAAAGGAAGGGAAGCAAAGGGAACGGTTCAAGCCGGCGAAAAAACAGAAGCTTTAAAAAAAGAACTTATAAACAAACTAACTGGCCTAAAAGATGAAGAAAGGGACACAGTGGCCATCAATAAAGTTTTTGACCGTGACGAACTTCCGTCCGGTCCTTACATAAATAACTGCCCTGACCTTATAATCGGATACAACGAGGGATACAGGATTTCCTGGGATTCAGTTACAGGAAAAGTTAACGGAATTGTGTTTGAAGACAACATCAAAGCCTGGAGCGGAGATCACTGTATCGATCCTGAAGCTGTTCCAGGGATATTTTTCTGCACCAAAAAAATTAACACATCAAGTCCTTCTATAATAGACATTGCACCTACAGTGCTCGAATTATTCGGGCTCCAGGTGCCATATCACATGGATGGCCACTCATTATTAGATGGCCAGAATCTTCCCTCAGATCAGAATAAAAAGGAAAAAGGGAAAAAGAAATGAAACCGATAAAACGAAGAGAATTTATTAAATTAGGATTAGCCTCAGGCTCACTTCTGGCTTTAGGAAGCAGCTCCGACCTTGTTACTAAAGTAAGTGGAAAAAGGGAAACTCATAAAAAACTAATTATCCTGGGGCTTGACGGCATGGACCCCCATCTTCTCCAGATTTGGATGAAAGAAGGAAAACTTCCTCATTTCAAACGTTTGTGGAACCAGGGTAGTTTCCTGCCACTCAGGTCAAGCATTCCAGCTCAGAGTCCTGTCGCCTGGTCAAATTTTATAACCGGAACAGACCCGGGTGGCCACGCCATCTTTGACTTTATCCACAGGGATCCAGAACGCTACTTTCCTGTATTCTCCGCATCTGAAACAACTGAAGCTACAAAAACAATCTCCTTCGGAAATCTTGTTCTCCCTCTTTCAGGCGGAGATGTTAAAAATCTTCTCAAGGGAAAAGCTTTCTGGCAAATACTTGAAGATTATGACATCCCAGCCACAATTTTTAAAATGCCCTCCAATTATCCTCCTGTCCCGACAAAACAGAGAACCCTTTCCGGGATGGGAACGCCTGACATTCTCGGAACCTATGGCACATGCAACTACTACACATCTGAATTTACGGAAATTAAAGAAGATATTGGTGGAGCAAATATCCACGAAGTCTATGTGATGGATAATCAAGTGGAATCAAAACTTCCTGGACCGGTCAACTCTTTCAAAAAAGACAGACCGGATTCCTACATAAACTTTAAAGTTTTTATCGATCCAGTAAATCCTGTGGCCAAAATAGTGATCCAGGACCAAGAATTTATCCTTCAGGAAGGCGAATGGAGCAACTGGAAAAAAGTCCGCTTCAACATGATTCCAACCCGGAGTGTAAACGGCATCTGCAATTTTTTCCTCAAACAGGTCCGTCCTGAATTCAAGCTGTATGTCTCGCCTGTTAACATAGATCCTGCAAATGCTTGCCTGCCAATTTCCACTCCAAAAAATTACTCAGAAGAACTGGTAGAAAAATTCGGGTCATTTTACACAAAAGGCCTTCCTGCTGATTTTAAGGCGCTCGATCACGGCATCCTGGATGATGGGGAATTTCTCGACCAGGACGATATAGTTTTGAGAGAAAGAATAAAGATGTTTGACTATGAACTGGAGCGATTTGATTCCGGGATTCTTTTTTACTACCTTTCCAGCACTGACCAGCGGCAGCATATGTTCTGGCGTTTTATCGATAAAAAATGTCCATCCTATGATCCTAAACTTGCCCCGAAATACGGAAACGCTATAGAAAACATTTATATTGAGGCGGACAAACTACTAGCCAAGGCCATGGAAAAGGCGGACAAAGATACAATTTTGATAGTTATGTCTGACCATGGTTTTACATCATTTCGCCGCCAATTTAATCTTAATACATGGCTCAAAGAAAGCGGGTACCATTCTCTTATCAATAAATGGAAACAGGGTGAAAACATTGTTTTTACAAACACCAACTGGTCAAAGACAAAAGCCTATGCTCTGGGCTTAAACAGCCTTTACATAAACCAAAAGGATAGAGAAGCCGAGGGTATTGTTAAACCAGGAGCAGAAAAAGAAGCCCTTGTTCGCGAAATCGCACAGAAGCTGGAAAACTTCAAAGATCCCGAAACAGGTGAAAGACCTGTCTTAAGGGCATATGTTACTAAAGATGTCTTTCACGGTCCTTACGTAAATAAAGCTCCGGAAATCATTGTTGGCTATAATTCCGGGTACCGCGGTTCCTGGGGTACACCTCTCGGCAGAATCCCCAGAAAGATCGTTGAAGATAATACAGAAAAATGGAGCGGCGACCACTGTGTCTCCCCAGAAGTTACTCCTGGAATTTTCCTCTCTAACCAAAAGTCCCAAATCAAGTCCCCTGCTCTTTACGATGTAACAGCCACAATCTTTAAGGTTTTTGGAATAAATCAACCTGAAGGGATAAGAGGAAAACCCATATTTTAAATCGAGGAGAATTTTTATGGGAAAAGCCAAGATAAAACTGGAAAAAGATTTAATGGACAAAGTAAAAAAATTCGCAAAAATAGCCGGTTATTCTTCTCCAGAAGAATTCATAACTCACTGCCTCGAGAAAGAGATAATTAAGCTTGAAAAATCCGATTCTGAAGAGGAAATCAAAAAAAAGCTTAAAGGATTAGGTTACATTTCGTGAGGAGCCAGATACTTTACCTCAGGGGACATGACTTGAATTGTCCCTGCGAGCCTGTCTGTGAGGGCACTTGTTACCAGACATCTAAAAGAAGTGCAATAATTTTGACAGTTTTTTCGGCAATAATATAGGCGAAGCAAAAAAACGATGTGGTTATTTAATTCTATATTTGGCAGGCTCTTTGAATTTATCTTTTTCCCTTTTAGGAATATGAGCCCCTGGATCGGCATGATTTTTATTTCTTTTCTAACAGCACTTCTGATGCTTTTTATTTTCCGTTTCACCTCAAACCAGCAAGGCATAAGACAGGTCAAGAAAAAAATAATAGCTCATCTACTCGAGCTCCGCTTATTTAAAGACAGCTTAAGCATTACCCTCAAAGCACAAGGAAACATCCTCCGTTATAACCTGAAATATATCGGTTATTCTGCTAAGCCCATGCTTGTTTTGATCATCCCTATTTTCCTGATTCTCGTCCAGCTCAACCTATGGTTTGGCTATCAGGATTTAGCTCCCGGTCAAAAAGCCATCCTGAAGGTTAAAATGGAAGAAGGCCACGATCTCTTCGATATAAATATTGCTATTGAACCCTCTTCAGCCCTAAATATCGAAACCTCTCCGCTCAGGATTGAAGAAGAAAGAGAGATAAACTGGCGTTTCCTGGTAAAAGAAAAAGGAGTCCATGATATAACTTTTATAATCAATGGCCAGAGATTCACAAAAAAAATAGCCGCCGCCCAGAATCCGCTCAGCAAAATCTCCCAGTCAAGGGTACAACGTAATTTTATAGACGAATTATTCAATCCAGGAGAGGCTCCCCTGCCCGGAGATATACCGTTAAAGACCATAGAAGTCACTTATCCACCCCAAAGAATGAACCTCCTCGGATGGCACATCCACTGGCTTATTGTTTATTTTGCTCTCTCAATAATCTTCGGATTCTCATTTAAGGGCATTTTTAAAGTCGAAATCTAAGCATCTTTTTTTTAGTGATAGTTTACTAAAGGTATTTGGGAATGTCTCAGCTCCCTTCAGATTTTTTACGCTATTCCTTCATCATTCTATTCAAAGCATAAACGAAGGGTAGTGGGTGAGAAAAACCGTTTGAAGGAGAGCTCAGGTCAGCAGGTTCAAAAACACGCAGCTTTTGCCCCAGCGAGTCAAAAGCTGCTCGGTTTCAGGCTTCGCTCTCACAAAATGGGCAGTCCCTATTTTGTGAACCATGCCCGCTTTGCCTTCAAACGGTTTTTTTACCTGCTGGCCTTCGCAAAATTAAAATATTTATATTGCTGGGGCAAAAGTTGCGTGTTTTCTGAATCCACTGGCCTGAGTTTATACATACTCAGTGTCCTGCTTCGCCGGATTCCCTCAAAGAGCAATTCAGGAAGGCTAAATCTTCAAGGTCGCTTTATACATCCCAAATACCCATATAATATTACTAATTTGCTCTTCATCATGGAAATAAGGATGCTTACATATTTATTTTTATTTTTGACCTTAAAATATTCTTGTGCTATAAGTTGTCTTTCGGGAAATCGGAAAGATACGTCTGCATGGAAAAGAGATTCACAGAAAAAACAGGAAATCAATATAAATTACTCACCAATAGACTTCTTTCCATCAAAATAAATTCTGAATAATTCAAAGGAGGAATAATGAGAAAAAATAATTTAAGTCGTTTGGTATGGATCGCAACCATAATTTGTCTTTTTCTTGCCAGTAACTCTTTAATCTTTTCACATGAAACCATTACAACAAAAGACCTTAATCGATTCACCTGGCGTCATATTGGCCCATGGACGTTTTCAGGGAGGATAACGTCTTTTGCAGTGCCTCGAGGGCAGAGTCAAACCTATTACGCCGCCACAGCAAGCGGCGGCATCTGGAAAACTGAGGATGGCGGGATTCATTTTGAGCCGATTTTTGACAAATACGGAAATATGAGCATGGGAGATCTTGCTGTAGCCCCTTCGGACCCCAACATTATTTACGCCGGTACAGGAGAGCCGCTGCATGCACGTTCCAGTGCCCACGGAAACGGCATGTGGAAATCCACAGATGGTGGAAAAAAATGGATCCACATTGGTCTGGAACAGAGTTATTTTATTCCAAAAGTTGCAATTGACTATAAAAATCCGGATATCGTCTATGTGGCAGCCGAAGGAAAACTCTATGATAACAAGATGGATTGCCAGCGTGGATTATACAAGACTGTGGATGGAGGAAAGACCTGGACAAAAGTTCTTGATCTAAAGGACAGAGGCATTGGGGATTTTGTAATTGATCCTACAAATTCAGATATTGTCCTTGCTGTAGCCTACAAAACATACAGAAGAACATGGACCTTTATGGACCGGCAGGAAGGGAATCATGTTTATAAAACCACGGACGGCGGAAAAACCTGGAAAAAGCTGACAAACGGACTTCCTTTGGATATTAAGACCGGATGGAATGGAATCTCCATCTACGAGAGGAATCCGAACATTATATATATACGTATGGATGAGGAGACTAACCTGGGCTTAAATGAAAGAGAAGGGCAGTCTCTTTTCAGAAGAGGGAGAGTTTTTAAAGACGGTTATTATTTTAACAAATTTAAAAATTTCAAAATCCACCCTGATATTAAAAAACTGGTGGAGTTTGAATCCATTAAATTTAAAGATGAAAATGAGCTTGTTGAGAAGTTAAACGAACTGATTAAGGACATGGAATTCCAAAAGAAAATTCAAATTGACCTAAAAGCTTTTAATAAAAAAGCCAGGCAGGTTTACAGGAAAAATGACAAAATTTTACAAAGCATAGATGAAATCGAAAAAACATTAAAAAGAGAAGAGGGTCATAAAAAACTCATCAAAGAGATCAACGGATTTGTACTCTTTTTACTTTTTGCAGATTCTGAGGGAATCGAGATCAAAGATGATGTTTTTTCTGTGACAGACACAAACAAAGTCCAAGTCCATACTGATTTAAAGTCACTTTTAAAATTTGATCCTGAAAAAATAAAAGATGAAAAAGTTCTCGCCGAAAAAGCCAATGATCTGGTCAAGGAAACAGGGTTGATCGAAAAACTTGGTATAAACCTCAAAAATTTAAATGACAAAGCCAATAAAGCTTACAAAGACAGAGAAGACCTGAAATCCAGATTCAAAGAATTCACAAAAAATATAAAGGAATACGAAGAGACAAAGGGACTGTCTCAAGTTTTAAACAGGTACATCCTCCAGATCATTTATGCGGATGCTTTGAGTATAATGGAACCGGTTAAAAAATCAGGAGTTATTTACCGCACAGAAGACCAGGGAGAATCCTGGACCAAAATGACAGAATACAAGCTCGTTGGAGGAAGCTCGGTTGTCAACCAGATAGAGGCTGGCTATGCGGGAAGGATATACGTTGATCCCAACAACGACAAAGTTCTTTATGCTGTTGAGGTTGTTGTGAAGGTTTCCAAAGATGGAGGAAAAATATTCAAAAACGCGCCATGGACATCGGGATTCCATAAGTGCCACGTTGATACACGAGGCATGTGGATAGATCCGCTTAATTCAAAACATATTCTTAATGGAAATGACGGTGGAGTCAACGAGACCTGGGATGGAGGAAAACACTGGTCCCAAAAAGACACAATCAGCGCCCAGCAGTTCTACGACATATCGGTCGACAATGAAATGCCATACAATGTTATGGGAGGAACTCAGGACAACGGCTGCTGGATAGGTCCATCCCAAAATAGAAACCAGTATGGCGTCTTTCCTGCTGACTGGACATATCTTCCTTCCGGGGATGGCTACTATGTGCTGAGGGATTGGTGGAATCCAGAATATATCTATTTTGAGAGCCAGTTCGGCCGCTCAAATCGAATGAACTTCAAGACAGGGGAAACCATCAGTCTTTCAAAGAGGAATACTGCTGAAGAAAGGGCTGAAGGGAAAGCTTCACAAAGGTATCAATGGGATTCCCCTATTGTTCTTTCTCCCCACAATCCTGGAACTGTTTATGTTTGTTCCCAGCATGTGCACCGGTCAAGAAGCAGGGGGGATAGAGGAACCTTTGAAACAATAAGCCCTGATCTCTCCAAGAACAACAAAGAGAGGATAGAGCTTTCTAAAGAGACAAATCTCCAGTATGCCACTATTTATACTTTTGCAGAATCGCCAAAAAAGCCCGGAGTCTATTGGGCAGGAACCGACGATGGAAACCTGCAGTTAAGCACTGACGAGGGTAACACATGGCAGAATATCACATTAAGGTTTTATGATAAGAATGGAAAACCAAAAAAGAATATAAAAGGAGCCAGGATACCTTACGATCACTGGGTAACCAAAGTTGAACCCTCTGCTCATGACCTAGAAACCTGCTATGTCACTTATTCCGGATACAGAACCCATAGTGAGGATAACTCTTACATATATGTTACTCATGATATGGGAAAAACATGGGAAGACTTGAGTAAGGGAATGATGAACCCGGCCAGGGATATTGAAGAAGACCCTGATAATCCTGATGTCCTGTACTTAGCCACCGACTACGGCATATTTGTCACTATAAACAAAGGGAAAAACTGGATAGAGATGTCCTCATCTGCGCCTGATGTTTTGATTTTGGACCTTGACATCCAGAAAAGAGAACGTGACCTTGCCATCGGTACTTACGGAAGAGGGATATACATAACAGACATATTCCCGTTTAAAGAATTTAAAAAAGAAATTTTGGAGAAGGAATCCTATCTCTTTGATATCCAGAGAACAATCAAATGGAACATGATGGATAGAAGAGGTCCGAGGTATGGCGAATTTGCACGAGTGAATAATCCTCCGGTTGGTTCTTCGATCCACTACTATCTCAAGAATCCCGCTAAATCCGTCAGCATTGTGATAAAAGACCTCGAAGGAAACGAGATCCAAAAAATAAATGGAAAGCCGGGAAAAGGGATTCAAAGGGTTTTCTGGAACTTAAGGAAAAGGTCAGAGCCAAGAGAGGATCAACAACCTCGCCGGAGAATGGCTGCTACCGTGGAACCGGGATTATATAAAGTCGCTCTTATCGTTGATGGAAAAGAAATTATGTCAAAAAAACTGGAGGTCGTCCAGGATCCTATTTTATAAACAAGAAGGCGTTTCCAAGTTATAAGAATTAACGCTAGTAATTCATAAACCGATAAATTTTAGTTATAAGAACAATGCTTAAGGGAACGCCCCCGACTATTTTTCTCCGATTTTATTGAACCAGGCTATTTCTTGAAGTGCCTTCCTTTTCCTGTCTTTTGAGGGCTTATTCTCATAGTACCCAACAGCCATTAGTGAGACAATTTTATATTTACGCGGAATCTTTAAAAATTTCCTGGCCTTACGGGGATTGAACCATCCAACCCAGCATGTGCCCAGACCAAGCTCTTCGGCTTGAAGAACTATATGCTCTCCTGCAATTCCTATGTCGATATAATAATAACTGATATTTTGGATTTGCTTCGCTATCCTGTTTGCAATTATATCTAGCCGTGCAAGGATTAAGATAAGCACCGGGGCTTTAACAGCAAACTTTGAGATGGAATATATCCCTGAAAAAACCTCTTTCGCAAATCGTGTTTTTAGATCTGGCTCATCAAGAATCAAAAATCTCCATGGCTGAACGTTATCAGCCGATGGTGCCAGGCGCGCCGCTTCTATGCAGGTCAGGACCTTCTCCCTTTCAACAGGTTTATCCAGATAGCGCCGAATACTTCTTCGACTCCTTACAAGTTGCAAAAAAGAGAGTCTCCCTTCCTGTTTTTTCTCTTTCATCTGTATTTATGTCTCCAGATATTTTTTTCAACCCTTTACTTTCACAATCATGGCATGTCAAAGGATTAGAATCAAATATTTTATTCTAGCCTTTCCTTATAAAGTTATCAATTATGAAATAATTTTTGGGTTTTTTATTGCGAAAAAAAATCATCTTTAATAATATGAAACAAATATTTGTTAAGGAGACCAGATTGTTAAAGAAAATATTAGCTTTAAGCTTCCTTTTTATCCTTTTGCTTGCCCCTCTCTGTACTTCTGCTCAAGAACCACTCTGTAAACAGATTGCCAATTACACAATGAATGTGACGCTGGACACAAAAAAGAATTTGATAAAAGCCTCTGAAATTCTCTCCTGGACGAATGATTCTGAAAACTCCATCGACGAACTCTGGTTCCATCTCTACTGGAACGCATTCCAGAACAACATGAGCACTTTTCTCACTGAAGCTTCCCGGAGAGGAAGAAGAGTGACTGGTTTCACTAAAGACGACTGGGGATACTGCCAGGTGAATTCAATAAAGATCATCAATAATCCTTATTTTGAGGCTTACGACTTATTCCCGGACATGGAATTCGACCAACCTGATGATGAGAATCTTTATGACCAGACTGTCTTTTCAGCGAGGCTTCCCCATTCCCTGGAACCCGGTCAGACAATTTTGCTCAATATTGAATTTGAGTCAAAAGTCCCGCGCCCCATAGCCAGAACAGGAGTATACAAGGACTATTATTTCATTGCCCAGTGGTTTCCAAAGATCGGTGTTTTTATTGAAGGCAAATGGAACTGCCATCAGTACCATGCTTCAAGCGAATATTTTGCAGATTACGGAACCTACGATGTAAAGATTACTCTCCCTTCTTCTTTTATTGTTGGAGCAACAGGAGAGCATAGAGAAAAAATAAACAATGAAGACGGAACCACAACTCACCATTTCTACCAGCACAGCGTTCATGATTTTGCCTGGACAGCCAGCCCACATTTTCTGCCCCCATACATAGAAGATTATGAGTTTGCTCCTGGTAAGAGCACCCAAATCACTCTCCTCCTCCAGCCACAGCATAAAAAACTCAAGGACCGGTATATGAATGCAGTTAAAAACGCAATCAAGTACTGCAGTCTTTTTTACGGCGATTATCCCTACACAACTTCAACCTGTGTGGACCCAGCCTACAACAGTCGTTCAGGAGGAATGGAGTATCCCACATTTTTCACCGGAGGCGCTTACTTTCTCACTCGGAAAGGAATTTCTAGCCCCGAAGGAGTAACAATTCATGAGTTTGGACATGGCTATTTTTACGGCCTTGTGGGGAGCAACGAGTTTGAAAATCCATGGATGGATGAGGGCTTCACATCTTTTCTTGATACAGAGGTTTATTACGCAGCTTACGGAGAGCCGCTTTACAACATGAGTTATTTTGGAATTCCAGTAACCTTCAAAGATGTAAGAATTCCCATCGAATCAGACGGAATCTCAAGACACCGCCAGACCTACAATATGGACATCATGCAGCGCTTTTCCTGGGAATTTTTAGAAGGAGGAAGTTATGGTGCTAATTCTTATTCTAAAGCCGAGCTCACATTAAGAACTCTTAAAAGGTTTATGGGAAAAGAGCTTTTCTCAAAAATGATTAAAGCTTATTCGTTACGATTCTGGTTCAAACATCCACGCCCCGAGGACTTTTATGCTGTTGTCTCAGAATTTGCCGGCCAGAATATGAGCTGGTTCCTGGATCAATTCATTTATGGTTCAGGGAAGCTTGACTATGCTATCGATAGAATTACCAGCAACAAGGAAAGACAACCCATAGGATTGTTTAACGGAATATATAAAGAAAGAGAAAGAAAAAAAGAGAAAACAAAAGATAGTGTTTACCGGTCAGAGGTCACTGTGCGCCGGTTAGGTGAAGCTAAAGTCCCTGTTGATGTTCTTGTAGTTTTTGAAGACGGCCAAGAAATAAGAGAAGTATGGGATGGTTTGTACAGATGGAAAAAATATATTTACCAGAGGCCTTCCAGGATTAAAAAAGCAGTCGTTGACCCGGAATTCAAACTGGTCCTGGATATCAACCGGTCCAACAACAGTAAAAAAATAAAGCCTAACAGGCTTGCACCTCTAAAATGGGTATCAAACTGGCTTGGCTGGCTTCAACACACCCTTGAATTCTTCACCATTTTTGGTGGCTGATAAAGACAAGGAGGGCAACAATGAAAATTATCATAAATTTTTTCAAAGGATTAAAAACTACTGGCAAGACCACTCGAATGGTCCTCTTTCTGTTTATAATAAACCTGCTCTTTTCCATGCTCCTTGCCATCCCAATGTATAATTCTCTGAAAAACTCATTTGGCCACAGCGAGGTAGGAGAAAAGATGGCTGAAGGTTTTGATTACCTCTGGTGGCAAGAATTCAGGGATGAAGCTCAAGGACTTGAGACAACCTTCACTCCCTCCATAATCGGGAAGGGTGCTGTCCTCAACAACCTTGTCGATCTTGTCCAGTTGAGAATTTTTGATTCCCCTCCTATTATTATCATTTTTGTATTTTTCTACATTACTCTCCACACCTTCCTTGCCGGAGGAATCCTATCAACTTTTTACCAGGATAATCCAAAATTCACTATGAAAGGATTCGCTAAAGGAGCCGGTTCTTATTTCTTCCGTTTTTTTGTTCTTATGCTGATTTCCTGGGTAATGCTCTTTGCCATTACTGCTGTCCTTGGGAGTGTATTCTCCCCGATCTTAGATAAAGCTTTTGATAATTCTCAAACAGAAGTCACTCCTTTTTACCTTGTCCTTCTCTTTAGCGCTATAATCTTTTTTATCTTTCTCTTTTTCCAGATGCTCTTTGATTATGCCCGCATTAAAATCGTACTTGAAGAAAGCCGCAATGTTCTGCTTTCAATCCCGGAAGCCTTCAGCTTTGTTTTTAAGTTTCCCTTCTCTACTCTGGGATTGTACTTTCTGATTTTTCTTATCAGTATCGTGGTAACTCTTGTTTATATTCTGCTTAAAAACTTCATTCCCCAATCAAGTTATCCGGGAGTGTCACTGGCTTTTTTTCTCCAGCAGGTGTTTATTTTTTCTGTCATATGGCTTCGATGCTGTCTCTACTCCAGCCAGATGAATCTTTATCGATACCTGAGATAGAATAAAACTCATAATTATCGATTCTTTTATTGGAGAATGGCGATAAAAATCTGAGTGAGAGCCGAGCTGTTTCCTAAAATCTCTTTAAATCACAAATTTGAAATACTCACAAAAAAAAAGAATTTGCGCAATTAATGTTTTTTTTGATATAGTCCTAAGGTTCTTTAGCCCCTAATAGGAATTACTCATTAAATAAAGGAGGAAAAACTATGAAAAAATTAACTGTTTTTGTAATTGTTTTTATCTTCGCCCTATTCACTTTTATTTCCTGCGAGATGACGTCCACTGCTCCAGGTGCTGGAAAGGCTAAAGCTGATAACATGCTCCGTCTACTCCCAAAAGATGCACTTGCCATATTTTTTATCAACTTTAACAAAGCAATAAATCTTGAAATTGTAGACAACCTTATCAAAAAAAATATAGAAAACGAGATTTTCAAGGAACTTACAGATTACCAAGAATTCATAAACAAAACAGGAATTGACCCGCAGAAGGATGTTTATTTCATCGCTGGCGCTATAACAGGTGAACTGGAAAAAGATAAACAAGAAGGAGTCGGCATCATTAACCTCAAATACGAGAAAGACTCTTTGCTCGCATTTATTAAAGAAAAATCAGAAGGAGACACAGAGTTTACAGAAGAAGACTACAATGAATTTACTATTTACAATTATAAAGAAAAAGATGAGGAAGCAAGTTTTGTATTCCTCAACGACTCAAACATTGTCATAGGGAATAAGGAAAATGTCAAATCTGTGATCAATGTCTCTCAAAAAAAAGAAGAGAGTATTTTAAAAGACGAAGCATTTTCTGTTCTGTTTGCAAAAACCAATAAAAAAGCCCTGTTCTGGATAGGTGCTGTTATTCCCCCCGAAGCCATGAGTGAGATCAAAGGGGAAGCCCAAATGCTCAGTATGTTTGAAAGTGTAAATGCTGTTTCCATATACTTTGACTACCAAAATGCTAACGTCAATACTGAAATAAAACTCATGAGCAGCGATGAGGTCAAAAACCAGGAGATGGCAGATTCCTTAAACCAATTTAAAGCCATGGGCGCTATGATTCAAGTCCAGGATCTAAACATGGCAGAACTATTGGACAAGATCGAGATCACATCAGGACCTGATCATGTAAAAATCTATGCAAGCATTCCTGAAGAGCTTCCTAAAACCCTTATTGAAAAGCTAAAAACCGGAAAACCAGAGAAAGACAAAGAAAAAATTAAATAATCAAAGATAATTTTATTTAACGATTTTACAAACTCTTATTTTAGGCTTCTCTGAATATATCTCTGTTTATCTACTACTAATCTTCAAAAATATAATCTTTCAGAGAAAAAAACAGGCAGGCTAAACCAAGAAAAATTCCTGTGATAAGAAAAAGCATAAAGACCGCGGCTACCGGAGTACTGGGTTCCAACTTGAACATCAAAAAGGAAAACCTCCCTATTTTTGGAACCGGAAGCAGTGACTTGAGATAATGAACAATGGAAAAGCGCTGAGTTGAACCGGGAAAATACTGGATTACATTTTCCCAGCCAAAGCCAAAAACAAATCCGAACAAAATCGATTTTTTTAAAAAAGTTCCGACAAATGTAAAAAGCGCTGTATAACATATAATCCCCAAACTCAAAACAATCACATCTCTTATAAGAATTTCATACAGGGAAAAATCATGCAACTTGTTCACATTTAGGATTAAAAACGAAATAGTCACTCCAATTCCAGTCATCAGTATAACAAGAGATGTATAAGCCGCGTACTTACCAAGTATGATGGCGGATTTTGAAACCGGCCGTGTGGTTAGATAAGTCAGCGTTTTTCCCTCCACTTCTTCCGAACAGACCGATGTTCCGAAAAAAAGAGCCAGGAGAAGGATAAGTGCCTGGAGATAGAACACAATTATAACGTTGGAAAAAATATAAATTCCCTCGGTGCTACTCCGGCCAGAAAATATAGGGTTTAATTTAATGATCAACGCCATTATAACTGGTAACAAAGCTACTATGAAAAAAATCTTTGTCTTATTCGCTTTTTTCCCCATGAAGAAGAAAAAGGAATAAACCTTTCTTATAGAATTCCATAAAAACAGCAATCTTCTCACAGTTATTTGATTCATCTCACTTCTCTACAAGGTAATCAAAAACAGCCTGCAGATTATCATCGGGCGAAGTGATCTCATCCACTTCGATATTGTATTTTACAAAAAGAGAAGGCAAGAGACTGAAAAACTTATCCCTGTTGTTGGTTTCAATTAATAGAGTGTTGTCTGCAGAGCCAAAATGAATATTTAATACATAGTCTTCCTGGATGAAGGTTGAAGCCAACTGGCGTGGATTTCTGCATTTAATGGAAACAATATGAGGATGAGTGTCGATCAAGTCTCTGATGTAGTGTATATCGCCCTGGGCAAAAACTTTACCCTGATGGATAAGAATAATCTGTTTGGTCATTGCTTCTATCTCAGGAAGAACATGGCTGGAAACAAGGATCGTTTTCCCTTCTTCCTCATAGGATTTTATGAGGCGGATTATCTTCCGTCTCCCAAGGGGATCCAGACCATTTAAGGGCTCGTCAAAAACTATGATTTCTGGTTTATGAGCTATGGCCTGTGCAAACTTTAACCTCTGACGCATACCACGGCTGTAAGACTTTATGACCCTGTCTTTATCCTCAGTCAACTCGACAATCTCCAGAGCCTCTTTTGTCATGGCTTTGATCTCAGATGGAGAATAATGGTGTAACTTTAAAAGGCCGGTCATAAACTGCCAGCCTGTCATTTCTTCATAAAAGGAATCCTGCTCCGGGCAAAAACCAATTTTAGAATAGAAGTGATAATTGTTCCTGATTTTTTGTCCTTCTATCGTACAGCTGCCGATATTTGGCTTTATTTGCCCGGTTATTAGTTTTAAAAAAGTTGATTTTCCAGCTCCGTTTGGCCCCAGAATTCCTGTAATCCCAGCTTCTATCTGGAGCGAGACATCACTCAAACCCAATACATTCCCGTACCATTTAGAAAGCTTTTTTGTCTCAATAACTGTTTTCATTTTACTATTTCAACGCCTTTAACTTTCTTTTTCAAAACAAAGCCAGCTAAAACACAAATGCCAGAAAGAACCAAGAGAGAATAAATCCAGTGTATAGGATACGGTGTCTTCTGGCTGAAGAAAACCGCCCCCACCTGCTGCAGATTGGCTCTTAAGGAAAGAAGCGAAAAATAATGATTACTAAAAATATCATAAAAAATCCTGTAAAAGATATCAGAAAGAATATAAGTGCCAAAAATAAGAATCGTCACATACCTTCTGTTCTTGCTGAGAGAAGAAAGGAAAAGTGTAAAAAAGGAGAAAAAAGCTGTCACAACAACCGAATAGCCAATGATTGAGAGAGGAAGCCAGGGGTAGGAAACAAAGAATTTAAAACTACCTGAGAAAACGAGTTTCATGATAAAAAAGACAAGACCAGGAACGAGGGTCAAAATGAACAGAAAAAAAACAATAACAGCAGTTTTCCCAAAAAAATAGTCCTTTTTTTTGATAGGACGGGAAAAATAGAGCTGGAGAGCATTATGTTTGAGGTCATCACAGATTAGGCCTGAACCGCAAAAAATCACAATGATGACAATTAAAAAAATCATAAAGCTGGAGGCTAAATAAGCTTTAAAATAGCTCGGGTTGATCTGAAGAAACTCTACGGTCTCTCTTCCAAAGAAGGGAAAATCCTCTAACCTCTCTGAAACATAAATCCCGGCCAGAAAGAATACAGCAGGAAGAAGACTCAAAGGAAAGATAAACTTGAATTGTTTTCTCCTGAAAGTTAATTTTATCCCGTACCGGGTAATTGGCCACCAGGGAAATTTTTTATCAAGGAATTCTCCATCCCAGTGTGCATACCCTTTCTCTTTGATGGTCATCAATCCACTCCCACCACTTTGGCAAACAGGTCCTCGAGAGAAGACTCACTTTTTACAAAATGTCTCATTTGCACATTTTTTTCAGCAGCAATCCTGAAAATTTCCTGTTTGTCCTGATCTGGAGGCAAATAAACCTTCAGTAATCCCTCTTCCATTTTCTCCACTCTACACTTTATGTTTCTCAACTTCTGAATAAAGCCCTCTGCTTCGCCTTTTATCTTAATCTCATAAAGGTCTCTTATTTCCTTGAGCTTGCTGATTTCCCCCTGTGCTGCAAGTTTACCTTTGTTTAAAATCACGACATAGGAGCAGGTTAATTCTATATCTGGAAGGATATGAGAGGAAATCAAGACTTGGATACCTTTTTTTGAAGAAATATCTATAATAAGTTCCAGTATTTCGTTTCTACCCTGGGGGTCTAAACCGCTTGTCGGCTCATCGAGAAACATGAGTTTTGGGTCATGGACAATCGCCTGTGCCAGTTTGAGCCTCTGTTTCATCCCCCCGGAATATGTCTCCACTTTCCGGTAGCGGCTTTCTTCAAGCCCAACATAAAAAAGGGCTTCATGGGCTCTCTTCATGGCTTCCTGGCGCGGCATTCCTGATAATTCACCAAGATAAGAAGTAAATGAAACAGCATCCAGTTCAGGAATAAAACAGTCATCCTCCGGCATATAGCCCACATACCTCCGAATAAAGGACTGCTGTTGCTTAATATCATAATCAAGAATGCGTCCCTCTCCCCTATCCGGATAAAGAAATCCGAGGAGGATGCGAATCAGAGTGCTTTTTCCTGCCCCGTTTGGTCCCAGAAGGCCAATTGCATCCTGAGACAGATCAAGGGTAATACCTTCAAGAGCCTTTATCTTTCCGTAGCTGAAATGGATATCCTTAACTTCAATACTCATCTTCTTTATCTTGTTCTAATCTCTTTTATAGAAATACGATTATTCCCGGTAAAAAGTTTACTAAATTTAGAAATTCATTTATATCATACCTATCTCGTTAAAGGAAGAAACAGGAATCCCTTCTCCATAAACTAATGCCCTGTAAGCTTTTTCCACTCTGTCCCAGTTCTCTTCCCTGTCAAGGGCCCAGAATCTTCCCATAACAGTCACAACTTCACCAATGGAAAGAGACAAACACATTTCCTGGACTTTGGAGACATAAACCGCCCCGCTTTCAGGCCTCTCCCCTCTTCGCCCGATCAAAGAATGTATAAAGACTTGCTCAACCTCGAGTTTTTTGGCTAATTGAAGCAAAGGCAAAAGATGCTTTATTGTGCCGTGGGAACTATATTTGGATACAATTCCTAAAAGATGAAGCGACTTATTGTTTCTTTTTGCTTCCTCCATAGCCCAGAGAAAAGAATTATTACGGAAAAAGCTTCCATCTTCTATAGTTTTGTCAATCCTGACCCGGTCAAGCAGGACCCTCCTACCAGCTCCAATGTGGAGATGCCCGGCTTCCGAATTTCCCACGGTTTGGGCTGGCATTCCCACAACTTCTCCTGAAGCTTTGAGCAGGGCATGAGGATAAAAAGACCACAGTTTATCAAAGTTTGGAGTTTTAGCTTCAGCGATTAAATTTCCTTCTTTTTCTTCTCTTTTTCCCCATCCATCCAGAATAAGAAGAAGCACTTTTCTCTCTGTCTCTTCTTCCCTGGGAAAATTAAGAATTAAGTTCTCTCCGGTCATCTCCGGAGGCTTTGTCAATCCCAATAACGCCAAAATAGTGGGAGCAACATTGGCAAGTTCCCCTTCTTTTTTAAGGCTCCAGCACTTTGGATCTTCAGAGGAAAAATCAGCCAGAACAAACGGGACAGGATTCTTAGTGTGCCCAGTATTAACCGTCCCATCCTGATAAAACCATTCTTCTACTGTCCCATGGTCTGATGTTACAACAAGGGCAACACCCAAGTTGCGGCAACTGTCGATTATCTTTCCCAGTTGTAGGTCAACTTCTTCCACGGCTTGAAGCACTGCAGCTTTATCCTCGATATGTCCCACTACATCCACGTTTGCCAGGTTTGCTATTATTATCCGACAAGAAGGATTTTTTAGACTTGAGGATATTTCTTCTGTAACCTGAACAGCACTCATCTCTGGCTTAAGAGCATAAGAAGAAACATCCTGTGGTGATGGGACAACTATCCTTTTCTCCCCTGGAAAGATTTTTTCACTTTTTCCGTTCATAAAAAAACCCACATGGATCTCTTTTTCGGATTCAGAAATCTTAAGCAGGTTAATCCCTGCCTTAGAAATAACTTCAGCAAGTGTATTTTTGATTTCCCCATCTAAAGGAAAAGCTACTTTTACGTCGAGTGAGGAATCATACTCAATCATGGTCACAAAATTCAGCTTAAGATCTTTATTTATGGTGAAATGAGTAAAATTTTGATCAATAAGACTCCTGGTTATTTCCGCTTCCCTCTCCCCCCGTATGTCATAAAAAATAACCGAGTCTCCATCTTTAAACCTTCCCAGAGGATTGTCCGAAGGATCAACCACAACAATCGGCTCTAAAGCCTCATCTTCCTGGCCGGCTTTATAGGCTCTTTTAATGGCATTTACCAGGGGAAAATTCCTGATATTCCTGCTCTTTTCCATCTTTGTTCCTTCAATTAAGCCTATACTATAGAAATGATAAGAGTGGTTGTCAAATAAATTGGATTACTCGGATTTTACAGAAAGTTTGGCAAAGGAGGCGTTTAAAAGAAGCGAGAAAAAAACCTACAAATATGAATTAGTTTGCAAAATATCCAGCACGGTGAGTTACTTTATAATTTTTTCCTTTAACCTTAACTTTGATGTTTTTAAATTTTCCGTCTCTCTTGTAATCTGAGGGTGCATAATAGAGAAGATAGTAGTTTTCAGAAGCATCTGCAGCTTTCTTAAAGGCCCATAAAGCATTAGAGGAGCTTTCAGTTATCCCTCCAGTGGCTTTTGCCAGTTCCATAAAGACACTAAAGATATCCTCTGATTGTTCATGAAAATAAATCCCAGGGGTAATTCTCGGCGGAGGAGTTATATATAAAAAGTGAATCAAAATGGACGAATCGGAGAAGGCCTGTTTAATTAGGTCAGTATCAATTGATATATCCCTATGGTATAACGCAAAAAGGTCGTTTAGTTTAAAAAGAATATCCTGCCTATTTTGAAATTGGCTCATATACGCTTCAATAACTTTTGGCTCAGGGCGAGGAATAAATTCTTTCTGATAAAAAAGAAAACCAATCTTCTGTCCTTCACGCTCTTTCAAGACTTTTGAAAATGTTATCATATTCTGTTGGTCTGCTCCTCTCATAGCTTCCATTTTATGCAAGATTGTTTCATATCTTGAGAGCAAATAATCAAGGTTGTCTTCCTCTGTTTCGGGTCCGCTAATTTCAGATTTAAGGTCTGATAAAGAGTAAGCTATTCCTTCAAGTTCTCTCAAATCGCTTCTGTATTCGAAATTTCCCTTAATGGCGTCTGCTCTCACAATACTCTTCAACTGTTTAGCTATTTCTTTTTTTCTGTGTATATCCCAGGATTTCTCTTTTAAATTGTAACTTTTAACAGGAGTTAAAACGATAAGCGAATCCCCAGGGAGAATTACTTCTTCAAAAAATAAGTCAATTGCTTTCTCAACTCTCGGAGCGAAGGTTCTTATATCAAATAGGAGAACAAAATGCCTAGAGACTTTAGGTGAGAATTTCTTCTTTTCTTCTACTTCTTTTCTTTCTATTTTCGTTTTTTTAATCAGATACACAGCCTCAATTTTCTGGAGTTTTCCATCCTCATAGACTTCAAAATCATCAGTGGTTAAGTTATCGATAAATGTGCTGCCTTTAAATACCCTCACGGGTACTTCAACATTGACGACTATTGTCTCGTGAGCGAGTTCTTGGGCAAAGAGGGTTAAACTTAAAGTTAGAGCACAAATTAAAAGAAATTGCTTTCTCATTTATTGGTTCCCTCTGTATTTATATTATAAATTGTATTAGAGCGATATGTAAATATAACAAATTGGCTCATTTTAAATATTGGTCAAATGATACTTCACCCTCTTTTCTGTTCTATAAAAGAGCAATATTTGTGCCAACAAAGCCAGGGGTAATATCTAAGCCATTTGATTATTATTTGTCCAAAAAGGGTGACAAATGTAACCTTTGCCGACCTAACTATTGAAAATGTGATGGATATTGTGTTAAGTAAGAGTTTTCTAAATCACAAAAGAGGAGGAGCAATAATGAAAAAAATAAGTCTCTTTTTTCTAACA
>Ga0209979_1001502_pt1 | contig 25324 bp, 25 predicted proteins | sample AnhtaG_FD_183114 | JGI IMG/M metagenome (GOLD analysis project Ga0209979, IMG submission 183114) | Deep subsurface microbial communities from Anholt, Denmark to uncover new lineages of life (NeLLi) - Anholt_01485 metaG (SPAdes) (version 2) | ecosystem: Environmental > Aquatic > Marine > Oceanic...
TTCTTATCCTCTAGGTAATCACAAAGGTAAAATATTCTGCACTTATCCGTTTCAGCATATTCAATGATTTTCCCTAATTCCTTTAATTTAAATTCTCTAAGCCTTTCAAAAGCCGTAGTATCAAGTTGAGGAGCATTGGATTGATATTCATATCTTTTAAATCGACCATAACCAACTTCTTTTACAATCTCTTGATCAATTAAATCTGCTATTATCACTTCTACTTTGGTTCGATTAAGGTTTGTCTTTCTCATCAACCTTTGTTTACTCAAGGACTCATTTTTCAATCGCTCGATAACCCTCTGATAATGCTTGAAAGGAGGATGACTGTTCTCAATAAAATGCTCAGGCAAATCTCTATCTACAGGATTATACAAAAGGATAATTGGAGTTTCTTTCCCATCTCTGCCAGCCCTTCCAATTTCCTGATAATAATGAGTTGGAGACTCAGGAATCTGAGTATGAATGATAAATCTAAGATCTGGCTTATCGATACCCATCCCTAAGGCATTTGTTGAGACGATGCATTTCCAGCGGTTATTTTTCAATCCCTCTTCAATTTCTTTCCTAGCATTGGGATCAAAACCTGCATTATAATTTGCAGCGCTGATACCTTGGGAATTCAGAAATTTGCAATAAATCTCCGTGTTTACTCTTGTCCCTGTATATATAATGCCTGTTCCTTCGAATTTGGGTAATAGCATCTGGGCTAAACAAGCTAACTTAGCATCTTCAGAAGCAACCCTAACAACCTTTAAGTGAAAATTATCCCGCATTAAATTGCCACGAATGTATTTTACCTCGCCTCCCATTTGCTGAATGACATCTTGAGCTACTCTCTCTGTTGCCGTTGCCGTGGTGGCTAAAACAGGGGAATTCTGCGGTAGTAACTTCACCAGACCGATAATTTTTCTAAAGGCAGGTCGGAAATCATGTCCCCAAACGGATATACAGTGCGCTTCGTCAATTACCACCATCGAGAGCTTCATCTCTCTTACCACTTGCAGCCATTGCGGATCTTCCTGCCTTTCAGGAGCAATGTATAAAATCTTTATCTTATTTTGCTTTGCTTGCTCCCAGATCGCATTATTTTCTTCCCTTGATTGTTCACTGTTAATGCATTCAGCTGAAACCCCCAAAGATCTTAGCTGCTGAACTTGGTCACGCATTAAAGCAATGAGAGGGGAGAATACTACGGTTATTCCATCAAATAGGATCGCTGGAAACTGATAACAAAGTGATTTTCCAAAGCCAGTTCTTTGTATTAACAGAATTCTTTGACCTTCAAGAAGACCATCAACCGCTTTCCATTGTTCGTCATAAAAACTATTTAATCTGAAATGCTTCCGTAATAAATCCTCAGCTTGACTTCGTGTTAGAGCCACTATATGCTCTCCCCGGGGCTGGCGATTTTGCCTAATATAGCACTTGCTGCGGCTACTGCAGGACTTGCCAAATAGACCTCGGATTGAGGGCTTCCCATTCTGCCCACAAAATTGCGATTGGTGGTAGCTAAGCAGCGTTCACCAGCAGCTAAAACTCCCATGTGTCCACCAAGACAAGGTCCACAAGTGGGGGTACTCACCACTGCCCCAGCCTCAATAAAGGTTTCTATTAATCCCTCCCTCAGTGCAGCAAGATAAACCTTCTGTGAGCCAGGAATAATGATGCATCTCAAGTCTGGATGTATTTTCCTTCCTTGAAGCAGCTTAGCTGCTACTCTTAAATCGTCAAGACGGCCATTGGTGCAACTGCCAATCACTACTTGATCTAGTTTTATGTCACCTACCTGACTTATGGGCTTAACATTGGAGGGAAGATGGGGTAAGGCTACCTGAGGCTCAATTTTGGATACATCGTATTCTATGATTCCGGCATATTCAGCATCCTCACTTGACTGAGATTCTTCGCGGAGTTTATCCTGAGCGAGATTCTTCGGTCGCTCTGCTCCCTCAGAATGACAGAAAGCGAAGGGCTCAGAATGATGACATTGATGAAAGTGTTCTTTTACATATTCTTTAGTCTTATCATCTACACAAAAAATGCCAGCTTTAGCTCCAGCTTCAATGGCCATATTTGCCATAGTAAAGCGCCCATCCATTGGCAACTCATCAATTGCCTCACCGCTAAACTCCATAACCAAGTAAAGCGCTCCATCCACACCGATATCGCCGATGGTATAGAGGATAAGATCTTTACCACTAACCCATTTGGACAACTTCCCATGGTAAATAAACTTAATCGTTTGTGGCACCTTCATCCATATTTCACCGGTAGCCATAGCTACAGCAATGTCAGTTGAACCCATGCCTGTGGCAAAAGCTCCCAGGGCACCATAAGTACAAGTATGGGAATCAGCGCCAACAATGACTTGCCCAGGCAAGACCAGGCCCTGCTCAGGCAAGAGCACATGCTCAATCCCCATTCGCCCTACTTCGAAGTAAATCAGTCCTTGTCCCTTAGCAAACTCCCGCATAAGCTTTGCTTGTTCCGCAGATGATATATCTTTATTGGGGCAAAAATGATCGGGAACCATGACTATCTTTGTGGGGTCAAATACCTTCGGCACTTCAAGCCGTTGGAACTCCTTTATGGCTAAGGGTGCAGTTATATCATTGGCTAAGACTAAATCAACCCTAACATTTATAAACTCGCCAGGGCTGACTTTCTCCTTACCACTATGGGCTGCCAAGATTTTTTCAGCTAAAGTCATTACTCGCTATCCTCAAATTCCTAGCCACGAATCTTAGGAATCATTAAAATTCCTACGGTGATAGGGAATAGGCTCAACTAAGGTTTTCCTTTCTCCGTCTCTTTCTTGGCTAAAAGTCGGTTCAGAGCATTCATATATGCTTTGGCACTGGCCACGATGATATCGGTAGAGGCGCCTCGGCCGGTATAAGTGATGCCCTCGCTCTCAATTCTTATTAATACCTCTCCAATTGCATCAATGCCTTCGGTAATCGATTTAATAGTGAACTCAGTAAGTTTATTTGGGATGCCAACTATACGGTTAATAGCTTTGTAGACAGCATCCACTGGTCCTGTGCCTAAGGCAGCATCAGCTAGGCTTTGTCCGCCAGGTCCAATGAGCCTCACTGTAGCCGTAGGGAGGCTATGGTCACCACAAGAAACCTCGACATGGTCGAGGTGGTATACTTCGGTGGTAGCGCGAAGTTCTTCAGCTATCAGAGATTCGATATCACGATCAGTAATCTCTTTTTTCTTATCAGCTAGCCCTTTGAAGCTCTGAAATGCGCGGCTCAGCGCCTCTTCACTTAGAGTGTAGCCAAGTTCTATTAACCTCTCCTTGAAAGCATGTTTACCACTCAATTTACTTAATACCAGGCTGCTTGCCGGTATACCAACCGACTTTGGATTCATAATTTCATAAGTTATGGCTTTCTTTATTAAACCATCCTGATGGATACCTGATTGATGACGAAAGGCATTCGCCCCAACAATGGCTTTATTGGCTTGAATAGCGAAGCCAGTAAGTTCACTCACAAGACGACTCGTCTTGTAAATCTGGGTAGTGTCAACATTGGTGGTGAGATTAAAGGAATCCTGACGAGTCTGTAGCGCCATTACGATCTCCTCCAGAGAGGCGTTACCAGCTCGCTCTCCAATGCCATTGATAGTGCATTCAACCTGCCTGGCACCATTGCGTATTGCCTCAAGGCTGTTGGCTACCGCTAACCCTAAATCATTATGGCAATGAACGCTTATTACGGCTTTATGGATATTGGGCACATTAACTAGAATGCTTTGGATCAAGCTGCCAAATTCCTGTGGTGTAGCATAGCCTACAGTATCAGGTATGTTTACTGTGGTTGCCCCAGCATCAATCGCAGCTTCTAAGATATGATAGAGGTAACCAAGCTCAGTGCGACTAGCATCCATAGGTGAGAACTCAACATCGTCAACATAACTTTTAGCTCGAGCCACTATTTTCTGAGCCATCTCCAGAATTTCCTCTCGGCTTTTATTAAGCTGGTAGAGAAGGTGGATATCCGAAGCAGAGAGGAAAACATGGATTCGAGGGTGAGCTGCCTCCTTAACTGCCTGCCAAGTTCTATCTACAGCCTCAGCATTGGCATGGGATAAAGCGCAAATTATGGGACGCCGAATTTCTCTGCTGATAAGTTGAACAGCTTCAAAATCGCTAGGCGAGCTAATAGGAAAACCAGCTTCAATAACATCAACGCCAAGTCTATCCAATTGCTTAGCTATTTCTAGCTTTTCCTGAGCATTTAAACTTGCCCCTGCCGCTTGTTCCCCATCCCTTAAGGTAGTGTCAAAAATAATTACTTTGTCCATACTTACTCTCTCCCATCGATAAGCGCGAAGAGCTTACCTACTGTGCGCCTAACTTCTTCAGCGCATGCAACTACGTCCTCCATCAGTAAGCCTGTTTCATAAAAGTTGCTGTGTAAGGATTGAGCATGTAAGAAAGTATGCCTGATGCTCTCGTCTGGGAGATTTCTTGCCAACTCCATTGCATAGTTTCTAAGGTCTTTATGGCTTTTAAGCCATATCTCTTTGCTCGCTGCCACTGCTTTTAATGCCTCAGCCATACTTCCCCACAGGAATTCACTGGCTTTCTCGGCATCACTAACTTCGATGAAACTAAAGGCATTCTCCAAGTAGTGGATACTTTGAGCTTTATATTTCTCAATACTTTCTTTTACTTCCAAATCTAACCTTCTCATGCAGGAATTGTATACTCCAAGATGTCTCCCGTTTTAGCGTCTATCTTTACCTTTGCTATTTTGGCAGCTAAAGGTCCTACGTCGATATCCACGAGCCATGCATCATCTTCTCTGATAGCCTTAACAGGTCTTGCAAAACTGCGATACTTTTTAATAAAAGAATGGGCTATTGCTGTAGCTTTTTCCGCTGTTTTTATCTCATCAGACATCTGCCTTCTCTCCCTTCTTTCACTCTTTAAGCTTAAGCCAAGGCATCATCGCTCTCAATTCCTTGCCCACGATTTCGATAGGATGCTCAGCTTCCCTTCTTTTCAGAGCATTAAAGCTGGGACGGCCAGCCTGGTTTTCCAAAATCCACTCTCTGGCAAAGCTGCCATCTTGAATCTCTGCCAGGATTTGTTCCATTTCCTCTTTGACTAAATCGTTGATAACTCGTGGCCCGCGGGTATAATCGCCATACTCGGCAGTATCGCTTACAGAGTACCTCATGTAATTCAAGCCACCTTGATACATAAGGTCAACAATGAGCTTCAGCTCATGGAAACACTCAAAATAAGCGATCTCTGGTTGGTAGCCAGCTTCCACCAAAGTCTCGAAACCAGCCTTGACTAAGGATGAGACTCCACCACAGAGCACTGTTTGCTCACCAAAAAGGTCAGTCTCGGTTTCCTCAGCAAAAGTTGTTTCCAGAACCCCAGCCCTAGCACAGCCGATACCTTTGGCATAAGCTAGAGCAATATCTTTTGCTTTACCCGAGGCATCTTGGTGTATAGCAACTAAAGCCGGGATACCTGAGCCCTCAATGTAAAGTCGGCGTAGTATATGCCCCGGGCCTTTAGGAGCTATCATGCTAACATCAACATCAGGAGGCGGTACAATTTGTGAATAATGGATATTAAAGCCGTGAGCGAACATCAAGGTTTTGCCTTTAGCTAGTTCCTTCTTGATTGACTCATGGTAGATTAGTGGATGTAAATTATCTGGAGCAAGCATAACAATGATATCGGCATGCTTTGTTACTTCAGCAGCGTTGGTTACCTTAAAACCAGCGCTTTCTGCTGCCTTCCAGCCTTCGCTATCTAATGCTTCAGCGACAATAACATGGCAGCCACTATCCCTCAGATTCTGGGCATGGGCATGCCCTTGGCTACCATAGCCGATAATGCCAATCGTTTTCCCTTTGATTAAGTCTAAGTTAGAATCCCTGTCATAGTAAATTTTAGCCATAACACTCCCTCCTTCAGAGAAATCCTAAACAAATTCAAAATCCAAATTCCTTAATGTTTAGGATTTGGTGCTTCGGATTTTCACTGGGGGCCTCCACGAGTTAGAGCAACCCTTCCTGTTCTGGTGACCTCTTTAATGCCGAAGCCACGGAGAAGTTCGAGTAGGGACTTTACTTTATCCTCGTCTCCAGTGACTTCTACTGTTACTGAATCCGAGCTAACATCAACTATGTTGGCTCGGAAAATATCCACAATCTGCATAATTTCGCTTCTTGTTGAAGCAGTAGCGTTGACTTTGATTAAGGCTAACTCCCTGGCTACTATATCTTCTTCGGTTATATCGGACACTCTAATCACATTGATTAATTTGTCTAATTGCTTCCTGACTTGTTCCACCACTGCAGAATCACCACTGACAACGACAGTCATGCGAGATAAGCCAGGCTGTTCACTATGCCCCACAGCAAGGCTTTGTATGTTAAAGGCTCGGCGGCGAAAAAGGCTAGCCACTCTGTTCAACACACCAGGCTTATCTTCTACTAAAGCTACTAAAGTATGTTTCGTATCAGACAATTTACTCCTTTTTCACCATCACCTTATTCCTCTCCCTTCAAGGGAGAGGTTAGGTGAGGGCATTTCTGCCTTTGGCAGTTCTAAAGTTTCGGATAAACTTCCCCCAAGCGGTACCATAGGATAGACATTTTCCTCTGGCTCAACAACAAAGTCGATAAGAAAAGCCCCAGGGTAATCCATTGCTTTCTGTATAGCCGGAATTACCTCCTCCCTGCGTTTTACTCTTATTCCAGGGATATCGTAGGCTTCGGCAATCTTAACAAAATCCGGGTTCCAGAGTTTTGTATCAACATAGCGATGCTCATAAAATAGCTCCTGCCACTGTCTTACCATCCCCAAATAGCCATTATTAATAATCGCTATTTTTACAGCAATATTCTCCTGTGTTATGGTAGCCAATTCTTGAATGGTCATTTGGAAGCCACCATCGCCAGCGATGCACCATACTATTTCCCCGGGGCAACCAACCTTAGCTCCTATAGCAGCGGGAAGCTCAAATCCCATAGTGCCCAAGCCTCCTGAGGAGATGAGGCTGTTTGGTTTAGTATAAACGAAATGTTGTGCGGCCCACATTTGATTCTGCCCTACTCCAGTAACTACTATGGCATTGCCTCGGGTAGCTTCATAAATCTGGTGGATAACATATTGAGGTAAAAGCTCGTCATTCTGCCTAATATCCAGTGATGGATGCTCATACCTCCACTGTTCTAACTGAGAGAGCCAATCTAGATGGTCTCTGGAGTCGATTTCCTTATTCATAGCCTTTAATACATTCTTGACATCACCTACTATGGGCATATCTACCCGCACATTCTTTCCTATCTCTGCCGGGTCAATATCAATATGAACAATATGGGCATTAGGAGCAAAACCGCCAGTATTTGCCGTAGCTCGATCATCAAATCTCATACCAATGGCAATGATAAGGTCAGCACTTTGCACTGCCATGTTGGCATAAGCCATGCCATGCATCCCCATCATGCCAAGACTAAGAACATGGTTTTGGGGGAAAGAACCAAGGCCAAGGAGTGTATTAACCACTGGTATTTGTGCCTTCTCGGCTAATTCCTTGAGCTCATCATGAGCCTGGGAAATAATTATTCCTCTACCGGCAATGATAAGGGGTCTTCGCGATTGGTTAATAAGCTTGGCTGCCCTTTTGACCTGAACTGAATGACCCCGGGAGATGAACTTGTAGCCTGGCAGATTAACCTTGTCAGGATAAACAAATTCTACTTCCTCTTGCTGCACATCCCTTGGTATATCAATAAGCACAGGACCTGGCCTGCCTGTCTGGGCAATATAAAAAGCCTCCTTAACTGTTCCTGCTAGCTCGGTGGCATCGGAAACAGAATAATTGTGCTTGGTGATAGGAAGCGTAATGCCCGTAATATCCGCCTCTTGGAAGGCATCCTTACCAATAAAAGGCCTGACTACCTGGCCAGTTATAGCTATTACGGGGGAGGAATCCATAAAAGCATTGGCAATCCCGGTTACCAAGTTAGTAGCTCCCGGGCCTGAAGTAGCTACACATACACCTGCTTTATGGGTAGCGCGAGCGTAGCCATCAGCGGCGTGAGCTGCTCCTTGCTCATGGCGAACTAGTATATGCCGAAGCTGAGGATATTGAGGAAGGGTATCATACAGAGGTAGCACAGCACCACCAAGAATACCAAAAATAACCTCTACTCCCTCTTTAATTAAGCTTTCACACAAAATCTGAGCGCCAGTCTTCTTCATAACTCTATCCCTTTTACTTGCTAAACAACGTACATTTTCTCTTTCAAAATTTCGTTTATGTCCATCTTTAAAATTAGTCCCTTAGCTTCTTCTCTCGACTTTCCCTCTCTGACAAGGCGTTTATATATGTTCCAGCATTTCTTCCTGGCTATAGCTGCCTTGGGCTGCACTTTGCCTTCATAAATAACCTTCCCCTCCACCCCCTTGCACTTCACATTACAGACTTCACGATTAAATTCAAGTCTTCCATATGTTTTAGCTTTTCTAATCTTTTCCGCTCTATCCTCTTCTAGTGCCTTTTCTATTCTCAACTTAAGTTCTTCATCCATCTATTTAGACGCCTCTCTTAGTCAGCAAACACCGCTCCAGTGCTGGCTGAGGTCACCATATCAGCATAGCGTTTAAGATAGCCAGTTTTAACCTTTGGTTCAAAGGGAGGCAATAAGTTTAATCGCTGCTCTATCTCCTTTTGAGGTAATTCTACCTCTAATTTGTGGTTAGGTATATCTATTTTAACAATATCGCCGTCTTTCACAGCAGCTATAGGACCCCTCTCTGCTGCCTCAGGTGAGACATGGCCGATAGCAGCGCCCCTTGTTGCTCCAGAGAAGCGACCATCGGTAATCAGAGCCACCTTATCATCCATATCCATGCCACTGACAAGAGAAGTCGGCGTTAGCATTTCACGCATCCCGGGTCCTCCTTTTGGTCCCTCATAGCGGATGATAATTACCTCTCCAGATTTGAATTCCCCTTTCATTATTGCCGTAGTAGCTGCTTCTTCACTATCGAAGACCCGTGCCGGGCCCTGATGGACTAACATCTCGGGAGCTACTGCAGCGCTTTTCACCACTGCACCTTCAGGCGCTAGATTGCCAAATAATATACTAATACCACCGGTAATGCTATAGGGATTAGATAGGCTGCGAATTACCTCCCTATTCCTAACTTTAGCTTCCTTTATCGTCTCGCCCACTGATTTCCCTAATACTGTTTGTGCCTCAAGATTTAGCAATTGGCATATCTCCTGCATCACTGCTGGAATGCCACCAGCTAAGTCTAAATCTTCAATGTGATAATCGCTTGCCGGGCTTAATTTGCATATATGGGGAATACGCTGGCTAATTTCACTTACCAAAGGCAAAGGAAAGGCAATTCCTGCCTCATGAGCTATGGCCATAAGGTGCAACGTAGAATTAGTGCTGCCACCCAAAGCCATATCTACAGCGAAGGCATTATAAATGGAATCTCTGGTAATGACCTCTTTAGGCCGAATATCCTTAGCCAACACATCCATAACTTGCTGGCCGGCTTTATAGGCTAATTGGGTTCGCCGTGCTTGTACCGCCGGTATTGTCCCATTACCAGGCAAAGCCATACCCAAAGCCTCAGTAAGGCAATTCATGGTATTAGCAGTAAACATGCCAGCACAACTGCCACAGCCAGGACAAGCAACTCTCTCTAATTCTGCCAGCTCAGTCTCAGACATGTTTCCCCTAATAGTCTCGCCCACCGCTTGGAAAACTGAGCTAAGGTCGGCTGACTTCGCTTGATTACCTTGATAAAACTTTCCCGCCATCATAGGGCCACCACTTACAAATACGCAAGGCAAGTTAAGTCTTACCGCAGCCATCAGCATTCCTGGTATTACCTTGTCACAATTGGGGATAAAAACTAAACCATCAAAAGCATGCGCCTCAGCCAAAATCTCAACAGAGTCAGCAATAAGTTCTCGGCTGGGCAGACTATACTTCATTCCTGGGTGATTCATGGCAATACCATCACAAACAACTATAGTATTAACTTCAAAAGGCACTCCGCCTCGACTGCGGGTTCCTTCTTTCACTGCCCGGGCAATAGACTGCAAATGAATATGCCCAGGGACAACTTCACTGAAACTGTTAATTACCCCGATAAAGGGTTTATCCCAATCGTCTGGGGAGCAACCTACAGCATGAAGTAATGACCTGTGAGGGGACCGCTCGATACCTTTCTTTACCACATCGCTTCTCATCAGCTTCTCCTTTAATTTAAAAAGTGGAAACTACCACAAATAACTAGCAGGGTCAATCTGTTTCCAGAGCTTTTATTTTATTTAATCTTGGGATATGCCTGCCCCCTTCAAAATTGGTGGACAGGTAGGTTCTAACAATTTCCAAAGCTAAATCAACATCTATATTCTCACTCCCAAGGCACAGGATATTGGCATCATTGTGTTCACGAGCTCGTTGTGCCATAAAGGTATCATGGCATAAAGCTGCTCTTATGCCCTTTATTTTGTTAGCTGCCATGCTCATGCCTATGCCAGTGCTGCATATTAAAATGCCTTGGGCAAAGTCACCCGAAGTCACTGCTTCACCTACTTTTTGAGCAATATCGGGATAGTCTACCGACTCAATGTTATAGCAGCCAAAATCATGATAGTCATGATTTAGTTTTGGCAGAAATTCCATAATCGCCTGTTTTATTCTGAAGCCGCGATGGTCACAACCTAGAGCAATACACATGACCTTTTACCTCACAATATTCTTTATAGGCTTTATCAATTTCATGTGTGGATATAATACCTTGACGCAAAATCGTAGGCACTTCGCCTGTGACATCTACTATAGTTGATTCACTGCCACCAGAGCACTTGCCACCATCAATGATAAGGTCAACTTTATCTCCCAACTGTTGCCTAACCTCGTCAGCAATCAAAATGCTTGGCTTACCACTGATATTGGCGCTAGTCCCAATTATCGGGTTTCCCAAGCTTTGGATAAGAGTTAGAGGGATGGCATGGTTAGGGACACGCACTGCTATGGTAGATTGGGTAGTGAGGTAAGTAGGCAATGAAGCTGCTTTAGGCAGAAGCAAAGTTAAGCCTCCAGGCCAAAAGTACCTTGCTAGGAACCAAGCAAGCCCGGGTATCTGCTCAGCTACAGTGCTTATTTGAGATATATCAGCAAGGAGCAAGGGAAAGGGCAAATGCCTGGGGCGTTTTTTTACTGCATAAATTCTCTCTACAGCCTTATGGTTGAAGGCATCAGCTCCTAACCCGTAAACTGTATCAGTAGGGAAAGCAATTATCCCACCTTTTTTAAGTATTTGAACTGCTTTCCTCACTTGTTCTTGCAAAGCATTCATGAGAGCATTTACCAATCTTGCTTGTGGGCTCTGAGTCCTTCACTCCCTGTCATTCTAAGTCCTTTGTCTCTTGTCATTCTGAGGGAGGGAAGCGACCGAAGAATCTCATAGCGCTCAGGATAGGCTCGGCAAAAAAATCTAGAGCCCCTTCACTTCATTCAGGGTGACAACAAATACCCGCATTCATCGCCTTGACGCTAGTATAACATGATGGTAAGCTACAGTGCATTAAAAGCGCCGCTCCGAAATGGAAAACGAGCTACAAAGCCACCGAGTCTCTGCTAGCGATGACATTGAAGTCTCTACTTACCTAGAGATCGCTAAAGAACTGCGCGGTGAGCAACCAACATTTGAGCCTAAGCCACTGCCGCCAGGTGAAAAAGAAACCATAGTGGTGATTGATTTTGGCTCTCAATACAGTATGCTCATTGTCAGGCGAGTGCGAGACTGCCACGTTTACTGCGAGCTTGTGCCCTATGATACCCCCTGGGAGAAGATAACTACTCTTAACCCAAAAGGTTTTATCCTTTCCGGGGGCCCAGCTAGCGTCTATGCTCCTGGAGCTCCTTTGGCTCCAACATATATTTATGAGAAACACCTGCCGGTAATAGGCATTTGCTATGGCATGCAGCTTATTGCCTATCAACTAGGTGGTCAAGTATCTCCAGGTGAAAAGCATGAATATGGTCATGCTATCCTACACATAAGTACTGAAGACTGCCCTCTTTTCGCTGGCCTCCCTACATCTCTTCCTGTGTGGATGAGCCATGGTGACCAAATAATAGAGATGCCTCCCGGCTTCAAGGCTTTAGCTTACACCGAAAATTCGCCCATCGCCGTTATGGGCAGTGATAAGGGCATTTTTGGACTCCAGTTTCATCCTGAAGTGGCTCATACGCCACAAGGGAAAAGCATATTCCAGAACTTTGTCTATCGAATATGCGGCTGTCAAGGCAATTGGACCCCTACTAGATTCATAGCTGAGAGCATAGATAAGATTAAGAAACAAGTGGGCGCTGGCAGAGCCATCTGTGCCCTTTCCGGTGGCGTTGATTCAGCAGTTACTGCAACTCTTGTTCACCGCGCTATTGGTGATAATCTGACTTGTTTATTTATCAATAATGGGCTGCTACGTCGTGAGGAGCCAGAGAGAGTGCTTAATACTTTCCAGCGCAATCTCAAAATGGATATAGTTCATGTAGATGCTAGCGAAAGATTTTTGAAGCGACTTCGCGGGGTAATTGACCCCGAGATGAAGCGACACCTGATAGGGGAGGAATTCATCCGAGTTTTTGAGGAGGAAGCAGCTAAACTGGGCCGGTTTGATTTTTTGGCTCAAGGAACTCTCTACCCCGACGTGATCGAAAGCAGCACTGCTATTGAAACCAAAGCCTCGACCAAAATAAAAAGCCATCACAACGTTGGTGGCTTGCCAGCTAAAATGAAGTTTAACCTTATTGAGCCATTGAGGTATCTGTTTAAGGACGAGGTTCGAGAGGTAGGGCTAGCCTTGAGCCTACCTGAAGACATGGTTTGGCGGCAACCATTCCCGGGACCGGGACTAGCTATCCGCATCATTGGCGAAGTGACCAAAGAACGGTTGGAGATACTTCGTGCTGCTGATTGGATTGTGATGAACGAGATCAAAAAGGCTAAGCTTTATCGTCAGCTATGGCAGAGTTTTGCTGTGCTCACTGGTGTCAAAAGCGTTGGCGTGATGGGCGATCATAGAACCTACGGCTATCTAATAGCAGTTAGGGCAATAAATAGTGAGGATGCCATGACTGCTGATTGGGCGAGGTTGCCTTATGACCTCCTGGCTAGAATATCAGACCGCATAGTTAATGAAGTGCCCAATGTCAATAGAGTAGTTTACGATGTCACCAGCAAGCCACCGGCAACTATAGAATGGGAATAAATATTAAAGGAGGAGAAAAAGATGAATTGCCCCTTTGAAGAGAGAGAAGAAGAGCAACTGACTTTAGAAGAGGATTTGGAGATGCTTCGCGAGGATTTGATAGGCGAACTGCAAGCTATAAATCAATATCAGGAGCACATAGAGAGCTTGGAAAGCGAAGAGGCTGTGACTACATTGGAACACATCATTGAAGATGAGAAGGAACATGTTGCCGAGTTGGTTAAACTAATTCAAAATCTTGACCCTGTTCAGGCTGAGAAATTTAAGAAAGAGATTTTGTAGAATGCTATGGCCAATAGACCTAAACTAAAGGGAGTGAAAAAGAATAGAGGCAAGCACAAGAAAAAGAAGCGATAGCTATGACATTACCTCCAACCCCCTCAACCATAGAACCGGAATAAATCATTTAAGTTGCAGAAGCCATGGGCACATATATTTATTGGCGAGGGCAAAGATTTACAGCAGGAAAATCCGGCAAGTGTCCCATTTGTGGGCATAGGACTGTATGTTGGGAGCACCATTACATGGTCTCAGGATATGCTGATTTCATTATGCGTATTCGTAAAGAGCAAAACTTAGACCCTATAACAGGGAAGAGCCAATTGTGAAGATACTAGTTATTGGCGGTGGGGGCAGGGAACACACATTAGCATGGAAAATAGCCCAAAGCCCCAGGGTGGAAAAGCTTTTTGTCGCTCCAGGGAATGCTGGCACAGCGCTTATAGCTGAAAATTTAAGCATTCAGCCTACGGATGCGGAAGCCCTGGGCAAGGTAACTAAAGATAAAAACATTGACCTCGTTGTCGTTGGTCCTGAAGTCCCATTAGCTTTAGGTATAGTGGATTATTTTGATAGCCTGAATATCCCCGTTTTCGGCCCCACCAAAGCAGCAGCCCAAATAGAGTCAAGCAAAGTTTTCGCTAGAAACTTGATGGAGAAATATGGCATTCCTTGTCCCAAAGGGAAGGTCTTCTCCTCTTATCCCGAGGCTCGCGAATATCTTAAGCGACAACAGCCACCCATTGTCATCAAGGCAGATGGGCTAGCTGCTGGTAAGGGCACGATTATAGCTAACTCCTTGCCTGAAGCTAACAAGGCTCTCAGTGACATTATGGAGGCGAAAGTCTTTGGCTCTGCAGGAGATAAAGTGATAATTGACGAATATATCACTGGCAAAGAGGTAAGCCTGATAGCTTTCACTGATGGTAAAACGATTTCACCCATGGTTCCTGCCTGTGATTACAAGAAAATCTGGGACAATGATCAAGGACCCAATACTGGTGGTATGGGAAGCTACAGCCCGCCAGGATTTTTCCCCGCTAAACTAGTAGAGAAGGCTACCAATACTATTTTATTGCCAGCAGTAAAAGCGATGGCTAGCGAGGGAGCAACCTACAAAGGGGTAATCTACGCCGGGTTAATGGTCACCAACAAGGAGGAATTATCTGTGTTAGAATTTAATGCTCGCTTTGGCGATCCAGAAACTCAAGCCGTTTTGCCTCTTCTCCAAAGTGACCTGGTGGATATACTCTTGGCTGTGATTCAAGGTAATCTCGACCAGGTAAAAATAGAGTGGAGTGGTGATGCCTGTGTGGGAGTAGTTATGGCTTCCGCTGGCTATCCTGGAAAGTATAAAACAGGCTTCCCGATAAAAGGTTTGGACAAGGTGGATAAAGATTTGTTGATTTTTCATGCTGGAACTAAATTGGGCAATGATGGGACAATATATACCAACGGTGGGCGGGTGCTTACTGCGGTAGGCATTGGTGAAAACATGGCTGAAGCTCAGAAGAAAGTTTATCGCAACTTAGCTAATATTCATTTTGAGGGCTGTCATTATCGCAAAGATATTGCTCTCAGGGAGATAATTTAAATGGCAAAAGTAGGCATCGTCATGGGCAGCAAGACAGACAGGGACATAGTCAAGCCAGCAATAGACATGCTAGAGCGGTTAGGCATTGATTATGAGGTTTCCATCATCTCAGCTCATAGAAGCCCAGAGAAACTAAGGGAATACGGTCTGAAGGCGGAGGAGCAAGGTTTTGAGGTTATCATTGCTGCTGCCGGCGGGGCTGCTCACCTCCCCGGCATTCTAGCCAGTTGGACAACGCTGCCCGTGATCGGTGTTCCCTTACCTACTAGTGAGTTGCAAGGCATAGATGCTTTGCTCTCTATAGCTCAGATGCCTGCTGGAGTCCCAGTAGCTTGTGTTGGCATTGGCGCAAGCGGAGCAAAAAATGCTGCTTTGCTCGCCGCTCAGATTCTGGGAATAAAGCACGAAGAGGTAAAGAAGGCCTATCGTAAGTATAAAGTGGAGCTAGCGGAGAAATAGTATGATTGAGCGTTATTCCAGACCCAAAATGAAGAAAATATGGTCAGAGGAGAGTAAATTTGACCAATGGCTTAAGGTGGAAATAGCTGTTTGTGAAGCTTGGGCGGAGCTGGGCAAGATCCCCAAAGAAGCCATACCCAAAATAAGGAACGCCAAATACAACTTGGATCGTATCGCTGAATCACTCAAAGTGACTCATCATGATATGACCGCCTTTCTTAATTCAGTCGCTGAAAGCCTTGGTGAAGAGTCGCGCTTCATCCATCTTGGGCTTACCTCCTCAGACATCATGGATACTGCTCTAAGTCTCCAGTTAAAAGAAGCAACTGATATCTTGGGACAAGACATCACCGAGCTTATCGCTGTATTAGAAAACAAAGCTATGGAGCACAAATATACCATTATGATGGGGCGAACCCATGGCGTGCATGCTGAGCCAATCACCTTTGGTTTAAAGTTAGCCTTATGGACTGAAGAGATGAAGCGTAGCTACTCAAGGCTAGTTGAAGCTAAGAAAGCTATCTCTGTAGGAAAGATATCCGGAGCAGTAGGCACCTACGCCACTGTACCTCCCCAAGTCGAAGAAAGAGCTTGTGCCAAATTAGGTCTTGCTCCAGCCCCCATATCAAGCCAGATAATCCAGCGTGACCGCCATGCCCAATTTGTAACTACTCTAGCCATAATTGCTAGCTCCTTGGAAAAATTTGCCACCGAGGTCAGGAGTCTTCAGAGAACTGAAATTCTCGAGGTTGAGGAACCCTTCCAAGCCGGACAGACAGGTTCCTCGGCGATGCCCCATAAAAGAAATCCCGAGCTTTGCGAGCGCATCTGCGGACTTGCTAGATTGATAAGGGGGCATGCTTTGACTTCTCTGGAAAACATTGCCTTATGGCATGAGCGAGATATCAGCCATTCTTCCTCAGAGCGTATTATCCTGCCCGACTCTTGCTTAGTAATGGACTATATATTGTCTCTGTTTAGCTCAATAATGAAAGGGCTTGAGGTTTATCCTGAAAATATGCGCCGTAACCTTGAGCTTACTCAAGGGTTAATCTTCTCTCAAAGAGTGCTCCTAGCACTAATAGATAAAGGTGTAAGTCGAGAAAAGGCCTATAAACTAGTGCAAGGCAATGCTATGAAAGCCTGGCAAGAAAAGAGGAGCTTCTTATCCTTGCTTGAAGCAGATACAGAAATAACAGCTTACTTATCTAAATCTGAGCTAGAATCACTATTTGACTATAATTATTACCTGAAGTATGTAGATAATGTCTTTGAACGCTTGGGGCTAACCGAGCTAAAAGAGGTCAGACAAACCGAAGTGGAAAGGTTAGCCCCAGAGGCGCTTTAGCACAGTTGGAAATGTCTGTTTTATTACAAACTGCTTTACCTCTTCCCTTATTCCGCCGCGGCAAGGTAAGAGATATCTATGACTTAGATGATAAACTTCTTATAGTGGCTACTGACCGCATCTCTGCTTTTGATTTTGTCCTGCCTTGTGGTATCCCTGACAAGGGAAAGGTTCTTAATCAACTTTCTGCTTTCTGGTTTGAGAAAACAGCCCATATTGTGCCCAATCATTTCATCAAGGTAATTGATAGTTTGAATGCGTTTCAGGATGTCATTGCGAGGGCTGAAAGCCCGAAGCAATCTCAAAAGAAGAAAGATTCCTCGCTTACGCTCGGAACAAGCCTTATTGGCCGCTCCATGCTTGTGGCTAAAGCTGAGCGTATTCCTGTAGAATGTGTTGTTCGAGGTTACCTAGCTGGCGCGGCTTGGGCAGAGTATACGGAAAGTGGCATTGCTGGCGATATTCGCTTACCAGCCGGGATGAAGGAAAGTCAGGAATTGTCTCAACCTATCTTTACTCCTACTACCAAAAGCGAGACTGAGCATGACCGTCCTCTAACCGATCAAGATATAAAGAACCTTGAAAAAATATTTGCTATGAGACTGGGGCGAAGCAAGCTCAATTTGATTAAGGAACTAGAGGAGAAAAGCTTGCTCATTTACCGCTACGCACGAGATTATGCTAAAAACAAGGGCATCATGATTGCCGACACCAAGTTTGAGTTCGGCTTTGTCAATGGTGAACTAACGCTTATTGACGAGCTATTAACGCCGGACTCGAGTCGCTTTTGGGATGCTAGCCAATACGAAGTTGGCCATTCACAACCCAGCTTTGACAAACAACCAGTTCGTGATTGGCTTTTAGCCTCAGGATGGAACAGAGAACCACCAGCGCCTATGTTGCCATTGGAGGTAATTGAGGCTACCACACAACGGTATAACAGAATCTATCAGTTGTTTACTGGAAAATGTGTCTAGCTAAAGTTCATATCACCCTAAAGCCCACAGTTATTGAAAGTTACAGCTTTGAGTTAAAGGAAATTTAGCCTCGGCATTGTGCAAAATCTCTCAATAGAGGAAGCAATACCTCTCAGCTATAAAGAGTACAAAGATGGAATGGAGCAGCGTAATCAGCGTCATAATTGCCATTCTGGTGATGATTGGTTTGCCTTTGGCTCTCCGTAAACGAAGGAAGGTTGGTCCCCAAAAGAGAGAGGAGCTTTGCCAGCACCTTCAAAAAATAGGTGTAAGGGCATATCTGGCGCAAATCGCAGATAACCGTGAGAAGATAGGTCAAACACGCTCTTCGGGTGAGAAGTCTATGGGAATTATTGAGCTAAAGGATAGAAATATAGATTTCATAAATATTACCGGTGTAGCTACCCAGTATGGAACTCACTATTTCATTAATTATTTGGTGAGAAACCCGAATATGACGGAAAAACGAAAGTTGAAAAAGACGAGGTTGGTTAGAAGGAAAAGCGCACTCCTTTGGGGCAAAGTAGTAGGTATCGAATGGAAAGGAGATGAATCCCTAGCAAAGAGCCTCAATTTTGACTATGGGCTAGAAAATAGATTATTGCACTCTGAGCTTAAAGATTCGGGGGGAGGCATCTGGATTTTCCCTGAACCCAAGCACGAATATGTCCGGATAAGGACTGCTTATTCTCTTCCCTCCCCAGAGGCATTTGAGACAATAGGCATCATAGCTAGGTATGTTAAGTCATAGTGATGAGGGAATAAAAACATCAAAGTTCGATAACAATATCGCTGTGGTGTTTACCACAGCTTATTCAATAAGCTCGATACCAGTTTTCATTTACTTCACTGGCTTTAAGCTTTGTATACCAGGGAGCCCCAGAAGCATTGGCCAATTCAGTTAAGCTTTGCAGCCTCCCAATTACAGTATTTTCTAAAAATGCCATCCTTTTCTTTCGGGAGCTAATTTGAGCAGCTTCTTGCCATAAGGCACGCCCAGCTAGAAAGCCTGAAGCTCCCGCCTGGCAAGCTATCTCAACCTCCTGGTAAAAAAGCTCGAAATTCACGCCGGCACTCAGGATAACCCAAGGAACTCGACTTGCCTCATTAAGTTGATGACAAAAATCTAACAACCGGCCTTTATCCTTTTCATATTCAAGGTCAGATGGAAATTCGGACTTAAGTACATCAATGGGGAGGGCTGTGATTTGCTTGGCTGTTTCAATAACTAACCGCGGCTTTACCCTAGCGAAGTTTTGAGGATTGGCCTCTGCTTCTCCTACTTTATAGCTCACGGGCTCAACCACGAAGGGCATATCCTCTGCCAGACAATCACCAGCTAACTCCCGCACAGTATCCAGTTGTCTTCTAGCAACATCGATGTCGGGGCGATAATAGAGTAAAAGCTTTGCCCCTGTGGCTCCCATTTTCTTTATCTTTTTCACGTTCCAATCTGGGAGTATATTTGTGATCCTTGCCTCCGCCTCGCCTGAATAGCCGGTCTCCTCTAAACTTACCAGCAATCCAGTGTCCTTAGGCAGAACACCGGCGGCAATTGCCTGCCCCGCTCCATAAACAGGATCAAGTAAAATAGCACTAGCATGAGGGGCCAAGACTCGGCATAGGTCTAACTTAAAATCTACCATTGTCTGATAACCAATGCTCTCAGGATGTCTTTCACCAAGCATTCTCATAAGTGACCCCCTATGGTCGAGGGCACACATCGCCATAATGCCTTTCTCATTAGCTAACTGCTGCAAACCCCTTATCTTACCTATAGATAGTTTTTTCATATTCTTAAGTGGCTAATACCTTCACTAATTGTAGCAAGTTATTATCTAATTCCTTTCTCTTCTCCCATGTTTCTCTTAATGGCGTAAAAGTTATCTTTCCTTTTAATTCTCCAACCATATAGCCCGTCTTGCCATTAGCCAGAGCATCAATAGCAGCCGCTCCTAATTTGCTAGCCAAAATCCTGTCCCTGGCCGTTGGTGAGCCACCTCTCTGTATATGCCCCAGAACACAAACGCGGTAATCTAATCTCAACCTTTCCCACACCTGCTGAGCAACTGGAAATACTCCTCCAGCCTCATCTCCTTCAGCAACTACTATGATGCTGCATTTTTTGCCCCTCTCAAAGCTACGCTTTATATCAAGGCAAAGCTCCTCTATCTTTGTCTCGGTTTCCGGGATCAGGATATTCTCAGCTCCACCAGCAATTCCTACATCTAAGGCGATGAAACCTCTATCTCTTCCCATAACCTCAATGAAAAAAGGACGCTGTAGGGATCCTGCGGTGTCTCTAATCTTATCTATGGCGCTTAGAGCTGTATTTATCGCCGTATCGAAACCAATAGCATAGTCAATGCCATAGACATCGTTATCTATGCTACCCGGAATGCCGATTACTTTTATTCCTCCCACCTCGGCTAAGGCTAATGCACCACGAAAAGTGCCGCCCCCACCTATGGTTATTAAGCCCTCAATGCCTTCCTGTTGTAAAAGTGCAACTGCTTTCTTTAAGCCTTCCGCTGTTTTCATCTCTTCACAGCGAGCAGTCTCAAGGATAGTGCCACCACGCTGGATGATATTAGCCACTGCCCTTGCATCCAATCTCACCAAGTCGCCTTCCAACAGGCCGGCATAGCCTCGCCGAATCCCTATTACCTCTAGTTTATGTTTAACCCCGCAACGGACAACCGCTCTGATACAAGCATTCATCCCAGGAGCATCACCACCACTGGTTAAGACACCAATCTTCTTCAATTTCATTTGGTTATCCTTTATTGTTACTCAGCGCCCTACCGGTCACCTAGCAATTATAACATATCCAATAGCTGGTTTGGCTGAATAGCTCAACTATAGTAAAATATGATTAGAGTCAATGAAGCCGATATGGAGCAAGGAAAGTTTATGCAATCTTATAGAGGAGAAATTCTCTGATCGTCACCTTATAATCGTCTCTAATCGTGAGCCATATATTCATAATTACGCCGGTGGTAAAATTAAATGTGAAACTGCAGTTGGGGGTGTAACCACAGCATTAGATTCCGTAATGTGTGCTACAGGCGGCCTTTGGATTGCGTGTGGGAGTAGCAAGGCTGATAGGAAGACGGTAGACTTAAATAATAAGGTAACGGTCCCCCCTGAAGAGCCACTTTATACTCTGAAGCGAGTGTGGCTGACTAAGAAGGAGATAAATGGCTACTATTATGGCTTCTCAAATCAGGCACTTTGGCCTCTGTGCCATTCCACTTACGTTCAGCCCATGTTTGATGAATCGCAATGGAACACTTACAAGAGGGTAAATAGTATCTTTGCCCAAAGTGTACTGGAGGAGATAGGAAACAGAAAGGCGTTGGTTTTCATCCAGGATTATCATTTTGCTCTACTACCGCGTTTGATAAAAGAAGCTAGGCCGGAGACTACAGTAGCACAGTTTTGGCATATCCCCTGGCCTAGACAACAAGTTTTTAGTACCTGCCCCTGGCAAAGGGAAATATTGGATGGCCTTTTGGGGAATGACCTTTTAGGCTTTCACACGGTACGCCACTGCCGTAACTTTCTTACCACAGTAAACAGAGTCACCAAGGCCAGGGTTAACTATGAAAAGGCAGAGGTGATCTTGGATGAAAAACAAACGCTGGTACGCCACTTCCCCATAAGTGTAGATTTTGAACAACTCTCCCAAGGTGCCCAGAAGGGCGAAGTTAAACGAGAAGTAAAACGGTTGAAGCGTAACCTAGCATTAGAAGGTAAATCTATAGCCATTAGTATAGACAGGCTGGATTATACTAAAGGAATTCCTCAAAGGCTGATGGCTATAGAGCGTTTTCTAGACAACTGGCCAGAGTATAAGGGGAAAACGGTCTTTATAGAAGCGCAGGTGCCCAGCCGTACCCAAATCTCAAGCTATAGAAAACTACGTGAGGATGTAGATGCACTGGTGACCAAGATAAACCAGAAACATGCTTTGGGGGCTTGGAAGCCCATAATCACTCTACCTGGACCTTCGCCTCCCAATACATTGGCAGCTCTAAGATGCATGGCAGACTTATGCATAGTGAGTTCGCTACATGATGGGATGAATCTGGTGGCCAAGGAATTCGTTGCCAGCCAGAGTGATAACGATGGCATTTTAATATTAAGCTCATCCACTGGAGCTGCCAGAGAGCTTGACGACGCTTTATTAATAAATCCTCTCGCCATCGACCAATTTGCTACCTCCATTAAGGAAGCTCTGGATATGCCTAAATCAGAAAAGCGTAGACGGATGAAAAGAAAAAGAAGCATAGTTAGGAAGAGCAATATCTATAAATGGGCAGCCGATATTTTCTCGGAATTAGCAAAATTATCGTAGCTACAAGCATGGCATGAAACATCTCCACTCTTACTGGAACGTTGTTGCTCTCAGGATCAGGGAAGCAGGGCATATATTGCTACTGATTGATTATGATGGTACCTTAACCCCCATCGTAGAAAGGCCTGAATTAGCTCACTTATCACCAGAGATGAAAGAGTGCCTGCAAGGTCTGGCTAACAATCCCCGCCTGACTTTAGGAATTATAAGTGGCAGAACCATAGGGGATCTGCAACAAAGAGTAGGTATCGATGGCATTATCTATGCTGCGAACCATGGTTTGGAGATAGAAGGACCAAGTATTAGTTTTGTTAATCCGGCCGCTAAGCAGGCAATCCCTTTGCTACGTTCTTTATGTCAAGATATTAGTAAAGCTATAACAGGCATTAAAGGAGCTAGAATAGATAATAAAGGGCTAACATTAAGCCTGCACTATCGGCTGGTAGATGAATCACAGCTAGATGAATTGAACAAGATTTTCACTGAAATCGTTAAAACTTCTCTTGCTTCAGGTCAGATAAGAATCACTCCAAGCAAAAAGGCATACGATATAAGGCCGGCAGCAGATTGGGATAAAGGTAAAGCAGTAGGGTTCATCGCCCAAAAACTTACTGGTGAGGATAAACTATTGATGCTATTCCTCGGCGATGATGTAACCGATTATGATGGCTTTCGCACGGTAGATATGAATGACGGGATTTCCATTTTCGTAGGCGAAGAGACTACTAAGCCTCCAGCCCAATATTTCCTATATTCACCGAAAGAAGTGTATCAATTCCTTGGGATGGTAGGAGAGGTCTTTAGCTCTCAATGACCTTTTTGGTGCTGGGCACTCTACCGCTGATTCGCTCGTCAATGCGGGTGGCTGAATCCAGAGTTCGGCCTAGGGCCTTAAATAAAGCTTCAGCTCAGCCTTTCGTCAAATGCTTTGCTCAAGTCTCGGCCTAACTCACTTGGAAATATACCACCCTTTACGAAATGCTCTCCAAATAAAGAAATAACGCTCTTATGCGATGGAAATTTCAAATTTTTAGTTAGTAGGAGAGCTTCTGCAGCATAAAACATAGCATAGTAAGACCTAGAGATTGAGGAATCATAGTAGTCATTATCTAAAAGTAACTTTGCAGACCCTAGGCTATCATATGCCCTCTGTAAGAGCGCTTCGATCTTCTCTTTCACACTTTAATGCCTTCGTTTTTGATGTAGTAATGGAGAGGCCATTCCACATCTCCAAGCTCTTCTTCAGAAAGTGGATAAATTGAGATGAGCTGGCAGTATTCCAGCGATAAGGGATAAATGGCATCATGTATTTTGCTGATTTCTTCTGCCTTATCCACGCTGCCTTTCAAAGCAACAGCAATATCTATATCCGAATCCTCATTTGCCTTGCCATTAGCAAAAGAGCCGTAAAGAATCACGGCTGCCAGTCTTTTACCATAAACTCTTCTTAAACACGCTCTTATCGTCAAGAGCAAAGGCTCGATTTCTTTAATGCTTCTAGGCTCTCTCCGAGCTACTCTAGCGCTCTTCATAATACCTACCTAGAGACTTATTACGTTTCTTTTAATTTTCAACGACTAGAAACTCTACCTGAAATTCAACTTCGATTATACCAGAAAGCTCAAATTTGGTTTGCCCTATTTCAACAATGCTAGGTTCGGGGCATTTTGTATCTGGTCAGGTTCGGAAAAAGCAAACTTGCTCTCCGCGTGAGGGGGAATCTGAACTTTTGTTGAGGCCTGGGTTATCCTATCTTTTCCAGCGAAGAGCCAATATCCTATCTCTTACGGGGCCTATGAGTCATGAGTCTCTGCTTCCTTTAAGCCATGTTAAAGGCCAGACCTTCTCCCCCGCATAATATCTTCAGTTTTTGACTCTTTTCAGGAAGTAGGCGCATCTTGCTCCTTGGCAACCATGAGGGTGTCTTCTGAAATAGGAGCAAACTACCCTCTCCCTGTGGATAGGTAACTTGACGTCAAGATACTCCTTGGCCAAACTGTTCCCGACGGTGATACCCGTCCACACGTAGCTTTTGCAGCAGCAGGGCCCAGTGTCGTTGGCAATCGCCTCAACTACCCTTCCGACTACGTGCATTGCGATGGCAGTCTCCCTGTCCTTAGGGCATTCCGCACCTAACACTACGCTGAACGCCGCTCCGATAGCAATGGGAACCCCACACACGCCCGTTAAGCCCGCAGTAAGCGGAAATTGACTGCCGCTGAGTGCGTTCCATAGCCTCGATAATATGCTTATCTTCAATGCCTTCGTACTTTCGGTTTCTCAGTGAGGTCATGAAGGCTGCAGCTGCCACCAGCGCATTTTCGCAGCCCAGCATTGGGATGTTGGGATGAGTCATCATGAGACTTGCCAAGGCCAGCGGATCTGTGTCCCTCGCAGATAGGGAGAAATCCTTGACCGCCTCATAAGCTCCCTTGCCATGACAGACTTCGCAAACATAATGACCTAGGGGGCACCTGATATAACCTCTTTCCTCTTTGCCACAATAGATACAAGTGACACTTACGGATTCGGTGAGATACTCCAAAGGCCCCCCGCAGACCATGCAGTTCTCTTTCTTCCTTTCCGCCTCTGTTTTTTGTATTCTGAAATGGATTTCGTCCTCCCCCTTAATCTGCTCTAAAACGGTGTACCCTTTGTCTTCAGCAAAGCGCTGCACCATCTTTTCAAAACTGGAGCGTACCAGAACCTCAACCACAGCGCTGGACTCTACCGAGGCCATAGCTTCCTCGATAGGCCTTGATAAAGTATCGATACAGCATGCTTCTTTGGCATAAACCACTTTAGCGATCTTCATTTTGGTTACCTCCTGTATCAAGTCATTAACAAGATTATAACACGCACGCCCTTATGTGGAAATCCCCTGTGCTGGCTGACCACATAGGTAACACTGGGCTATGAATTTTAGCAAGTTCCTTTTCAATATACTCAACGGGAGCAAGATAGCCAAGAGATTGGTGCGGGCGGTTGAAGTTATACTCAATAAGCCAT
>Ga0209979_1001504_pt1 | contig 25309 bp, 26 predicted proteins | sample AnhtaG_FD_183114 | JGI IMG/M metagenome (GOLD analysis project Ga0209979, IMG submission 183114) | Deep subsurface microbial communities from Anholt, Denmark to uncover new lineages of life (NeLLi) - Anholt_01485 metaG (SPAdes) (version 2) | ecosystem: Environmental > Aquatic > Marine > Oceanic...
ATTGACATTTTTCACCAATTAAAATTATTAAATGAAAATTATAGAATAAACTCATCTTATGAAAATTTAAACTTTATCATAAAAAAGAAAAAGTGAGATAAGAAATTAAAAATTATTAAAAATTTTATTAGAAATTAATTTTATCGATTTATCCTTATGAACCTTTATCGTGTTCGTGTTTAATTTTATGAACCGTCTCCTTTATTTCTTCTTCTATTATATTATGTATTTCCTTCTTAACAGTTTTACCTGTCTTCTGTCCAATTCTACCCACTTGAACCATGATCCACTCTGGAGAGCCGACACCGCCGTAGAGTTCGTTCCAAATATACATTACAAAACCCCAGAACCCAACATAACTGAAAACTATAACGAAATAAGTGAATATATTTAATGAATCCAAAAGGAGTGTTATGAAAATAAAATGTAGCAAAAACAAGCTTAGAGATACTTTTCCATAATAATTTATCATAGATAGAAAATTATTCATTTTTCTTTTTATATCTAGGATGTAGAAACACACTGCGATGAGAATAAGGGCGGCTCCTAGATTATATATCATGTTGGGAGCTCTTCCCCTTATTAAAAATTCCCACATACCAGGATATGTAAAACCAGGAAAAAAGGCTGGTTCTCTCATAGCCTTTAAAAGAAGTAAGTGGGGATATTCACTTAGAGGTAGCATACCAATCGTAAAATCAGTTGCCGCTATATATTCATTAAGTTCATTATAAGAATAGGTATTTCTCCCTAAAAAAACACCTACGAGAACTAAAAAAAACCCCCAATATAAAAATGTACGAAATAACTTACGATAATCTTTTTTAGTTCCACCTATCATCGCCTCGTACAGATATTCTCCAAAAATCGAAGATATAAAGCAAATTGAAAGCCACGGTAACAAGGGTGTCATAGGAGAGGGAGAAGTTATTAAGTAATGCAGAACAGTGCTTAATAAATCTCCCGCTTCTTTTCCTTGAAAGAGAAATTGCCTAACTGCATCAGAAGTAAATATAATAACCAATCCAATAATAGCTCTAGCGACTTTACTAAGTTTAAGTGCGTAATAAGAAAAAATTTGAGAAGCACCGATGAACATCAAGATGTTCCAACCCCATAATGTAAGAGGAAAATTGTAACCTGGAATTGTAAACTCTATAGAGATTAGATTAAAAATAACTGCTATAACGATTATCATTAATCCTCTTGAAAAAATCCTATTTCTTATTACTTTTTCACGCGTGGATGCTTTTCTTCGACGAATGCTAAAAATAACGCTTAAAGAGGATAGAAAGACGAATAGAGAGGGACCTAATATGTCTAGAAATGCGAACACTATCCCATAAAAGGATTGCCAAGGCGGAGTAAACCACGCTCCAGCAGCATGTGCTCCTATGATAAAGATTATCGCTATCCCTTTTACAAAATCTATGCTACCAATTCTTCTTGAGGAGGAGAAATCTCTAAGATCTTCTACTGGTATTTCCTTTTTCAAATAATCAAAAAGAGGGATCGAATCTAAATCAACCTCGTTATCTTCTTCTGAAGGCATGTCAATCAATAAAAATAGTTTTTTATTAGACGTATTTTAAGACTTAAATTAATATTAGTATTTTAGTTTATACTATTTGAATGTTTATATAATAATTATTTCACAAATATGATAAACTATGATTATCAAAAAATATTTAGATTTCCGGTTATTAGGATTAACTGGTTCGATATTATTGATACTGTCTCAATTTTTATCTTGGTTCTCAAACCAATCACTATTATATATATATGTCGTTTTAACGAGCGTAGGAATTGAAAATTCATTTTTATATTTGTTTCCATTAATATGTGGCATAATTTGTTTGGTTGGGACTATTGTAATCATATATAATCTGGAGTATCGGATAAATTCAGTAATAATTAATTTCGTAGGCCTCGGATTCTTTTTGGTATTTCTTGTTGAGATCATCCCAAAAAAATTACTTTATCTTCCGAACGCAGAAATTGGATTTTATTTTTCAATAATAGGATCGATTCTAATATTCTTCGATATTTTAAACATCCTCATAAGTAAAGAAAAATAAGGAGGTAGGGAGTTAATAATTAAGGAAAAAGAAGAAATTCAAAAATTAAACACTGAACCCAAAGATGCTGAAGCTAATTTTTACTACGCCTTAAGTCATAAACTAAGGAGAAAGATTATTAATATTATTGGTGAAAATAAATATACTTCATTTACCTATCTTAAAAAAGAACTAAAAGTAAGCACAGGCACTATTTATCATCATTTAGACACACTATCTCAATTAATTGATCAACAAGATGATAAGAAGTATTATTTAACGGAATTAGGTCTTCACGCTTATAATTCCTTAAAAGACAACATAGGCAGTATTATTACTCCAGATTTTAGCAAAAAAGAATTTAATTCTCCAATTTTAAAGGGATTAATGCGCCTGACTCCAAAAAAGTATATTAACTACGAAACCAGCAAGAAGTATCAGACAATTATAATTTCAATTGTTATTACATTAACAGGTGCTATACTTTGTGGTTTAAATGGTTTATTTCCCTTTTTTCTATTTTTTAGGGAGTCTTTAATAAATATCGAGCTCATCGATATAGTTCTTAACATATTTCTTGCCCTTGTTTTTATAGGTAATGTATTTTTCTATTATTTAATTAATGAAGGCATTTGTCGAATTTTTTATAAAAAAAAAGAGAACTCTTTGAAGTTTCTGTTATCATTTGCAATTTTCTTATTCCCGTTAGATATCTATTTATTTTTACGTTTAATCCTAATCTCAACGGGGTCTTTAGATTTTGCATCGGTGAATATATTAGATACTGTGCTTCTGATTTTATTTCAAGTCTGGTCTCTGTGGTTATTAACTTACAATTTGAGCGTAAATAAAAAATTAAAAATTGAAAAGTCATTAATAGTTTCGTTATTAGTTCACTATGGAGGGTTTTCAATTGTTCTGTTAATTTCTATTTGATTACGATGAAATCAAATTTGTTAAGAGTTTTCATTATTTGAGAGATTCTAGTGTTCGATGACATTGAATTCTTTGCTTTCGTTGAGATAAAACAAGAATAAATTAATTCATGCTTGGTATTCGAGCTCTGTAAAGCAATAGGAGGAGTCACTATTTCTGGAACTAATTTCATTAATTTAGGAATAATGGTTTTCTTTATATATTTGAACGATTTGTTTCCAGAGTATATCAATTCTAATCGAGTGAAATGTGAAAACTTGTTTGGTTCTAATTTTGTTAATTCAATTTTAGATTTATATTGATTAAATAGGAATTCTAGAGGATTAAAATCCAATACGTTCCTAATACCGATATACGATGTGGTTAATCTTGGGTTAATCTCTATAAAATAGATGGAATTATCCGCTTTTTTTATAAAATCTATCCCAAAATATCCCTGGAAACTTGTTAAGTCCATGGATTTTAAAATCTTTTCGAATTTATTTCTTAAAGCTTTATAATTTTCCACGGGAGTAAAGCCTCCCAAGTAGAGAGAATCTTTATTAGAATCTATATTTTGTACATTTTGAGCATTTATACTCAGAATAATCTGATCCATGACGTTATTCTTTTCAGAGTTAGCTCTGTTAATTATAGAAATACTTAAATCATCGCCATCAATAAATTCTTGAACTATATAGCTTCTATTAATATCAAGTTTTGCTTTAGCCCTTTCAAATAATTGTAAAATCTGGTCTTTAGTTGTAAAGTGATATATTAATTCCGATCCTGCACCATCTTCGGGTTTCATTATTATGGAATTACTGAGCTGATCAAATTTTTGAAGTATGAAGTCTACATCCATCTGTCCTCCTTTTAAAGGGATTTTATAAGATTTTGGAGTGTTGACTTTATTAGCTATAAAATACTTATAAGTTTCTAGCTTAGAGGTTCCCAACCAAACACCGTTTAAATCTATACTTAGAATTTTCTTTTTAAGATCTTTTGCTATTTGAGTAAGATTATAGAGGTGTTTTGAGAATTCTGGGGCAATTATAAAACAGAAAGTTGATTCTTTTACACATTTAGTATAAATTTCTAAGAAATCGTCCCTAAGATTAACAAACTTTACCATATCGGTTTTTAAATAACGAGCTAAATGACTAATTCTTTTATCTAATAAAGTAATAATTTGAAAACCTAATTTTTTGAAATCTTCTATTGTAGTTCTTAACATTGCATAACCTTCGCAAAATAAAGACGAAGGAATGTCAACTTGATTGTATCCTCCTCCACTCACAAATTCAAAGATAAATATTTTTTGATTGTACATTTTTAATGTATAATAATTTTCATATTTTTAAAATGGTTTTAAAATGATGGTTAAATTATTGTAATTAACATAAATTTAAACAAAAAACTGTAAGTGTGATAGATGCCTTTTTTTACAGATGTAGTAATGCAAAGAATTCGATATCTTCATTTCAAAATTAAGAAAATTGAAGAAGCATTAGACAAAGAAGAAGAAAATTTCAATCTAGACGATTTAAATCTTGTTTTAGAATACACTAAGACGTTAAATATTAACTATCAAAATGAAGATAATGTTAGGATATTAAAAGAATTAGATCTTACACCAACATTTTTAGAACCTTTAGAAAATAATAGAGAGATTCAAATAAGGGATTTAATGTTTGAGTGTGCTCGTACATTGTGGGTAATGGCAAGAGCGTATTCGCATATCTCAGAAAAATTTGAAGAGGAAGAGGATTGGGAAGATTCAATTATTGCAATGGTTGAGTGTAGTAAGATTTATAAAACTGGAGCTTATTTTAGTGCTGCATCAATAAATCAACATGATATAGGTTTAACCCTCTCATCTGAGAATCTTGAATTGAATTCAGAGGAATCACGAATTTTAGCACAAAGTATTGCAGCTCTCAAGGAAGAAAATTCGAACAATATATATTATGCTTCGAAATTGTATGCCGGATTAAGCTCATTATCAAAAAGATTATTTTATCTGAAAAAACACGAAGAAAAGAAAAAACAACAATTAAGAGCACAATTTCATTTTGATATGGGTAAAGCATGCCAACTTAAAGCTAAAGCGTCTTTAGAATCCTCTATTACGAATATCAATAAAGATAAAGTAAGAAAGTTGCAACAAAAAGCTAATTTCTATTTCTTGAAATCAGAAGAAATTTGGAATGAAATGATCAGTAGTATTTCTGAGTTGTCGAGCGAGGAGAAAAACAACATCGAGCTAAATCTATCTGTTGTCAAAGAAATAATGAAAGAATTCACACTTGAACTATTAAGTTACGATGATATTAAAAGGATTCAAGATCCTGAGCCGATTATTATCATACCCGAAAATTTGGCTCCCTTTGTTCCAAAAAGCACAATTTATTTAACCAAATTTGTACCTAAGGACTTAAACATTAAGAGGTTCAAATCATTTCAAAAGAAAAAAATAGAACAAAAAATTCCATATAGTAAGCGAGAGAGATTAATGGATAAAAAAGCCGGTATAGTACGAACTATAAGTGAATTGAAAGCTTTAAAAGAAAATAAGGAAATCGATGTGGAAAAATTCGCTGAACTAATGGAAAAATATTCCACTAAGCTTAAAATGATAGAAACTGCTATTACAAAAATAGCTACAACCAAGTAATAGCTCGAACATAAGAAGGTAAAAAAAGCTTTTTTTGAAGATTTTTTAGCTTTACTTTCGTTCTAAATACAATTTTCGATTTTGCTCTATCTCAAATTTTCTTTCTGTCTCTTCCTTAAAAATAAGATCATATATCTCTTTAATGAGAATTCCAAGTAATAGGATTTCTATAATAATAATTACCCAAATCATCATATTTTGTAGATTATGCAAATCTAAAAACAGAAGCGAGCTTAAGAAAAAGAAATGAGGCGAATATAATAATGAGACAATTCCAATCCGTTTTCCAAATTTACGAATATACTTTTCTTCCAATCTAAATACTTTCTCAAATTTTGAGGCTTCTACTAAGTAGTAGATGCTAAAAATCATATTGATTATCGTCAAAAAAACAATAAAATCTCTTTCTTTTGGTTCTAAGGCGATGTAAGGTTTTAGTACTATTGAACTGACTAAAAAAGTAAATGAAAAAATGAATTGAATCGCGGATAACGAAATTAATCCATCATGAAAATATTTATAATCCATTTTTAAACCAAAATTATAATTGAAATTTTATTAAAGATAAAAACAAAAAATGTATTATTAATTAATATATAATTGTGTGATTTTAATGAGTAATTTAACCGAAGAAGAGATTGAAAATTTAAAATTAACGCACCCCAAAAAACGAATTTTACGCTACATTTTTCTTTTTACAGGTTTATTTATAATTTTTTTAGGTTGTTTGTTCATATTGCTAGGATTTGATTTTGAAATAACTCTTAACGGTTTCAATCTCTCCTTACTTATTGATGTAATAATCATTATATTCGGAGGAATTGTAACTTCAAAATTTTACATTACACCTTACTATATACGGGAAAACTCTTTAACGCTTAAAAGAATGCGAGACCTAAGAGAACCAGTTGAAATGTACATTAAGTTTAATTCTTTTACCCTAACGAGACTTATAGCGGCAGTTCTTTTAATAATAAATGGAGTAATTTCTTATATCAAATTCGGAGATGATGTTGGTCACGAAATAGAATTCGGTAGTGCCGTAGTTCTTGGGGGGCCATCTTGGTTTTACATTACTGGTCTTCCCATGGTAATTATTGGTTTTAGTTTGTTAATCTATTTTATATTGAGCCCGTTTCGCGGTATTTTTTCTAAGTCAAAAAATTTCTTTTTCTTCTACGAAATTAGACCCGGATTTGCTTGGTTAACAGAAATTCCTAAAAAAGATATCGAAATGTTTCGTTATCAAAATAATCACACGGGACCAAAATTAGCTTGGTTTATACTTATACTCCCATTTATTGTCTTGCAACTCATGACAGCAATTCCCTTGTTTGCTGCAGAACGAGCAAGTCCTGAATTTGTATTGTCATGGACATTTATAATATTATCTGTTCTGGATATTATCGCCTTACTTATTTTGGTTTTCTTTCAACAGAATTACTTTGAAATCGCTACAAATGAGAAGCTCTATGAGATGTGGTTTTCTCCAATTAAATTAAGAAAACAATCTCAATTCAAGGAGAAGTTTAGCGATTTTTTGGATTGCGCTCCAGATTTACGAGATAATGAAGACTTAAGCAACAATACATTATTTTCAGAAGTAAGTACTACTAATTTTCAACTATTCAAATTATTCTTTGGATCGTTTTTAATAGTAATTGCTATAATAATGCTGACGCAAATGGTATTATTTGGTCCTTTAGTATGGTGGATTGCTTTAATGTATGGTTTAATGCTCTTGGTAAAAGCTCTATTCAATGATTTCAGTAAAAAAGGAGGAGATACCCTTCAGTTTAACGAACACTCAAAGAATTTTAGGTTTAAGAGAATATTTAGTTATAAATTTCAATATTTAGCTGCGAATAATGTAGAATCAATTAATGTGAGAAAATGGTACCGAAAATTAGATTTCTTTGATATTTTTGGAATATGTGGATTATTAGTTTTCTTAACGCTTCAACAATTGGAAGGGTGGATAACCGCAGATACATTAAATTTAGTGCTTGATAATTTGATAAGTACTTCGTTATGGATAGTGATAATTATAATTATTGTTTTCTACTTATGTCTTCCCGTAGATGTGGTAGAAATTAAAACCGCAACCATTACTCATAGAATATCTATCACACTAAAGTTAAAAGATAAAAAACTCATTTCTAAATACATGAATAATCTAAAATATTTTCCTAAAGAAGTTCTAAAACCTGACATGAAAAACACATTTTTAGCTAGAATGAGTGTAGTAATTCTTCTAATTTTTGGAGTTATGATTTATGTAGCAGCGTATTTTGTTTTTCTCTTTTAAATCGATTTTGATAATTGAATAATAATAACTAATTAATTTCAGTAGAAATATTATAAATTATGTCTGCTGACCAACTTAAATTACTACTATATATGAAAACTATGTTTTCAGATTTAATTTATATAAACAGCATTATTGCTACTGAGTTAGTGAAAATAACTGAAAATTTAGCCGCGATAAGGCATGGAGAAGATTTTTTAGGAAAAAGCACTTGTCTAACAGAACATGATAAGTTAAATCAGGAAATAATTAACATACTAGATAAATATAACAAAACATCAGAAGAAGCAATAAGAATAGAGCGTTTGAAAAAACACGTTTTAAAGCACCAGGGTGAAATAAAGTAAAATGCCTCAAAAAGAGGAAGATTTTGACAACTTTGTTGAGAACCTTCAACAAGAGATAATTGACAAAGAAGTAAGCGATTTTAACGAACATATTGTAAGTTTGTTTCATAACCCTAAAAATTGGGGCAAGCCTTCTAATTATACTATCTCACATTCATATTTAGGACCACGGAATGATACAATGGAATTTTATTTAACAATTGATGATGGAATTATTAAAAACGCAAATTTCTTTACTGATGGTTGCGGAGCTACCGTAGCAACAGGAAGTCAAACTACTTTATTAATAGAAGGAAAAACTGTTGAATATGCGGAAAAATTAAAACCAGGTGATATTGACCGTGCGTTATTTGGTTTACCTGAAGATCATAAGCATAGCTTAGAATTAGCGGTTACAGCCTTAAGGAACTTAATCGAAAAATACAAAAAAAAATAAAAAAAGTTTTTTGTTTAAGGAGTAGAAATAGAAAGGATTAAAATTTGGATTTGAATTTATAATAAAAATATAAGAAATGGAGTAATAAGTTAAATTAAACAATTTTAAAACAATTATGTGATATCTAATGGAAAAAATCTTAATTGTAGGTCCAGCGAGCCAAATACTTGGCATTAGAATTGCCCAAGAATTAAATATTAGATACTTTAATACCGAATCAAAAACCTTTCCTGATGGAGAAAACTATCTTAGGATCAACTTGGATGATGAATCCTTAATCGAAGGGAAAGAGGTAATAATTGTACAATCAACAGGACCAAGTTCAAGCGGAAATCAAAACGCTCGTTTATTTGAACTATTAATTATGATAGATTCCGTCAAAAGGATGGGTGCTGAAAGAATCGTTGTTGTGATCCCTTATCTTGCATATGCTCGTCAAGATAAGATTTTTAGACCTGGTGAGAGCAAATTTGCTAATTTAATTTTAAGACTCATCGATTCTATGAGAATTGATGAAGTTTATGTTGTAGATGTACACGCTCCGAAAATTCTAGAAGAGATTCAATGTAAATGGATTAATATAGATTCTATGAAAGTATTAGCTGACTATATTAAATCATTAGATGTTAAAGATATTGTGGTTGTTGCTCCCGATAAGGGTGCTGTTGAAAGATCCCAAGCATTTGCTAAACATTTCGGAGAAAATGTTCCCGTAGAATATTTTGAAAAGATAAGAGATGTAAAAACAGGAGAGATAACAATGACTGGCAAACTAAATTTAAAAAATAGAGATGTTGTCGTCTCAGACGATATTATTGCAACAGGAGGAACAATGGCTAAAGCTATAAAACTTTCAAAAGATAGTGGAGCTAATAGAGTATTTGCTGTTGCTACTCATGCTTTATTATTACAAAATGCAAAGTTCAGGATTATAAAAGCAGGAGCTGATGAAATAATTGGTACTGATTCAATTGATAATGAAACAAGTAAAGTTTCCTTATCTAAAGCAATCATAGATTACTTGAAATAATACCCTAATAGTTTTTAATAATGTTTAAAATTAAATCACGTGCTATTTTCTGAACTTCTTCGACTGATAAATTATTATTAACTTTATAATTCGCGCTATAAATTACTTTCTTTAATCCAAAAGATATTTCACGTTGGTCTCTTTCTCTTAGGTTTTCTAAAGATTTTGGATCATCTGGCCGTGCTCTCTTCGAGAGCCTTTCATATCGTATATTATCATCAATCATTACTGCTACAATTGGAAATTTCCAAGATTTTCGAAAGACTTTGACTTCGGCTATAGATCTCAACCCATCTATAAAAATAACCTCTGTTTCTAAGTTTTTAATTAACACCACACATTTTTCCGCTAATATGTCTGGACCAAACTTATCTCGTAATTCTTGAGCAATTTTTCCTAAATTTTCGTCTGTAGGTTCAATACTTCTCTTTCGGGTCTCGTTTCTTATTATATCACCCATCGTTATTATAACCCCTAGATCTTCAATTGCTTTTAACACTGTCGATTTGCCAGACCCAGGTAATCCACAAAATCCTATAACTTTCATATCTGTATAATAAATCTTGAAATGATTTTAAAGTTAGAACTTTCTTATTGGTTAGAAAGATTGATAAATTTAAAAGTTTTAAATTTATCCAATAATATAGTTGAAACTATTAAGAATTTAGAAAATCATTTGATTATTTAATGAATGGAAAAGAGAGTAACAGTAAGGAAACGGAAAATAACGGCATTGAACATAATGATTTCGAGAAAGAAGACATAGATACGACCACATCAGAATCAGATGATTTTATTGAATTATCGACTAAGGAATATTATATTCGAAAATATGGCATCAATCCGGCCGAAACGCCTACTGTTATTTCATATAACGCCTATAGACGTATCGTTGGGTATGCAATGCGATATGGAAATAACGAACTAGCTCAAAGAAATTGGCGGGAAGTTTACGGTATTTTGATAGGATCGATAAAAGACAATAAAGAGGTTATTATTAAGGACGCGATCCCCGTAATGGTAGGTGATAGAGCTTATGTTGAATATAAAAGTAAACATTATGTAGATACTGCTCAGTTTAACACCGCAATATATGAAAGAGCAATCCAAGACGATAAAGAAGATTTCTTTGTAGGATGGTGGCATACACATCCAGGTATAGGATTTATTTTTTCGCCAAGAGATATTGAAACTCAGTTGTTTTATCAAGGTGTAAACCCATTTGCTATAGCTTTAGTATTCGATCATTGCCAAAAAGGATCAAAAGCATATTATCTAGGAGTTGCTGGAATAAGGTTAAAAAATCCTGATCGGGGCATGTTCGCTACTTATTCTAACACCATCGAATTGAAGTTTGAGTTTCCCAAAGTAGAAATGGTCAAACAAGTCGAAAAGGATGTAAAAGAAATTAATAAAAACATCAAAAAAGCTTTGAAACAAATCAACTACATTGATGAAGTATTACGGAAAAAAGGTTTAGCTCAACTCCAAAGGAACTTCGGTCTCATTATGGTTTTAAAAAGGGATGTTAAAATCACTGATAATGAACTAGAAGCTGAAGAGGATGACTACTACTTATATGAATGGGATCCTGATATTGACAAAAAGATTTACAGAATTCCTAAATTTAGAGAAAAAATAGAAAAAGAGTTAAAAAAATGCGAAGAGATTCTAATTGATCTAAAGAAAACGAGTCAAACAACCAATTTTGCGAAAAAGAAAGAGAAATTTAGCAAAAAAATAAAGGAAATGTTGGTAAAACCTAATGAATGGTATATAAAAATAATAAGCGATTTTACCAAAAGGATTGAAATTATTTTTCCATTTTTTGATTATTTAGATACAGATGAAAGAAAAATCATTGAACATTTTGAGGAAAGGAGTTCTGAATATCAAAAGATATTAGACGATCTAAATTCTCGTTCAGATTTTAACTTATGAAATTCTAAATATGTTATTATTCTTAAGATAATTTTATGGTTTTAATCATTAGATTATTAGCGGCATTCATTTTTAATAAACATGTTAACGATTGAATTTAAATAACTTTTATATTGCTTGGATAATTTTTATATTTTAGACTGCTTTTAGATCAAACTTAGCAAATATATGGTAATGAGGTTCTTTCATGCCTAACGCCACAACACTTATAGTTAGAAATCGTACAGATCGGGAAAAAACAATTAAAGATGCTATTTTTGCCTTTTCAGGGGGAACAAAATCATTATTAATTAAAGGAGAAGGAGAAGAGATTTCAACCGCGGTTGAAGTTGCTGAAATTTTAAAAAATCGCCTTTATCCGGGTGTAGAAATTGCTAATATTTCACTAGGTAGCCGCCCTTATTTCGAAAGAAATCAACGCAGAAATTATAGGAAAGACAATCAACCTAATAGAAACAAAAAAGATTTAATTTCGAAAATCGAGATAACTATCTCTAAATCACAAATATAAACTTTATTTATGACTTTTGATAATTTAGGCCCATTAATAGGCGAAACTAGAACAGTTGCTTTATGCCAAATATGTGGCGATTATATTTACAAACGAATTTACCACGATGAGAATTCAAAAAATGGCGAAAAAATTGTCTTCGTTTGTAAAAATTGTCTGAGAAACAACAAGAAATAATATTTACTGGAATTAATTTTTTAGACTACGGCAGTTTCTTCTCTATTCTGTTTTTAAGGTATTTTTCCCAGTCGAAACTCAAAATAAATTGCATGATTGCTAGCGTAATTATTAACATTAATGCTTCCGTTATTACACTCGAAATATCGTCAATTTCGATCCCAGTAGCTCCAAATCCAAGGGATATCAATATAGGAAAAATAACGTAGAAGACAGTAGTCACATTTTTTCCTAACCAAGCCCATAAAATACAAATAGGAAAATTAATCTTTTTATCAGACATTCCCAAAGCGATCCATAAAGGATCGTCGGGTATAGGTAGAGCTGCTGCAACGAAAATATATAGATGCATTGATTTTGGGTGATCTAGAATAAGTTTTCCAAATCCTTGTACGTTACCAAGTGTTCTTGATTGAGATTTACTTGCTACCTTTTTTGCTCCAATACCTATTAAATAACCTACAAGTTCGCCTAAAGCACTTCCAAGTCCCCCAACGATTGCTATTCCTAATACTTCTAACCAAAAAGGACCATTCGATAGTATTCCACCAAGATTTAATCCAAGATTTGAATATCGGATGAAAATAGAATTAGAAAGTGAGAAAATGACGAAAGGATAGGGTATCGGAAAACCTACACTAGCGTTTCCTATAAGGCAAATAAAAAAAGCGATTAAAAGTGCGAAGAAGTAATTGGATCCTTCCGTAAGTCCTGAGATATTTTGTCTTGATTGAATTATAACATTTTGAAAGGCTGGGACTGTTAGAAATAAAATTAAGTAAATTATAACTCCTACGTAGAAAAAAGTAAAAACAACGGTCAATTTATTTGAAGTGGCCATTTTAATTTGCTCATTAATTATTAATTTGCTTTAGATATTTTGGTATTCAAGCCATTATTAGCTTTTAATAGGATTTCTATGTTATTAGAAACTTTCCCTATCTTATTTACTTTATTAGGCATCTCAGCGTTTTCTATAAGTATGATCAACTCATCAGTTTTTGGATTATAAATAATGTCTCCTTTCTCAACGTTTTTTATTGATTTTGAATTATGTCCTTTATGAATTTCCATACCGGGAAGAGTCCAATAGGTTTTTGAGCCGAAACTAAACCTACCTCGTAAAATTAGAGGTAATTTATTAATTATTGCGTCGGCGGATAAAGGTGCGTAGTACCGCAGCAGTTCACCATTAATTGTTCCTATTCCAAAGAGATCAATTTTTATTTTTATGGACATTTTCTTTTAGAGGCTTGTTTTTTGAATTGTAAATGGAGGGAATATATTACATAAGTTAATAATAACATTTAAATAGTCATTTCACCATTTAAATATTGGACAATAGTTTAAATCATTGGTTTTTGATACAGAATTACAATTTAAACACCGAGCTTGTTATTGCAAAATTGATAAATGATTCTTAAGTTCTGGAGCATTTTTTTTCTACCAGAGTTAATACTTACGCCCTGATTTACATACGATTTTATATAATTACATTCCTAAAGTCTTGAATCCTAGATTACGAGCAAGATTATTATTATTTTAGGAGATTTCTAATAGTTATCACACTGGAGCAATAATTTTATAGAGAGATGCATTTAAGTTAAAATTGACATGAAATATAGTGTAAATTGAAGCTATTTTACTTGATCTCTTGTTGAATTTAGCAGTTCTTTTGTTTGATACACGAGACATCCAAACTTTAAATATCTTTCAAGAAAATTTATAAGCTTCCTCAATAGAGCTTTGATACAGATACGATTCATTGGAGTAATAGGTTGATTTCCTTTGAAACAAGTTTTCTGAGATAATCGGAGCTACTATTGTCCTTTTTTTTTATTTTCGTTTAAGTTTTTTAAGTCAAGATGAGTATCAATGTCGTAAAAGTTATACTCAGGATTAACCGAAAAAGCTAGAAAAATCTTGTTTTTCTTAATCATAAAATTAACGGCTTCTCTTATATAACTAAATTTGATTGAACTGGCCAAATCCTGAATTTCTTTCACATAACCGTAGTTAAAAATAAAAACCGGTATGATTTGATTAATAAATTCTTCGTTTGAAAACAAATTCAGTTGTTTTTGAGATATTTCTTTAACCGCGCCTTTACGACCTTTTTCCTCTATTTTCAAGTAAGAAATCTTTACTTCTTGATTAGGGTAACATTTTTTAAGCCTTTTTTTTAAGTCAACCGTCCTTATTTTTCTGTAAAATATAATTGAATTATTCTGAAGTAGGGAGTAATTCTCTAATAAAAGATCTAGGATTTTTTGCATAAGCTTGTTGTCAAAAACAGTATCTCCCGGAAAAACTATAAATTTATTATCGTCTTTAAATATCTGCTTATTTGTTGTGATACTTAGAAATGAATGTAAGGGACCTAATTTGTATCGAGCTCCAGAACTATTAATTAGTAGATTTTCTTTACTAAATTGATTTTTTATTTGAGGGGATGTTAAAAAGGATTCAATTTGTTCCCCTAAATGACCCGTTACTACAACAATTGGACTAAGCTTTAATTTTACTAAGTTAGAAATAAGTAAGGAAAGAATAGATTGATTATTTAAAGAATTAATTTTTATAAGTGGTTTTGGAATAAATCTAGAAATATTTTTAGCGCGTAATCCTTCACCGGCACATAAAATGACGCTGATGAATTTTTCCTTAAGTTTATTCTTAAGTTGTGACAATAGGATTTCCATCCATATCGATTATAATTGTATGTTCCTGTTGAGCAACTGGGGCGCCAGTTATCTCGATTAAAATAGGATAATGATCGAGTATCTTTTTTCGTATGAAAGTATCGATTATCTGTTTTATCTTATTTTTAGGGATAATATTGTGTTTTTCTAATAATCGTGGCGAAAAAGGTAAATTTTTGGTTAAATCCGCTATTTTTTTCATATAGTTTATTTCTTCATAAGGTAAATTTTTCTTTACTCTTTTAGCAAATCGATAAATATAAGATTTTTTACCGTTGGTGACTAAACCTTTACCTGAAGTAGAAAATGGTTCGCAAGCGTATGCATCCCCCGGTTTTAAAACTTCTTGATGATTTAGATCTTTTTTATTAGGAATAAATGGACCAGCATGTAATTTATATCTTTGTAGCTCATGACCTCCAAGGTTCGTAATTGGCCTTAATCCATGGGTATGAATTTTTTTTTCTATAACATCGCCTAACTCATACAGCTTTGTACCAGGCCTGAAAATCTCGATCGCTGCTTCAAGCGCCTCTTGGGCGGCATCAATGTAATTTTGAAGCTTTGGATCGTTATCTATATTAAATGTGATTGCCGAATCAGCAATATATCCCTCATAGTGAGAGCCTAAATCAATTTTTAATAACCCTTTATTAGGTACCACAGTTGGATCATCGATAGTTGGACTATAATGAGCAGCAAACTCGTTTAGCGACATGTTAATCGGAAATGATAAATCACAACCTTGGTTTATTATTTCATCTTCACACTTATTGGCAATTTCTAAAAATGGTACTCCTGGTTTTATGAGCTTTTCAGCTAACTTCTTAGCGACTATAACAGCTTTTCCAGCTTTTATGTATGACTCAATCCAATCATCTGTCATAATAATTTAAAAAATAATGTTTATAAATTTTCTAAGGTGTTAATCGTTCGGGTGTTCTCGGATACATCACAGCTTCGCGGATATCGTCAAGACCACAAATATATGTTATCCAACGAGCAATTCCTAACCCAAAACCTGCATGAGGAGGCATTCCAAAATCATATGCCATAAGATGGGATTCAAAGGAAGAAGCATTTAAACCCTTACTTTCTATGGCATCCTCCAATTTGACTCTATTATGGACTCTAGTGCCTCCCGACGTTAATTCTAGCCATCCCATTTGAAGATCAAACGATTCACTATACTTATTATCGTTTGATGGTTGAATATAAAATGGTTTTATTATCATAGGCCAATGAGTTATGTAATAATATCCAGTAAGTTCCTTTCCTAATTTTCTATACGCTTCTGTAGAAATATCTTCCCCCCATTCAATTGAAATTTTGTATTTATTTTCGAGTAATTCAAGAATTTCATCGTATCTATAACGTGGAAAGGGTAATTCTGGAACAATTGTTTTGTTTTCCATGTTTAGTCTCTTCAGAGCAGCCATGTTATTTTCTCTAACATTTGTTATTACATTATGAACTAATTCTTCTAATGTTTTTAATACGTCATACATATCCACGAAGCTCATTTCCACATCTAATGTAAATATCTCGCAGATATGCCTTTTTGTATGGCTTTTTTCTGCTCTGAAAGCTGGACTTATCTCAAATACCTGTTCATATACTCCACTTAATTGTTCTTTATACAATTGGGCAGATTGAACTAGGAATGCCTCTCGATCAAAATACATAATTGGAAATAACTCAGTACCACCTTCTGTCGCGGAACCTATTATTTTTGGCGTAGTGACTTCACTAAAATCTCGTCCAAGTAGAAAATTTCTAACGGATTTTAAAACTTGCCCACGAATCTCAAAAATTGCTTGATTTCTTATAGATCTTAGATCTAAAGCTCTATTATTTAACCTAAGATCAAGTTCTGATATAGTTTCTCCCGTCATATCGATCGGAAGTTTTTCGGGGGTTTTGTTCAAAATTTTGATTTCTGATGGTATAATTTCAATTCCACCAGGTGCTGTCTCAAATTTCTTTACTTTACCTTTAATCATTAAACAATATTGGTACCCAAGCTTAGCTTTTTCAAACAAATCATCTGATACAATTCCTTTTTTTAATGTAATCTGTCGTTCTCCATATTTATCTTGTAAGTTTATAAACTTCAAGCCTCCAAGATCTCGAAAACTTCTTACCCATCCACCAAGAATTACTTCTTGACCATGTAATTCTGGAGTAACATCTCGGGTATAATGAGTTTTCCTCCATCCATCTAATTCATCAAAAGACATAGTAACCTTCTAATTTTATATTTTTACTTATATTAAATTTGTTAAAGAAATTAAGAATAAATTTTTTGCCATCTTATAGTCGATTAATAATGCCGAATCTAAATTGGAAGGACAAAGATAAATTTCGAATGTCTAACACGAATAAGTCTCAACACATTTATCAATTCTATGTAACCGAATTGAACAGATACCCATTAATTGATAAAATTGGATTGCATAACGAAATAATTAAAAAAAGAATGGAAGAATATCAAAAGAAGGAAATATCTTCCAAAGAGTGGAATAATTGTTTAATCCAAGGAGATAATAAAGATATTATGAATTCTTTGCTCCAAAATTACTCGAAAAAAATCAATTTAATCTATATCGATCCCCCTTTTGCGACAGGAGGTGATTTCGAATCTAAAATGTTTATTGGAGAAAAGGATGCTTTTGAGCTCACGAAGGCCTATTCAGATTCTTGGAGCGGAGGTATTGATGTATATATTGATTATCTGTATGATAGACTAACTCTAATGAAGAAATTGCTCGCAGAGGACGGAAGTATTTATGTACATTTAGATTGGCATGTTTCACATTATATAAAAATAATAATGGACGAAATTTTTGGAAAAGAAAATTTTAAAAATGAGATAATCTGGGCATATCCTGCAGCTTCAGCTAAAACGAGGAGGTTCTTTATTCGCTCCTTTGATACGATTTTATTTTATACAAAATCTAAAGATTACACATTTAACGACGATCCTAACATTTATATGGAATATTCTGACCGGGTTAAATTTGCTTTAAAAGAAGACGATAAGGGAACATATTACCATCGCGGAGGAAGCCATAATGGTAAAAAACTCTCGAAAAAAGTATATATCTCAAATATGGGCATCTTTCCACGCGATGTTTGGACAGATCTACCTTATATTAGAGCAAACACAGTGGAATATCAAGCTTTCTCCACGCAAAAGCCCGAAAGATTGTTGAAAAGGATTATCCTGGCCTCCTCAAATAAAAATGATATTGTAGCAGATTTTTTTTGCGGAACTGGAACGACATTAGTAGTAGCAGAAAAACTTGGACGAAGATGGATTGGCTCAGATATAGGAAGACAAGCAATAAAAATCAGCCGCAAGAGAATTCTTGATGTCTGGAATAGTAATGATCTCATAAATTGGGGACAAAAATATCAAGAAATTCCCAAACCATTTAGAGTTTTAATGATCAACAATAATCGACAAGAAATCGATATCTATAATAATTTTTTAGTTGAAGATGTTCAAGGTAAATCAAAAAACACCTTATTCCAGAATGTTAAATTTGAGGTTAAAATATCTAAAGATAGTAATAATGTTCTAATTGATTTAATTGGTTATTCCGTTCCAAACGTAAATTTAATTAAAGAAAAACTTAAAAATAAGATAGAATTCTTTTCTGATTGGATTGATAGTTGGTCTATAGATTTTAATCGTCAAAACGATTATTTTAACACGACTTGGATCTCATATAGAACCCTAAAAAACCGTAAATTGAACTTAACATCAATTTCGTATACCTATGAAAAGAAAGGTAAATATCACATAGCAATAAAAGTAAATGATATTCTTGGAAATGAAACCACTCAAGAATATGAAGTATCTATTTTATGATCTCGCGTAATAGTAGCGTTGCGTAAGAGCCTTTTTGTAGAGAAAACTCTACTTTTAATTTATATCTATTTTGAAATAGATCATCTTCAGTGTATTCCAAAATTTTTAAACCTAAAGGTTTTGTAATTATTGATCTAAAAGAACCCTTGAATTCGTAAGATTCTAACAATTTGTTTGTAAATATCTCTGATGAAATTCCCTCATTATCAAGAATTTCTAAAATTAAAGATTTTATGGATGGATACTCATCTAGATTTGTATTATACCCTATTAGCGGGAATACAATTTTAGCTCGATTTAATTCGTACGCTTCTTGGAGAAATTTATCATATAATCCATTGTAAATATATTTGATTTGAGTTTTATTACCATTCTCTTCGTCTAAGATATTAAAAACATCGCCTTTAATGGGTTTAGTCAAAGAAATCCCTTTTTCATATCTTGATGATATCATTTTATTGAACAAATAAGATTGAAATGAACTAATAAGTAATTTAATAAGGTACTTCGGTAAATGATTTATAGCTCCCTCGTAATCACCAGGATTATCTAATAAGTATTTTATTGCCGTTCTTTCATAATTTAAACTTTTAGGAAATGAATTGTATGCTTTTTCGAGATCACCAGTTTTTCTTAAGTCTTCTCTTACACTTTGAGATTTAGGTAATTCTGATGAATAAGTTGCTATAACTAATTCATCAAATGCTTTTTTAAATTCGCCTTCTAAAATAAATCTCCCTAGTAGGTGTGAATTCGGTCTAAAAGTTCCAAATCTTTGAAGCCCATAGTAATTCGGAAATCCATGTGTGCGTAATACTACTAAGAGCTCTTCTATTTTCTGTTTTTCATTACCTATATGTTCGATATTTCTTATAGTAATTTCAAAATGGTTTCCCCAATTACTTCCTAATTTAACGGGATTTTTTGAAGGATTAATGTTTCTAATGAAAATATCGTTTAACTTTAACTTCCTCAACTTTTCTATGTAATCCCCTTTAATTGAGGCTTTCTGGACGCTTATAGCTCGCTTATCTTTTAATCCCGCGTATTCTATTGCTTTTGGAGCTATTCCTAAAGCATTACTAATCAATCTTACTGCTCCAAATGTATCTTTATTGACTTTTACCAGGTTGAAAGTAGTATATGTATCTTTGGATTCTACAGAATAATTAGGAGTAGCATAATCCTCATTAATTTCGAGAACATGACCAGAATAAGTAATCTCTTTAACAATAAAGTCCTTATAACGGTTTTTTATAGTTCCTTGAATGCCTTTTACTCCAGAAGTAGAAAAAACTTCAATTCCTACAATTTTTTCGACTTCTCTCTCATCAATATAAAAGAGATGAGTATTTTTTCTATTTTCTCCCAAATTAGTTAGCCTAAAAGCTTTATCTTATAATAATTTTAAATCCCCAGTAATTTTATCTAAAGATTTTGAAACTGCGGGTCCAATACCTAAAGCCGTGGTAGTTCCAGGAGCTAGTTGTGTTAACCCTGCGTCCCTAATTAAAAAATGAAGGATTTTATTTTTTTCTAATTCAAGGATAACTTCTTTAAGTTCCTCCATGCCACTTACTCTTAGAATTACCTTCTTTTGACCAGTATTTTTCCATTTCTTCCATACTTCCTTATTTTTTATTCTTACTAAATCCGCTGAGGAAATCGAAGCGTGGCACGACTGAGCACATTTCTTCCCCGTGCCCATCTTTAAATCTGTCCTTATTAAGATGACTTGTTTGTATTCATCCATAATATATTAAACCTATTCGATAATAAGAAATTGAGAAATAAAACAATTACTATTATTCAAATTCGATGCGAATCGTATTGCCAGTGAGTTCCAGAATTAGTTGTTCAAGCTCCTCCTTAGTGAATAAGATAGCTTTTTGGTCTTCTTTAGAAAGAACTCCTTTAAATTCAATATCTCCGGTAGCTAAAAAAATCTCGTTTAATGAAATCAATTTGCAGGGAGCGATTAAACTTTCTAAAGCAGCTCTAGGATTTTTAGTCTGTTCGATTAAGATTAACTCGTCTACTTCGTACGTTTCCTTTACCCAATTTATTAATTTTTGCGTAGTTTTTATCTTATCTTTCTTTCCGACGACGAGTATGACAACATCATCAAAATCAATTGCTTTATAAAAAGAAATGCTTTTTAGGAACCCAAATTTCTCTTCCTCTTCCAAACTAAGTAAACCCTTAGCTAAATCTAATTCAAACTGAGTAAGAACTCCCGTATCTAGTTTTTCTTGGCAACTAGTACATAAAAATCCAGAATTTACACAGGTGATACATGCGGGAAGATTTCTCATTTAACGTCTAATCCATTTATAACTCAATAATATCACAAGTAAGACTTCTTACAAGTCTATCTGCTGTTGTTGGGTCTGTTTTATACGTATAAAGTCGTTTTTTGGTTCTTAACTTCAATTTCACAACATCTTTTACTCGTTTAACCCGACAATGGACGGCAAACTCCGCTAATTCTAAAAACTTTTCCTCGTCTAATATCTCGCTTGGCAACTTTTTCAACTAAATTTGATATTTAAATTACTCTAATTTAAAACTTAAAATTATTTATAAAATTTTAATTTTTACTTTATTTCTTCATTGTATCTAATCCTATATCAAAAAATTTTTTAGCTTTCAAATGTTTTTCAATTTATTCTTTAGTTGAAACTTAAGTAATAACCTCAAAAAATAGTTTCAAGAAGATTAGCTTCAAATCGATTATCAAATAAAAAACTGAAACGATTAACAGATAAAGGAGATTATCGTATGCCAATTGATGACCCATACAAAAGAAAAATTGCCAGACACCATTTATTAATGAAAACTGTATGCCGAAAATGCGGAGCTTTAAACCCCGTTAGAGCAAAAAAGTGTCGTAGATGCAGATCTAAAGATTTACGCCTAAAGAAAAGAGAACTACAAAAGTAAAACGAGAAAAGACAGTTATTTGATAAAAAATTTTTGGCCTATCTCATTATTTCTAATAAATACCCCTTCAAGTTTTATAAAATAAAATTTTCGTAAACTTTTTTAATTTTATGACTTAGAGATCATTATATAATTAATAATTATTTTAAAAAAAACAAAATAGTGTGAATTAAATATGGCACAATTAGGCGGTCAACCTATCATAATTTTGAAGGAAGGGACCGAAAGAACTCGTGGAAGAGACGCTATGGCAAATAACATCGCAGCTGCGAAAGTTATCGCCGAAGCGGTGCGAACATCACTAGGACCTCGTGGAATGGATAAAATGCTCGTTGATCAGTTCGGCGACGTTGTTATTACTAACGATGGGGCAACAATTCTAAAAGAAATTGATGTTCAGCATCCAGCAGCTAAAATGATGGTCGAAGTTGCTAAAACTCAGGATTCTGAAGTAGGTGATGGCACAACTACTTCTGTAATACTTGCTGGTGAACTATTAAAGCGCGCTGAAAAGCTTATACAACAGAAAATTCACCCAACAGTAATTACCGAGGGATTCCGAAAAGCATCCGAGAAGGCAGTTGAAATTCTAGAAGAAATGTCAGTTAAATCCGGAATCGATGATGCTGTCGGTTTAAAAAACGCTGCAATGACTTGTATGTCGTCAAAAATCGTTTCTGAGTCTAGAGATATGCTAGCAGTTATTTGTATGGACGCAATTAGGGCAATCGCAGAAAAAAGCGAAAATGGTGATTGGGTCGCTGATATCGAAAAAGTTCAAATTCAGAAAAAGGAAGGTGAGTCAATTGACGAAACTTCCCTCATTAAAGGTATTATTTTGGACAAAGAAGTTGTCAGCCCCGGAATGCCTAAAATCGCTAAAGACGCAAAGATACTTTTGTTACAGAGCGCAATAGAAATTCAAAAAACAGAATTTGAAGCTAAGCTCCAAATAACGAGCCCAGAACAAATTCAACAATTCTTAGACGAAGAAGAACGCATGCTTAGAACCATGGTCGACAAAATCGTGAATTCAGGAGCAAAAGTAGTAGTTTGTCAGAAGGGAATCGACGATATGGCGCAACACTTTCTTTCTAAAGCGGGAATTATGGCTATTAGACGCGTCAAAAAATCTGACTTAGAAAAACTCTCGAAAGCTACTGGTGGAATGATCTACACTAATCTCGACGATGTGACAGAAGAAAAGCTCGGTTTTGCAGGTTTAGTTGAAGAACGCAAAATTATGAACGATAGCTGGATTTTTATCGAAGAATGTAAAGACCCAAAATCAGTCGTAATTTTAATTCGAGGCGGAACTGAACTTATTATTGACGAAGCCGATAGAGCTATTCACGACGCTTTATGCGTAGTAAGAGATGTTGTCGAAGACCAAAAAATTGTCGGCGGTGGAGGAGCTCCAGAAATTGAAGCTGCTATCCAATTAAGAAAATACGCTCAAACCTTAGGAGGGCGCGAGCAACTAGCAGTCGAAGTTTTTGCCGATAGTTTAGATATCGTTCCCAAAACGCTCGCAGAAAACGCAGGATTAGACCAAATTGACGTGTTAATGAAATTAAGAGCGGCTCATCAAGCAGGAAACAAGTTTGCGGGAACCAACCTAGAAACGGGAGACGTAGTTGAAAACATGATGTTAGCTGGCGTAGTCGAACCTACCGTAGTAAAGATTCAAGCGATCAAAAGCTCTACCGAAGCAGCCTCAATGATTTTGCGAATCGACGATGTAATCGCAGGAGCAAAAAGCGCTATGCCTCCAGGAGGTATGCCTCCGGGTATGGGCGGTATGGGTGGAATGCCACCTGGTATGGGCGGCATGGGTGGAATGCCTCCGGGTATGATGTAAATTCAATTTTTTAAATTTATTTTTTCTTTCTATTTTTCTTTTAATTTTTCAAGTCACATCTGACTATTTCCTGGTTACTATCCACTCTTAAGGTATTCCAATTGGACTGTGTTATATTTTTTTATTCTACTTCTTTCTACGTTTTATGAATACAACTAGTACGATAACTATTCCAGCTGAGATAGAACCGATCACGACTATTGTAAGAATTATTTGTTCTAGTTCACCATTTGGATCTGATAGATCTAGCGGATCAAGTACCGTCACAAATACATTCATTTCAGTTTGATTCATAGTGGCTTGTAGACCAGCATCGACTAAAACATCTTTTGATCTCCTTAAATAGTTATGAAACGACTCATCCATTTGATCAGGCCCAGTATATTGTGGACTTACTGGCTCATAATCGGGATCTAACGAATAATAGGTGTCATAGTTAATCCTAGCAGTAGGTATGAGGACATTTTTTGATGACCAATAGTCTAACGCCACAGGATCTTGGCTGGCACCGATAATGTCAGTAAAAGTTGTATAGCTATAGTAACCCCAAGGTCCGCGCATAGTAGAACTCTCCAAGGGATTGGCGTTGATCCAAATCATGTCAAGGATGTTTAATATTGGGGCTCGTGTCTCTACCATCAGAGTTGCCATACCGCCTTGTGCGATTGAAAAGTGCTCATGTGGAATAGTAGGGTCTACTGACGAATTAATGTAGCCTTGTGGAACTCCCATATAATGTTTGATACAACCAGTCACGCCATAACGGAAGTGGGATTTCAGGACTGGCATGTTGATGACCTTCAGTCGATCCGAATCGAAACCAGTAATATTGTCCCACACACCTTCTTTGAAACTGATGTACGTACCATATTCGGTCGTGAACTTGGGATAAGAAACAGAAATTTCTGTATCCGAGTTCCAAGTTGTGTTTCGAACATAACCATTTGTGAAGTCATCATCATCAAAATCATCAACAGTATTGCTCCGTATCGTGTCCCACAGAAATGTTGACACATTGTATGGGTCAAACATCCCCGCCACATCGGTATTTGACTGATCGCGGTTAAACGAGTTTGTTTGGGAATGGTCCATGCTTCCTAATCCCTGTCCGTTATCAGCAATTACTATCTCTCCAGTGAAGCCATCAGGATGACTTACTATCGCATTAATTACGCTCTTTACAAGGTCAGTATTTGTCCCCCCATTATAGGGCCACTGGCCATTCACTTTTAGAATTACTATGTCATTATCCCCTATCAATCCAGAACTCGGACTTGCATTCTTGTAGAAGTTTAGTCCTTGGGCTTCCATAAGGTCGATGAGGGATGAAACAGCAAGGTCCATATTTCCTTCTTCCCTTGAAGCATACTGAAGAACGAATAGGTCTGATGGATCGGATGCGAGCGCACTCTGTGGTGATAAGGTGAGAGGAATACGAGTCCGGTTTACGGAAAAAGTATCGAAACTAGGGCTAAATGGATTGTTCACGAGAAAGACGGAACCGATGAGTAAAGTAGATAAGATAAG
>Ga0209979_1001505_pt1 | contig 25304 bp, 25 predicted proteins | sample AnhtaG_FD_183114 | JGI IMG/M metagenome (GOLD analysis project Ga0209979, IMG submission 183114) | Deep subsurface microbial communities from Anholt, Denmark to uncover new lineages of life (NeLLi) - Anholt_01485 metaG (SPAdes) (version 2) | ecosystem: Environmental > Aquatic > Marine > Oceanic...
GAAGCCGGACCCTCTACGGTCGGTGGACCTTCGATGCAGCGGTCGGAAGGACGAGTGAGGGTCGGCGACCTATCAGCTACAAGATCGTCAGAACCCTCAAGGTCGCGAGATCGAAGAGGGGCGTTTAGGGGGCCACCACGACTTCGCTCTCCTGCGAGCCGCCCTCGCTGGGGGTCCCTGGCGCACCTGGGCTACGCTGGCCCATTTCGGCCAGCTTCCCTTCGATCTCGATGACTTCCTGAAGGTTAGCCCTCTGTCGCTCAACCAAGTCGAGCTTGGCTTGGAGGTACTCGCGCTGCGCCGCCAGATTGGTGTGCTCGCTCTCTAGCCCCTTCACATACTCTTGTAGCACGTCCGACGACCGCTGTGAGCGCCGCTTGCCGCCCGCATGCGCTGTGGGTTCGTTTTGCATAGGTGCCCTCCTTATCCTCGCATGTCTTGTGAGAAATCCGAGGTTGCTAATCACTTTCATGATCCGCCGGTAAGAGGGGTTGTAGACCGAAGCATCGCCTAATCATCACCAAGGGGAGGGCAGATCGCCACGACCGTCGGTGGGCCCTCGACACCTTCTTGACCACCAGACGCACCTCGCTAGGATCGAAGGGCTTGGCGATGCATCCAGCGTAGGCGCCTCGTTGCAGGCCCTCGGCGATGAGCCTGCGCTCCCGGTAGAAATTGCCTGAAATCAGGACAATGGCCACCCGAGGGTCGATCCCCCTGACCAGGGAGGCCAGCTTCAGACCGTCCATGTCGGACAGTTTGCCGCCGATGAGGGCCATCCTAAAGGGCGGCCCGAACTTTACGAGTTCCAGGGCCTGGCGGGCGGTGGTCGCCGTCATGGACCGGCACCTCTCCCCCTGTAACACCTTCTCCAGGGCCCGGCAGATATCGGGCTCACCATCGACAACCAAGACATCGCCTCGGACGGCCATCAGCACTCGCTCCTGTCCTCGGCCGCCGTGGGAATCGTCTCTTGTCCCCCTGGAAAGCAAATCATCGCTCAAAGAGCAACGTCTAAGGGCTGCCTGACCCTTGGTCACAATGTCGGTGATAGGCATCGTAAGCGTTCGCTACCGCTGTGCAAAGGGCCTTGTGGGAAGGGCAGACGTAACGCTGCCTAACTTCGTCCACAGCCTCCTGGGGCCCGTGTTCCAAGCTGCGACCGGTCAGCACCTCCTCCACCAGCTTTGCACCCAGTGAGGGAACACCCTTAGCGGTGGCCCCGAGGATGGTGGCGGTAGCCGTATCAGCCTCCACCTCCACTGAGACCATAGGGGAAGCATCCCGCCCGGCCAGGCTTTGGGGCAGGCGGGCGTGTCCTACGAAGATGACTGTCCTCTTGTCTCCTCGCGGGGGAGCGGGTCCCTTGGATAGGGAAGTCTGACCTTTCCGCTGCATCGAGCCATCACCTCTCTTGTCTCGGAACGACAGCGGAGCCACAGGCCGCACGAAGTCCCAGCCGATGGAGCTTTGGCCATACTAAGCGATCGACGAACTGAAATGCATCAGCGAAAGGGGTGGGGTCTTGTGAAGGAATCGTGAATCTTGTCTGAAGAATGCCGGGGCAGATTGGGAGGGGTTAGGCTTCCTCCTGACCGCCCGGTGCTACCAAATGGAGGACTGCCGCGTCTTCGCCCTTCTCCTGGGGGAAGGCCTTGTCCTCAATCAGCCCTTTCCTATTGGCCGCCAGGAAGGGCTCTACCACCTTCGGGTCGAACTGGGTGCGGCACTGCCTGCGGGTCGTCAGCAACTCTCGGAATCTGTATAAGCAGTTCCTAGTGGACACCTGAAGGCTTGCTCTCGCTCCGCAGCGGCCAGTAGGGTGCCGCCCAGAGGAAAGAAGCGAGTGTATGTATTCAGCGAAAATGAGAGTTTTCCGGGTGTTTTCTAACCGAGAGATGGGCCGTCCTCACCCGATGGTCTCCGCTGGTTGAACCTTCTTCTGTCCTCGATGGTGCGCCGCTTCACCTCCTTCCTTCGGGCGAGGATGGCCTCCCGCTAGCCATAGTAGACGTCGGCAGGGGTCACGTTTCCCAGAGCCTCGTGGTAGCGGCTGGTGGTTGTAGAAGTCGACGAAGGCGGCCACCGCCTCTCTGAGAGCGCTGGGAGCCGTGTAGGGCACCAGCCTCACCTGGCTCTTGACCGTCCGGTGGTATCTCTCGCACTTCCCATTGGTCTGGGGGTGGTAGGGAGAGGCGACGATGTGACGCAGCCCGACCAGTCCCAGGTGCTCTGTGAAAGCTCTGGAGAGATAGCCGGGACCGTGCTCGGTAAGTAACGCTGTGCGGTCTACCACCGGCACCTTCGTCATTCCAGTGAGAGCCACCGCCTCCTGCGCCACTTCGATGAGGGAGGTGGCAGTCATATCGGTCTGCAGGCGCCAGGCCAGGATGAAGCGGCTGTAGTCGTCCAAGACCGTTGCCAGATAGTGCCAACCCCAGCCCACTACCTTCAGGTAGGCGCCGTCAGCGGCCCACATCTGGTTGGGCCTGGATGTCTTGTGCTGATACTCCTTGCCGGCGGCGAAGCCCACCACCTCGGCAGGCTTCACCAAGCCCGTCCGCTTCAGCACTCGGTAGACGGTAGATTCAGACAACGAGAACCGTCCCTGGTCAGTGATGGTCCAGGCCACCTCTCAGGGACTGAGGGCTGGCTCTTCTTGGGCCAGCTTTAGGATGGCCTCTTCTTCCTCAGCCCTCAGTCCATTCCAGGCCCGGCGAGGACCGCCCGGGCGGTCCTTCAGCCCGTCACTCCCCATCTGCAGCCGCCGCTTCCACCGGTAGTAGGTAGCCTCCGCGATACCCAACGAGCGCAATACTTCTCGCGTAGACAAAGGTGAGGCTGCTACCGTGGCCAGCGCCTGCGCCTTCTCTTGCGCTGTCATCCGCTGGTACCGTCCCTTCAGTCGAGGCCGGGCACGGCTGTTTTTTTCAGGATGTGCACCTGCAGCGACAGCTCAGCCACCAACTGCTTTAGTTGATCCCTCTCCCGTTTCAGGACCTCCACTTCCGCCTGGGTGGCATCTCGGGCGGTATCCACCTGCAGCCGGGCCTTCCCCGCCTCCATGAAGTCCTTCAGCCAGGCGTAATAGACTGTGGGGTGGATGCCCTCCCGGCGGCAGAGGGCTGAGATGCCTATCTCGCCCCGGAAGCCCTCCAGAACGATGCGTACCTTCTCTTCAGGGGTGTACTTGCGCCGGGTGGTCCGCTTCACCCACCGGACGAAGCTCCTCGTATCCTCACTACTGGCCTCGGCCACCACCTCCGCCGGGGACCTCTGTTCTATCATCACTCGCTCCTTGCTGCGGCCTAACGTACCGCTGCCTGGGAGCGAGGACAAGTCCGTCTCTATCGGTTAAAAACTGCTTACACAAAATGTCACTTTCGCTGACGCCCAACACTCTTGGTGCTCGACAAGCGGCTGACGTCTGTTGGCTCACGTCTCGGTGTACAGGATGGCGTTTGGGAGTAGGTGACATTGGATGACGCTATCATCTTCCGCGAGTAGTATGAGGTCGATTCCCTCAAGTTCCCCCGGCTCTAGGTTGGCTACCACATCACCTACGCGTTGGGCGGACGCCAGGGCGCTAGTCTCGAATACCAGCACGTGAAGGTCGGCCCAACGCCTGGCGTCGAACTTCTTTCGCCCTTTCTCCAACACTGTGTACACGCATTCGGCGACCGACGCCCGCACGTCGCGTGCCTCGGTGCATGCGATGACCTCCACGCCAGCCTCACCGTCGTCGTTATCAGCCCTGGTCAGCTCCCATTCTTCGTACCAGACCACTGGGGCGAAGGCGCCTCCGAGGCAAACTTGACAGGCGGCGGCGACCGCGTCATAGAAAGCCTCACGCCCCTCATTCGTGACGAAGGAGTGCTCCAGGCCCTCGTCCACTAAGAAGAACTGTCCCGTGACGCGATCCAAGGGCGGACGTAGAACGTCGCCGTAGTGGTGATGAAGGCAGTGAATGTGCGGCGGGCCTGACTCTGAGATCAGTGAGATATGCCCCTCCCGGCGGATGCGGACCGGCCCCGACTCGCCCTCAGCGAGCGTCGGAGCGACACGTTCGATCTCTTTCTTGACTTGGCGACGTAGGGCTAACTCCATGGGTAGGCGGAAGTCTACAGGCGGGTTCAGCCAATAGTAGCCACCGCAAGAAGGCACGAGGGATCGGTGAAGAGAGAAAATGCTTTCCTTATACGCCTGCAACACAGAGTCGCCAGTCAGTCGCTTCACCTCAATGGCGGCAGTCGTCCTGCCGTCTCCCACGAGGACTTCAGGGGTCGGCTCTGAGGGGTAGAGGTCATCCAGCGCGGGACCATCCACCATGCGCCAGACGCCCCCGTAAAGCGCGGCCATATGGCCACACGCCAGTTCGATGCAGCGAGATTCCTACTCAGTAAGGGGCATCGTGCACTCCCGTGTTGGTTTGCCTCCATTGTATCGAATTCGAACAGCCGTTTCAAACTGACCGCGGAGCCAGTCCTGGGCTATCGCACAACATTCGTTCCCAGACGAAGACCAAATCAATGCCGAATCAGAGAGCATTAGCCTGAAGCTGTTGATCCATTACCTCCCGGGCCAACGAGATGTATCGAGAAGTCGTCTGAAGCGAGGTGTGGCCCAGCGCTTCCTGAACGACCCTTAGATTCGTGCCTTTCCTGACCATGTGGGTAGCGAACGTATGCCGCAGCGTGTGAACGGTTGCGTGAGTTATTTCAGCCTTGGCCATGTACTTCTTGACGATCCGCTGGATGGCCCGTCCACTCAACGCGGAGCCATTCCTGGAAAGGAAAACATTGGGGCAATCGGTCGCCGGGCGGTCGGTGAGATAGGCTACTATCGCTTGGCAGGCCTTCCAGTTGAGAGTCACCGATCTTTGTTTCCTACCTTTCCCCTTAACGCGCACTGCCCCAATTGAGCTCGGGATACCGTTAGTTGGAACCTGGGCATCTAGTAGGGTTAAGTTGGCAACCTCGGATAGCCGTAGGCCCGTCTGCAGGAAGAGCTGGATTATGGCTCGATCCCGTTGGTGGCCCCGGCAGGCTTCCTGAAGACGGCTGTATTCAGCCTCAGTCAGAACCCGTGGTTCATGTACTTCCTGCTTAGGTCTCGGCATGCCCCGGGCTGGATTTGCCGAGATAGCGCCTATATCTTCGAGGTAGCCGAAGAACGATTTGATGGCAGCAATCTTCCGCGCCCGGGTGGCACCAGCACGACCACGTCTGTCCAGTTCGGCGAGGTACTGGTGCAGGTGGGTCCGCTGCACCTCGTTGACTGATTCGATGCCGAAAGTTGCGGCTAAATGGACGAGGAAATGTCTAAGGTCTGCGGCGTAGCCACACCGAGTGGCCTCCGCGAAGTTGCGAAGCGCCATATATGTCCCTTCAAAGTCCACGAGACACGAAGACAAGTTTCGGTGCCCCGACGCTCTGCCGAACGCGAACTCATTATTGGTCGACATTGGCGTGGTCAAACAGGAAGCGAGGCCTTGAAGGTCGAAGGCCTCGCTTCGCCGAGTCTCTCGCTGCTGATTAACTTTAGGTCACAATCAACTTCAACGGCTCATTTCCGCTAGCTCAGCCGGAAGAGCGGAAGCTGGGAATCAGGAACGCGCATCGTCTTCCCACGACGCGGCCGAAGACGCACGATTGACAAAGCCGGCATAACCTTGGCCAGCAGTAGACCGCCCCAGCGCGGGGCAGTTAGTGATTGCCGACCCCATCCCCCCCTCGGGGTCGCCAATAACTAACAACGGATCGCTGGGCAAAGTGCCCGGCGGTTTTGTTATGCCAGTTCCCTCAAGCACCCACCTGAAGCCAGGCTTTGGCACCACTTCGATAATCTGGCCAGTCCTAAACTCTAAGTACAGACTCTCGAACATGCAAGATAGCATCTGGTGCTTCTCTTCGGGAGTGGCCAGCTCCCAATTCTCGCCAAAGCGCTCGAAGTCAGCTATCGAAAGCTCAACAACCGAGCCATCAGCAGGTGCCGTCGTTCGGAGTCGATTCTCGATGAGCTGCACCTCGCGGTCGAACTCCGCACGGTCTATCGCCCCGTCCTTGTAGAGCTCGACCATCCGGCGCTGACGCGCCTCCAGCGACAGCCGCTCGTTCCTCAGGTCGACAAGGTTATTCTCAGCGTTTGCCAGCTCGAGGGCCCGTTCCTGCCAGGACAGTGGAAGCTCCATCGGCTTCACCAGCGTTTCGATTTCATGGTCAATGGAAGGTGCAGGCCAGTAGCGGCCAGCCCTGTTGCACGCGATTCCGCGGGACGCGCTGGATTCACGGTAATAGTCGCGCCCTTTGATGTGCTGGCACCAGGCCTTCTCGCCACACGTCATGCAGCGCAAGAGCCCCTTCGCCAGGTAAGGGCGCAGTTTGTTGGAGGCCGATCGAGGGGCTTTGTAGCGGGCCCGCAGAATCGACTGAACTCGATTGAATTCCTCCGGCGACACAGCTGGCCGATGAGCGCCCTCTCGAAGCTCCCGAGACGTAGACGTCCCATTCTTGGATCGCCTTTGCCTGACAACAAAGCCGGCATAGAACGGGTTGGTAAGTATGCCTTGGACGCTATCGTCGGTGAACTTCCGGGGCTTCGCACCTTCACCAGTAATTTCCCCAAGGACACTCTTCTTTCGGTTTCGAGTCCTGAAGCCGGACCTGTTAAGCCACGAAGCAAGCTCCCGGCATGAATAGGCTCCCGTAAGGGCCCGTTGAAAGAGCTCCACGACCGCCGAGAATTCCCGCTCGTCGGGTATCGGCGGGCGCGGGTCACCCCTCGTCGACTCGGGGTCAGCTCTGTACCCGAATGGGATCGAGCCTCTGTGTATTCCCTTCTCAAACTTCAGGTCGGCTACGCGCCGGACGTACTGAGCGGTCATAGCAGAGCCGTATTGTGCGAAGGACGCAAGCATGTTTAGCATGAAGCCGCTGGCGGGGTTGGAGAGATCAAACTCGGTCTCGGTAACAGACGCGAAGCCTATGCCCAGCGCGCTCATCCGCTTGAAACTCTCCGATGCGACCACGAGGCTTCTAGCCCAGCGGTCGAGGCTAAAGACGACCACCACAGTCGGCATCAAGACGGGCAGCCGATCGAGTAGGTCACGAAACCCTATCCTCTTTGTGATGTCGTCGGTGTAAGCGGATTCGCCCTCGTCTCGGAATGTCTATACCAAGTCGAAGCCCTTGCGCTCGCACCATTCCCGAATCTTGTCCTCCTGGGACTCTATCGATAGGCCCTCGGCTTGTTCGTCGCTGCTAACCCGCACGTAGGCGACAGCTGTTTTCCGTTCGTTAGGCTGATTCACGTTCAACCTCCTCCCTGGCGTTCGCTGGCTTGGGAAGCCCCACTAGTCCCTTGATCCTCAGCACAACCCTGGCGTAGATACGGCAGAAGGCCTCCGCATCGGGATCCTCAAGCGCGGAAGAACATGACTTGCGCCGTCTCAGCGTAGCCGCGAGGGCTTCAGGACGGTGCCTAGCCCTAGTCCGCTCCCTTGATAAGGATGATATACTATTGTATGCGCTCAAGGTGACCCCTTGGGTGTTTGGGGCGGAGCGGGATTCCTACCGGGAGTCGCTCCGTCCTGTTTATGCTGAGAGGAGCGGCGATCTGCCGCTCCCCCTCATCCCACCTATAACGGTGGCCGTCCTTCCTCCTCTTTGGGCTCGATCTGTTCGCGAGCCCACTGTAGCAACATCTGGATTGCCTCCGTGCGATACTTGTCGCGCCTTGCAGCGAACACATCCAGCCAGATGACGAGGTCGCGATCGAGCTTCACAAGGACGGCCCGCGTTTCACCCTCGGTCCCGCCGGAGTCGCCTGCTCGCTGTTCCACCATTATTTGCCTATCCTCCTTCTCCCTATTCTCCTTTTACCGCATGTATGCCAGATACTCGCCCTATTGTCAATAGCCTAGCAGGCTCCGCTAGCGCTGATATTCCCTCTATTCGAGACCGATGAGGCTCCTCAGGTCTTGTTGCTGCTCGACTGCCGTTAGCGTCGTCATCTTTTGTGTCACTTGATGCAACGCAGCGCGTACATGTACGTGCACGTTCTCCTGGGCCAGGAAGTCAAGCGAACGAGGGCCGAATTCGGCAGATCTTTGGAAAGAATCGGCGTATTGGCGCCTGACTATGGCCAATCGGGGCCGAATCGTTCGGAGAGCCCCAGCCACCAGGCCTGGGCGAACCTGGTGACGGTTTGGGCGAGGGCAGACGGGCTTACTGTTCGCCGTCTTCGGCGGCGCGCCAGAAGAGCCAACCGTTTGTGGGGTGGCTGGTAACGGCTTTGGCGGCCGCACTGAGGGAGGGGAAGAGCTGGTCGCCGCACTCGACGGCCCTTCCGGCCGGGCGGTCCTTGGCCTCCACGATGACAGCCGTGTGGGACTGCCCCCTGGATCGGCCTGTGAGAGTCGTACCCACAGGCGGCAGCTGGCGGAGAGCCTCTAAGAACTGCGGTAACTCGCTAGAGGGACTCGGGTTCGTCCTCCTTACGGCACGGCGAACCGGGCCACAAAGGTGACGATTGTTGCCGCTGCACTCGGCCGGATGCGCTCCTGTCCGTTTCGCTCGCGGGTGTGGCTGCGACAGACCGTTGGCTGCTCACCCCACTAGCCCGGACTTGTAACGGGCGCAGCTCAAGCATTCACCCTTAGGCTGGCCGCCGTTGGCTAGCTCCACCGCCAGCCAGCAAGGCAGGTACGGTCGGGGATAGGCAGGACAGCGACTCCTCTCCGCCAGCGAGCACCCCTTGATCTGCCAGCAACGTCGTCCCGCTGCTCGTCGAAGGGGAGCCCTGTCGTAGATGGCATCAGCCGCATCGACAGCAGGACATGAGGCGAAAGCCCGCTCTCGCGGCTGATGGCGGTGTTGCATCACGTACCCCACCCCGAACAGCACCACCAGCGGCGTGCCAAATGTCGCGAGAATCAGCAACACATCAGTCATCGCCATCCAACCCTCTCTGCTGCACCTTCCCCCGGCTTGCACACTTGCCGCGGGGCGCAGCTCCAGCACTCAAGTTCAAGGCGGCTCGCTAGGCTCTACCTCACCCCTAACGATCGCGAGCCGCCTTGACAGGGGTACGGTCCTTCTGGTAGTGAGCCATGATGATTTCCAGTTGCCGCGAGAGGCTCCGAGCCTCCTCCAGCTCCGCGCGAATAGCGGCGGCATGGCCAGCATAGGGGCGTTGCGCCGACAGGGGCGGACGCTGAAGGCAAGCCCGATAGGCCCTGATGATCTGCCGCCGCCGCCTCAGCTTGGCCATCCGAGCCTCCTCCCACTCCGGGGCTAGTTCAGCCGGCTGGTCAACCCTGAGAACGTGCACGTCCTCGACCCAGCCCTTCGCCATCACCTCGTGGACGAGGGGGGTGAGCCTTATTGTGGGAGCCTCCACTCTGATCACACAGTCATACAGGTTCGAGACCGGTTCCACGTACTCAACCTCGGGCAGGGCCCACAGCTCCTCCAGCGCCTCGAGATACCCGCCCTGTCGGACAGCCTCCGACGCCCTAATCAGCAAGTAAGCGCTCGTGGTCATCTTCCTGACCTCCTATCTGTTCAACCTTCTTGGAGCCGATCTCGTCGACCCAATCTCGAGCTGCACTGGTGCCAGCTCGTCCAGAACCACTACGCGGGCGGCCGCTCCCACAAGCGAGGCGAACTCTAGGGGATCACCGCCCGTGCCATAGCCGTAATGGATGGGAATGACTACTTTGGCCTGGATAACTTTCAGCGCCTCGGCGGCCTCCCGCTCGTCCATGGTGTAGGTGCCGCCGATGGGAAGAAGAGCGATATCGATGCTGCCTAGGCTGGCCATCTCAGGTACGTGGTCGGTATCGCCAGCGTGGTAGATAGTCTGCCCGCCCAGATTGAAGATGAAGCCAACGTTGGACCCACGGGGATGGATGTAGTTGTAGCCAGCCACGGCGCGAACGTCCACGCCTTTCTCGCTGACCGTCTCCCCCTCCCCAATGGGCATCACTTTGTCCGCAACCTTGCCTTGAAGCCGGGGAACGCAGCAGGCGTTGGCCACGATCACCGTATCGTCCTTTGCCACCGCGTTTATGGAGGCGATATCCAGGTGATCGAAGTGGTCGTGGGTGATTAGGATGAGGTCGGCTTTCTCCCCGTCGCGAATCAGATGAGGATCGATGTACAGGACTGCATCGCCCTTAATGCTGACGCCGCTCTGAACGAACCACTCGAAGTAGACTCCGTTGATGGTGGTACTTCCGGCCATCGCTTCTCCTCGATCCAGCATCAGTATGCAACCTCGCCCGTGGGATGCCATCCGAGACATGGCCTATCTTGGAGTAGGCCATTTCGCTTAGGGGTCTCCCGACTTGGATTAGTCAGGATCTGCTTTTCCCGCTCTGACGTGCCGGTATAGGAAAGCATGAAATGATCGCCGATCGTCTCCTGGTAGCCACTGTCAGTGATCGCTGCTATTAACGGCTCGCCACCCACCCTGGAATCTTGAGAAGCGGTTTCCGAAATGGCGAGGCTTGCCAGCTTTGCGAGCTGGCCGACCGTCATTGAACGGTGGTGAAACCTACTGATGAGATACTCGGCAATCCAAACGATTCCAGAGGCGTCCCAGCCGGTAGTTGATATGAGAGGCTGGAAGCCTTCCCACTCGTATATGCTGCAGATGCGCGGCTGGCTATAGATGCCCCATGCGTCACGATCGAGACCAGCAAAGATAAAGCCGACAGGTGGTTTGCTTGTGGACTGAACCCTGCAAGTGGCTTCGTCGTAGGCGGCGGTCAGAAACTGGGGGGCAAACTCAAACAGGGAGGTTATGCCGTCGATCTCCCTCACTCGGGCTTCGCGGACGAGCTTCTCGAGCAAATAGACGCCAAGATCGCCCCGCCCGCACAGGGCGACGCTAACATGGTCGGACACCTGAAATATCTTTCGAGACGTGTCTGTAACGAGGCGTCTGTCCTCCTCCTCGATAGCGGTACAGCTGTCACCCGCTAGAACAACTCCGTCGGTACCTGCCAGTGCCAAAACCAGCGTCACCTGCACACCTCCGCTGCTATCGACGATGGAAGGCTGGATGCCGAACTGCCAGCTCGCAGCGACCACCTGACAGCGACGTGTTGGCCATCACCACATTGCCGCTTGTTAATTCTGTCACAAACTTATTCTACCACAAACGTAACGGCGGCGTTACCGCCCTGGGTAACAAATATGTTACATCCACTATCCCGATGATTCGTTCCTGCCTTGCTTGCCCTGCTTTTAGAGTTCCCGTCGCGCCGTGTTTACGTTCATGGGTCAAAGTTGTAAGATAATGTCGTGTTTGGTAACTTCCACAGCGAACAGGTTGAAGGGGCCGGGGGTTCCAAGGCTTCCCGAGCGGGGCAGGAGAGGTCCGCCTCACCAGAGATCGGCTCGGGGCGTGCGGAGAAGCCTAGGCGCGAGCGCAAGAACCGCCACTTGACTAAGATGTGGGCCAGCCCTCAGCGGGCCCAGACTGTTGACCGTTTGGGGCAGCATGTCGATGTCTTGGTGGAGACAACCACAGGGCTTGCCTTCACGGGTGACCCTGAAGCCCTGCTGGAGAGCCTGGTGCATAGCGCCCTGCACGCTTTTCCGCCGGCCGACCTAGGCGTCGTTTTCCTGTACGACGAAAAGGCCCGCAAGTTGGTACCATCAGCTGCGTTAGGCTACGACCTAGAAAAGCTTTCCCACGTGAGGCTTGAGCGGGGCCAGGCCGTTGCTGGCAAGGTGTTCAGCACGGGCGAGCCTGTGGTATGCAACACGCCCCGCCAGGTAGAGCAAGCTCTCAGGGACTTGCCCATTAGCAGCCGCAACCAACTGCTGGCCGCTCGGCGTGGCGAGACGCCTTTGTCCATGGCTGGCTTGCCCCTGCAGGCCCGCGGCCAGACCATCGGATGCCTAGTCTTAGGAAGCTTGCGCCAGGCCGGCGCCTTCCCGAAATCCGAGGTTCGACTTCACTCCGCCTGCGCCAGGTACATGGCTGCTGTGCTGGATAATGCCCGCCTGATGCAAGAGGTCGCCGAGATGCGAGCCTTGAAGGAGGAGGACCGGGTCAAGAGGGACTTCTTGTCCTACGTCACTCACGAGCTGCGCACGCCCCTAACGGCCATGAAGATGTCCGTCGACACTCTACTGGCGTCTCAGAGGCCGGAGCAAACGGACGGCGCAAGGGATAGACTACTGCGAAACATAGCCCGCAATACTGATCATCTCAACCGGCTGATTGACGACCTGCTTAACATGACACGGCTGGAAAGCGGCATGTTGAGACTACGCCGTGAATGGGTGGAACCCAGGGAGGTGATCCTCGATAGCGCCGAATCCGTGATGTCTCTGGTCGAGGCTAAGAACCAACATTTGCGAGCTGAACTGCCTCCCCGTCTGTCGCCGCTAAAGGCTGATAAGGCACGGCTCAGGCAGATCCTTGTCAATCTGCTGGTCAACGCTTCGCTGAACACGCGAAGAAGAGGGGTTATCACGGTGACGGCTCAAGAAGAGGAAAGCTCCTTGGTCGTCAGCGTCAGTGATAGCGGACCTGGCATCCCCAAGGAGGAGCAGGAGCGCATCTTTGAGAGATTCTACCGCTCCTCGCGGGCTAGGAGGGCGCACCGGGCGGGTTTGGGACTAGGCTTGCCCATTGCCAGGGCTTTGATACAACTCCATGGCGGCCGCATCTGGGTCGACAGTGAACCTGGCAAGGGCAGCACCTTCTCCATCTCCCTGCCCAAGGTCGTGGCTGAAGATGAAAGTCCTGATCGTTGATGATGACCCCGACGTGGTGGAGGCACTGACCCTGGCCTTCGACCTGTTGCAGCCGCAGTGTGCGGTGTTCGAGGCCCACAATGGCGAATCCGCTGTGGAGACCTTTTACCGCGAGAGGCCAGACCTGGTGGTGCTGGATATCATGCTCCCCGATGTGGACGGCTATCAGGTTCTTCGCCGTATTCGTCGCGTCTCCGATGTGCCGGTGATCATGCTTACCGTGAAGGAAGAGGAGATCGATAAGGTGAGGGCGCTGGGCATCGGGGCAGACGACTACATCGTCAAGCCGCTTGGCGTGCTCGAGCTCTTGGCCCGCATCAAAGCCATTCAGCGGCGGCTGGGGGTGCGGCCAGAGGTAGCTGGGTCTGTTCCCCTGAGCTGTGGTGACCTGCGCATAGACCTGGTGGAGCGGCAGGTCACCGTGGCCGACCGGTCGGTGAAGCTCACCCCTACGGAGTACGCCGTGTTGGTTTGTCTGGCCCGCGATGCTGGGCGGGTGGTGACGTCCAGGACTCTGTTGAGCAGTGTCTGGGGCCCCGAATACGGGGACGATCTTAACTGCCTCAAGGTGTGCATTCAGCGCCTTCGCAGGAAACTGGAGAAGGATTGCTCTCGGCGTGGCTACATCGTCACTGAAAGAGGAGTCGGCTACCGCCTTGTGACGCCCGACTAGACTGGCCCTTGTAGCCACATACGCTTTTGACCTTCGGTAGGCGGGTTCCTCCCGCCTTCTTTGTATCCCGAGCCCGGTGACCTTCCCATACGGTTGTCAAATATCTTAGCAACCTGACCCTATTTGATCGTCAATTGTGACCCATTTGTTCCGCTAAACGCAGCATCCGTTACCTGATCTGCAACCTAACACTGGTATATGGAAAGTGGAACGCGAGGCGGAGATAACGGATGTATCGGGGTTAGTTGAGCAGGCCTAGGTAACATGGTGGGTGCCACAGACCAGAAAAGAAGGACCGGCGTATACATCTGTCACTGCGCAACCAGTATTGCCAGCAGCGCGGATGTTGACGAGCTAAAAGAGTTTGCCAGTCGGCTCCCCTCGGTGGTGGTGGCGCGGGGCTGCGAGGCCGGCTGCTCCGAGCGGGGGCAGAACGTCATCAAGGACGACATCCGGAACCTGCGGCTCGATCGAGTGGTGGTGGCTGCCTGTTCGCCCCATATGCACGAGAGTACCTTCAGACGTGCTTGCCGCGAGGCGGGGTTGAACCCGTATCTCTTTCAGATTGCCAACATCAGGGAGCAATGCTCTTGGGCTCACAGGAATGGCAACACGCACAAGGCCAAAGCCCTACTCCAGGCTGCTGTCCAGAGGGCGTACTATCTGGAGCCTCTCCAATCAAGGGAGGTGTCAGTAAATCCTAACGTTCTAGTGATCGGCGGCGGCATCGCCGGAATCCAGGCTGCCCTTAGGGTCGCCGACAGTGGCCACAAGGTCTATCTGGTGGAGCGAGAGCCATCCATCGGCGGCCGCATGACGCAACTGGATAGGATCTTCCCCACGCTAGAGGACTCATCCTATATTCTCAGCCCCAAGATGGCCGCCGTCGCTTGCCACCCCTGCATCCAGTTGATGACTTACAGCGAGGTGGTGAACGTCTCCGGCCGCGTGGGCAACTTCCGAGTGAAGATCCGGCGTAAGCCTCACTATGTGGACGAGAGCAAGTGCACGGGCTGCGGCGTCTGCGTTGCGAACTGTCCCTTGAAGAGGCCCAGCGAATTTGATCTGGGTCTGGGCAAGCGCAAGGTCATCTACACATCCTTCTCTCAGGCTGTACCTAACATCCCGGTTATCGATCGGGATAGCTGCCTCTACTTCGATAGAGGGACCTGCCGCGTCTGCGAGAGGCTCTGCGAGCATCGGGCCATCGATTTCGACCAGCAGGAGCGCATCGAAGAGATAGAAGTGGGGGCGATAATCGTGGCCACTGGCTACGACCTTTTCGACCCCTCGCCGATGAGTCAGTACGGCTACAAGCGGCTAGGTAACGTTCTCACCAGCCTGGAGTTTGAGCGGATGTGCAGCGCCACCGGCCCGACCGGCGGAGCGATCCGCCTGGACAACGGGGCCGTTCCCGAGCGGGTGGCCATCGTCCACTGCGTGGGCAGTCGCGATGGGAACTACTTCGGCTACTGCTCGCGGGTCTGCTGCATGTACGCCCTAAAGTACTCTCTCCTGACAAGAGAGAGGACCAACGCCGATGTCTTCCACTTCTACATCGACATGCACTGCTATGGCAAAGGGTCCGAGGAATTCTACCGCCATGCGTCTGAGCGGGGCAGCAGATTTGTGCGAGGTGAGGTCGTTGAAGTCACCGACCAGGCCATTACCGCCGAGGAGAGGGGCAAGCTGACCGTTGTCGCTGAGGACACCTTGCTGGGGAGGCGGATACGTATCCCTGTGGACATGGTCATTCTCTGCCCGGCCATGAAGCCGCGGAGGGACACTGAGGAAGTGGCCAGACTTCTTGGTCTTGCTCGGGGAGCGGATGGCTTCTTTCTGGAGAGGCAGCCCAAGGTGGAGCCGACAGCCACTTCCAGCAACGGGATGTTTGTGGTCGGCTGCGCCCAGGGTCCCAAGGACATCACCGACACCGTAGCTCAGGCCTCGGCGGCCGCGGCAGAAGTGTTGGCGATGATTAACGGGGGCAAGGTGGAGATCGAGGCAACGTCTGCCGCAGTGGACGAGAGCCTTTGTTCTGGGTGTAAGGTCTGTCTCGCTCTCTGTCCCTACGGCGCCATCTCGTTCGTCGAGGACAAGAAAGTGTGCCAGATCAGCGATGTCGAGTGCAAGGGCTGCGGGGTGTGCGTCGCCGCTTGTCCCGCCGGAGCGATCAGTGCCGACCAGTTTACTGACAAGCAGATCCTTGCCGAGATCGAAGGCCTGCTGGCGGATGCCAAGCCGCCACCGCTGGCTGTCTAGAGCGAAAGGAGAGAACCACGCGGATCCTAATCCCTGTCGAGGGCACGCCCGAATGCGAGACACCGATACTGCTCGCGCGGCAGTTGTCCAGTGAGCTCGACGGTGAGATCTACCTGGTGCGAGTGGTCGTCTGGATCGAGGCCTTCAGCGGACTGAGATTCGACCCCGACATCCTGCGGATGATCGAGGATGCGAAGAGCTACCTGGGCGAGCTAGCGTCCCGGTTCGACCTGCCGGCGGACCGCACCGTGACCCTAGTCAGGTACGGCGACAATACGGCCAAGCAGATCATCACCGTCGCCGAAGACGAAGATATCGACCTCGTCATCGTGGGCAGCCGCTGCAAGAGCTGGCTCCGGCGGCTGGGGAAAGGCAGCGTGTACTGGGGCGTGGTTCGTTCTCGGGTTTGCCCCGTCTGTGTAGTCCCCTTCCCCGAGCGCAGGCCAGCCGGCGACATCGCCCAGTGGCGGCGAAGGGAACCACCGATGCGTATCCTGATGGCCGTTGACGGTTCGGATGAATGCGAGATGTCGTTACGCGTCGCAGCGAGATGGGTTCGCGTCCTCAATGCGGATGTCTACCTGCTGCAGGTTATCGATAGCTCGGCGAGCACAAGGGGGCATGTGCATCACGAGCCCAAGTGGGAAGGAGGTATCGAGGCCGACGTACCGGTCATGATAGACAAGGCACGGACCTACCTGGGCGAGCTGGCGTCCCGGTTCAAGCTGCCAGCGGACCGCACCGTGTCCCTTGTCAGGTGCGGCGACGATGCAGCTAAGGTGATCACCACCATGGCCGAAGATGAAGGCGTCGACCTCATCGTCATGTCGAGCCATTGCCGGGGCTGGCTCGGGGAACTGACCCAGGGCAGCGTGTGCAGCGAGGTGGTCCGTTCGAGGGGCTGTCCCGTTCTGTGCGTGCCGCTGCCCCGTACGGAGGTTCACCGTCAACGTTGGGGGGTTCTGGCGGGGCGGCGTTAGGCGTCCGACCAACGCCTGCCGGTGGAGATCTCTTTGCGGAAGAATTCGTGGTGGCCGAAGATGAAGGTGCTGATCGTTGACGATGACCCCGACGTGGTGGAGGCCCTGACCCTGACCTTCGACCTGCTGCAACCGCAGTGTTCGGTGTTGGAGGCCCGCGATGGCGAAACCGCCATTGAGACCTTTACACGCGAGAACTCAGACCTAGTGGTGCTGGACATTATCCTGCCGCAGATGGACGGCTACGAGGTCCTCCGTCGTATTCGCCAGACCTCCGATGTCCCAGTGATCATGCTCACGGTGAAGGAGGAAGAGAGAGACAAACTGAGAGCGCTGGCGATGGGGGCCGACGATTACATCGTAAAGCCCTTCGGCGCCCTTGAGCTGCTGGCTCGCATCAAAGCCATTCAGCGGCGGCGGGACGTGCAGCCGCAGGTGGCGGAGGCTACCCCGCTGGTCTGTGGTGACTTGCGCATCGACTTCCTGGAGCGAAGCGTCACCGTGGCCGGCCGACCGGTGAAGCTCACCTCTACAGAGTACGGCCTGTTGGTTTGTCTGGCTCGTAACGCGGGGCGGGTCGTCCCGGCCAGGACCTTGTTGACCAAGGTCTGGAGCCCTGAAGACGCGGAGGATCTGAGCCGTCTGAAGATGTGTGTTCAGCGGCTTCGCGCGAAGCTGGAAAAGGACCCGTCTCGGCCGACCTACATTGTGACTGAAAGGGGAGCAGGTTACCGGCTTGAGGTGCCTAAGTGACGGCCTCTCCACCATGAACAGGAGCAATTATCTGCTCGCTCGATTATTGCAAAGCAGCGAGCGCCCAAGTCTTAGAAATACGGAACGAGGTGAGAGCGATGACATGGCTGCCGCGTCTCGGCTTCTCCTGAGAGCGAGAGGAGAGCCTATGGGCGTGGCGCGGGTCCTGTGCTGGTCATCTGCTCAAACGGCAGTTTCTAATGGTGGATTGTGAATTGCTGCATATTCGCGCGTAGATTCGGTTCGCCGGCCTAGTCTGGCGTGGGATTAAGGAGCTCAGGTCATGGTACAAATTGCCTCAGGGGAAGCTCGGGATTCGTTGACTCAGGCGTTCTTTGACCGCATCGCGGCGGTTGCCGAGGGAGAGAAGCTCAAAGCGTGTATCCAGTGTGGTATATGCAGCGGCTCTTGCCCCCTCGCCTATGCCATGCAGTATCCGCCGCGAAGGCTGATCGCCAGCCTGCGGGCGGGCGTAATGGACCAGGTGCTTCAGAGCAACACGCCTTGGTTGTGCGTCGCCTGCTACACCTGCACCGCCCGTTGCCCCAGCGCCGTCGGCATTACCGATATGCTTTTCCCAGCGATGAGGGAAGCGCTGCTGATGCAGGGGGTCGGCGTCCCTGGGGAGCTGCAAACGGCGCTGGAGAACACTTTTCGCCATGGCAACCCCCTGGGGGAGCCGCCGAGCAAGCGGGCTGACTGGGTCCAGGAAGTAGACGTTCCGGTCAACATCCTCCCGGCAGCCCCCAAAGAGGTGGACGTTCTCTGGCTGGTGGAGTGCTATCCTTCCTATCATGTCCGGGCCAGAGAAACGGTCAAGGCGCTGGCCCGGACGCTTCATGCCCTGGGGGTGGACTTCGGCATCCTGGGACAAGAAGAGCGGTGCGTGGGCGATTGCCAGCGCTTGGCTGGGGAGAACGGCCTCTTCGAAATGCTGGTCGAGGAGAACGCCAAGACCTTCGGCCGTTTCCAGTTCAAGCAAATCGTTGTCACCGATCCTCATGCCTACAACGCCCTAAAGAACGAATATCCCAAGTACGGCGTCAACTATCCGGTGCAGCACTACACCCAGTATCTGGCCAGCAGGTTGGACGAGCTGCGCCCCATGCTCGGCGAGCTGAACCACACGATTACCTTTCACGACCCCTGCTACCTCGGGCGCCGTAACGGTGAATACGAAGCACCCCGGCAGGTCATCCAGGCGATTCCTGGCGTCAAGCTGGTGGAGATGGAGCGGAACCGCGAGAACGGCCTATGCTGCGGCGGCGGTGGCGGCGGCATGTGGTTGGACAGCTACAGCTATGAATACACCCACGAACGCCTCTCCGAGAAAAGGGTGCAACAGGCGGCCCGCACCGGAGCCGATGTTATGGCCGTCTGCTGCCCGAATGACCTGCTGCGATTCGAAGACGCGGTGAAGGTGACCGGTCTCGAGGGGAAGCTGGTGGTCAAGGACATCATCGAGCTGATTGATGAAGCTAGAAAGGGCTAAGGGGGCACAATGCTGGACATCGTAGTTCCCATCAAGCAAGTTCCAGACTTGGTGGAAGAGCTGGAGATCGACCCCAGCGGCACTGCTCTAGATATGGAACGGACCAGGTTCGTTATCAACGAGCTAGATGACCACGCCCTGGAGCAGGCCTTGCTTCTGAAGGAGAGGCACGAAGGCCGCGTCTCGGTGGTAGCCCTGGACGTGGGCGAGGTGGAGGAGACGCTGTTTATGGCCCTGGCGAAGGGTGTTGACCAGGCCATCAAGATCAGCGGCGACTTTGGCCCGGCCCCGGACAATCATACGACAGCAAGGGTCCTGAAGGATGTCCTCGGAGGCCTAAGCCATAACCTGATTCTCACTGGCGTACAGGCGATAGACGACCTGGATGGGCAACTGGGCATCCTGCTATCCAGCTACCTGGACCTCCCCTACGTGGGGCTTGTCAGCGGGGTCCAGATAGAGGAGGGCGGTGGCAAGGCCACCGTGCTCAAGGAGCTGCCAGGGGGCGTCAAAGCCGAGCTGGAGCTGCCTTTGCCTGCTGTGTTGGGCATTCAGGCGGCCGAGCAACCGCCGCGCTATGTGCCGGTGAGCAGGGTCCGCCAGGCGATGCGAACCGCCACCATCGAAGAGCGCTCCGCTGCCGCCGAAGGCAACGGCCGCGTTCGCGTACGGCGAATATCCAAGCCGGAGGTGGGAGCAGGCGCCGAGCTGCTGGAGGGCAGCTCCGAGGAGATCGCCGAGAAGATCGCAGGGCTCCTCGCGGACAGGGGCCTTCTCAAATAGGGCAGAGCTGGAGGTTAGCTATGAGCCAGGACGTATTCATCCTTGTCGAACATCTGAAGGGACAACTGACCGATGGCACCTTTGAGCTATTGGGGATCGGTCGGGAGGTCGCGCCTCAGACTGGCGGACGTCTGGTGGCTCTTCTCCTGGGCAAAGATGTGCGCGGGTTGGCTGAGGAGTTGGGGGCGGCCGATGTGGTCTTGTATGTGGAGGACGAGCGGCTAAGCGACTCTGTGCCTGAGGCCTATCGGCGCGTCCTTGCTGGCCTGATCCGGGAAAAGAATCCCAAGCTCACCCTCCTCCCTACCAGCTCTCTGGGAATGGACCTCGCGGGAGCCCTCTCGGTGGATCTCAATCTCCCTCTGATCGCCTTCTGCAAGCAGCTGGCCGTGCAAGACGGGTCCATCGTTGCCACCTGCGAACTCTACGGAGGAAGGGCCGTAGTTGAAGCCGAGATCCCTGAGGGGTCGGGGTTGGCTCTGGTGCTTCCGGGGGCATCTCCGGCTGACAAGGGACGCTCAGAGCGAGCGCCAGCGGTGGAAGAAGTGAAGCCCTCGGTCGATCTGGCGGAGGTTAAGGTCCGCTTCAAGGGCCTGATCGAGCCCCCGCCGGGGGACGTGGACATTACCAGGCAGGAGATCCTGGTGTCGGTGGGCAGGGGCGTCCAGCGTCAGGAGAATCTGCCCGTACTGCAAGAGCTGGCTGACGCTCTAGGTGGGGTTCTTTCCTCCTCTCGGCCGGTTGTTGACCAGCAGTGGCTGCCCCCCACTCGTCAGGTGGGCAAGTCGGGCATGACCGTCAAGCCCAGGCTGTATCTGGCCGTGGGCATTAGCGGCGCGCCGGAGCATGTCGAGGGGATGAGGGATTCGGAGCTCATTATTGCCATCAATAGCGATGCCAGAGCTCCCATCTTCAATGTGGCCCACTATGGGGCGGTAGCGGACCTGTTTGACGTGGTGCCGAAACTGGCGGAGGCGGTGAAGAAGCGCGGCGCCTAGCGAGCGCACACAAGGAGGTCAGCACGTTATGACTGTGGCGCCCCCAGCGAAGAGCAGCAAGCAGGCGGTGGTTGTCGCTACTTATGCGACGCTCGCAGCAGTGCCTGTCGTTGCTGCCGCGCTCATCCTGGCCCTGGGAACCGATCTAGGGGATGCCGGTCGCGAAGTCATGTGGAACATCGCCGAGTGGGCTCGGTTCCTTCTTTACGCCTCGGCTGCGGTGCTGCTTGTCGTCATCGCCTACGGCTACTACCGTCGCTACGAACTCTGGCGACTGGGCAAGCCCGAGAACCGGACCGACAACTGGCCTGAGCGGCTTAAGGCTTTCCTGATATACGGTGTCGGTCAGGGGCGGCTGCCGGGCGACCTGTACGCCTCCGTCATGCATCTCTTCATCTTCTGGGGATGGGTAGTGCTCTTCATCGGCACCGCAATGCTCACCATCCATGATGATTTCTATCATTATCTTACCGGAACTACATATCTAGGGTACTCCCTCACGCTGGACATTTTCGGCCTGTTGGCCGTCATCGGGGTGGGCATGGCCCTCGTTCGCCGCTATGTGATGCGGCCGCCCAAGCTGCGCCTGGCCAGCCTCTGGGACGACGCCGTGCTGCTGTGGCTGATGCTGGCCATCCTCGTCAGCGGCTTCCTGGTCGAAGGGATGCGCATCGGCGCGACCGAACTGAAAGAGAACCCCGACTGGGCAGGCTGGTCGCCTGTGGGCTGGGTCATCGCTAAGATCTTCACTGAGGCCGGAGCCGGAACGGGCCTCCTGCAGGACATACACCAGGCCTTCTGGTGGTTCCACATCCCTCTCGCCTTGGCTTGGATTGCCTGGGTGGGCTACGGCAAGATCGCGCACATAGTCCTCGGCTCGGCTAATATCTTCACGCGTAGGCTCTCGCCGACCGGCGCTCCGATTGCCAGCGCTGCCCTCCAGCCCATCACGGACTTCAAGAACCCCGGCGTGGCCCGCCTCCAGGACCTCACCTGGAAGCAGCTCATGCAGGCGGACGTCTGCGTTCGCTGCGGCCGCTGCGAGGGCGACTGTCCGGCTGAGTTGAACGGCAGCCATCTAACGCCAATGGGCCTAATTCAGGACATACACAACTACATGAGCGAGGTGGGGCCTCGCCTGGTGGCGGCACAGAGGAAGGATGGTCAGGAGGCCGTTGCCGGCGAACGCACCATAGCAGGCGACCTGATCCCTGCTGACGTTATCTGGGACTGTTTCACCTGCGGTGCCTGCGAAGGCCAATGTCCTTTCTTTATCGAGCACCTTTCATTCATGGTCGGCTTGCGTCGGCGGCTGGTGGATGAAGGTGCGCTGGACACTCAACTCTCGGATACTCTCATGGCTCTGTCTCGATATGGCAACTCACTGGGCCAGTCAGAGAAGCTCCGTGGGCGCTGGACCGAGGGGCTGGACTTCTCGGTGAAGGATGTGCGCCAGGAACCGGCCGAGTACCTCTGGTTCGTGGGTGACCAGGCTTCCTACAACCCGGCTGTCCAAGAGGTAACGCGGGCGGCGGCGCGTGTCTTCCATAAGGCGGGCCTGGACTTCGGCATTATGTATGAGGGCGAGAGAAGCGCCGGAAACGACGTGCGCCGGGTGGGTGAAGAGGGGCTATTCGAGCTCCTGGCGGAAGAAAACATTGGGACTCTCGGCCAGTGCCAGTTTCAGGCGATCGTCACCACCGACCCCCATACCTTCAATACGCTCAAGAATGAATACCCGGCGTACGGCGGCCAGTACCGTGTCTGCCATTACACGGAGCTGCTGGCCGGTCTGCTGGAGAACGGCAAGCTGAAGCCAGCGCGAAAGCTGAACTGCCGAGTTACCTATCATGACCCTTGCTACCTGGGCCGATACAACGGCGTGTTCGATGCGCCCCGGAAAGTGATGAAGGCATTAGGCGTGGAGGTCGTCGAGATGGATCGGTCCCGGGAAAGGAGCTACTGCTGCGGCGCCGGCGGCGGCCACCTGTGGATGCAAGAAACGGGTAGGGGAGTGCGCCCAAGCGAGAACCGCATTCAGGAGGCGGTGGCCCTGGGCGGCGTCCAGTACTTCGTGGTGGCCTGCCCCAAGGATGTAAGCATGTTTCAGGACGCCGTCAAGACCACGGGCAATGAAGAAGTAATTGCTGTTAAGGACATAGTTGAGCTGGTGGAGGAGGCTCTCGAGGTGGAGGTTCCCGAGACGGAGGCCACGGGACTGCCTCGCGAGAGCGCCTCTACGATGGAGGTATAGGCCATGGAAGAGCCAAGGATCGGCGTATTTATCTGCCACTGCGGGACCAACATCGCGGGCACCGTAAATGTTGACGAGGTGCGCGAGTTTGTCGGCGGGCTCCCGGGAGTGGTGTCAGCCCAGGACTACAAGTTCACCTGCTCCGAGCCGGGGCAGCTCCAGATCAAGGAGGCTGTGGAAAAGGACCGCCTCAACCGGGTGGTGGTCGCTGCCTGCTCGCCCCGGATGCACGAGATCACCTTTCGGAAAGCCATCGTTGAGGCGGGGCTGAACCCCTATCTCCTTCAGATCGCCAACATCCGTGAGCAGTGCTCCTGGGTGCACAAGGACGGCAACACTGAGAAGGCCAAAGCCTTGATCCATGCCGCCGTGAAGAGGGCCAACCTGCTGGAAGCTCTGGAGAGAAAAGAGGTGCCGGTAACTCCCAGCGTGCTGATAATCGGCGGCGGCATCGCCGGCATCCAGGCGGCCCTGAACATCGCCGACTCCAATCACAAGGTCTACCTGGTGGAGCGAGAGCCCTCCATCGGCGGCCGCATGATCCAGCTAGACAAGACCTTCCCCACCCTGGACTGCTCATCCTGCATTCTCACGCCCAAGATGGCCGCCGTTGGCTCCCATCCCAACATCGAGCTCATGACCTATAGCGAGGTGGAGGAGGTCTCCGGCTACGTTGGCAACTTCAAGGCCACCATCAGGAAGAAGCCTCGCTACGTGGACTCAGAACTCTGCAACGGCTGCGGCGTTTGCATCGAGAAGTGCCCCTGGAAAGCGGACAGCGAGTTCGATATGGGGCTGAGCAAGCGCAAGGCGATCTACACGCCCTTCCCCCAGGCGGTGCCCAACGTGCCGGTCATCGATAGGGAGACGTGTGTCTACTTCGAGAAGGGGACCTGCAAGGCCTGCGAGAAGTTCTGTCCCACGGAGGCCATCGCCTGGGATCAGGAGGAGGAGACCGTCGAGCTAGAGGTCGGGGCGATAATCGTGGCCACCGGCTACGACCTGTTCGACCCCTCTCCGCTAACTCAGTATGGCTACGGGCGCCTGGACAACGTTCTCACCAGCCTCGAGTTCGAGAGGATGTGCAGCGCCACCGGCCCCACCGGCGGTGAGGTCGTGTTGAAGGATGGCAGCGCTCCCCAGAGCGTGGCCATCATCCACTGCGTGGGCAGCCGCGACAAGAACTACTACGAGTACTGCTCGCGCGTCTGCTGCATGTACGCCCTCAAGTACTCCCACCTAATAAAGGAGAAGACCGACGCAGACGTATACCAGCTCTACATCGACATGCGCTGCTACGGAAAGGGCTTCGAGGAGTTCTACCAGCGCGTTCTCATGGAGGGCGCCAACTTTATCCGGGGCAAAGCGGCCGAGGTGACCAATGTGGCCGAGAGGCCTGAGGACGAGGGCAAGCTCATCGTCGTCGCCGACGACACCCTGGCCGACACCGTTCGACGCATCCCGGTGGACATGGTTATTCTCTGCCCGGCCATGGTACCCCGGGCCGATGCCGACGAGATGGCCAGGCGTCTCATCCTCAGTCGGGGCGCCGACGGTTTCTTCCTCGAGAAACACCCCAAGCTGGAGCCAGTGGGCACGGTCAATGATGGCGTGTTCGTGGTCGGCTGCGCCCAGGGCCCCAAGGACGTCCCCGACACCGTGGCTCAGGCCTCGGCGGGGGCGGCAGAGGCCCTGTCACTAATCGATAGAGGAACGGTGGAGGTCGAGGCCGCCACAGCGGTGGTTGCTGAGGAGTTTTGCTCTGGTTGCAGGGTGTGCCCGCCCCTGTGCCCCTACAATGCCATCACCTTCGATGAGGAGAAGAAGGTGGCCGAGATCAACGACGTGCTCTGCAAGGGCTGCGGCGTTTGCGTTGCCGCCTGCCCCGCTGCGGCCATTACCGGCCGCCACTTCACTGACAAGCAGATCTTCGCCGAGATCGAGGGTCTGCTGGCGGACGTCAAGCTGCCCTTGGTGGCAGTTTAAGGAGGCATGGTTAGCCATGGTATCAGGCAATCACGAGCCGACGATCATAGGGTTCCTGTGTAACTGGTGCGCCTACCAGGGAGCCGACCTGGCCGGCACCTCTCGCATGCAGTACCCCGCCAACGTGCGCCCGGTGCGGGTGATGTGCACCGGCCGCATCGACTCCACCTTTGTCCTGAAGGCCTTCGCCGAAGGAGCCGATGCCGTGCTGGTGGCAGGGTGCCACCCCGGCGACTGCCACTATCTGGAGGGCAACTACAAGACCATCCGCCGCATGACCATGGTGCGCAGGATGCTGGAACAGTTCGGGATCGAGCCGGAGCGCTTCCGCCTGGAGTGGGTTTCGG
>Ga0209979_1001506_pt1 | contig 25297 bp, 27 predicted proteins | sample AnhtaG_FD_183114 | JGI IMG/M metagenome (GOLD analysis project Ga0209979, IMG submission 183114) | Deep subsurface microbial communities from Anholt, Denmark to uncover new lineages of life (NeLLi) - Anholt_01485 metaG (SPAdes) (version 2) | ecosystem: Environmental > Aquatic > Marine > Oceanic...
ACCACCAGTCTGCGCCGCCTTGAATTTCCTCCCCTCGGGGATACCACCACCGATATCATAGATAATCTCCCTCAAGGTTATCCCCATGGGGACTTCTACTAGCCCAGTATTGTTAATCTTACCTGACAACGAGAAAATCTTAGTTCCCTTGCTGCCCTCACTACCTATTGTTGAATACCAATTAGCACCGCTGTTGATTATTAGCGGGATATTAGCCCAGGTTTCCACATTGTTAAGATTGGTGGGCTGCTCCCACAAGCCCCTCTCTACGGTATGAATATACTTTGCCCTTGGCTCACCCACTTTGCCCTCCAGTGAAGCCATCAGCGCCGTTGACTCACCGCAGACATAAGCCCCACCTCCCCTACTTATCTTGACGGTGAAATCAAACCCTGAACCCAGAATATTCTCACCCAGAAAACCATATTCCTCAGCCTGCTTGATAGCCTGCGTCAAATGCTCCAAAGCCAAACGATATTCATTCCGAATATATACGTAGCCCTGGTGAGCGCCAATGGCATAGGCACCTATTATCATTCCCTCCAGAACACTATGAGGATTCCCCTCAAGAAGGTTTCTATCCACAAAGGCACCGGGGTCCCCTTCTTCAGCATTGCAGATGACATACTTGGTATCGCCCTCTGCCCGGCGGCAGCTTTCCCACTTGACGCCGGCGGGAAATCCGCCACCACCCCGTCCCCTTAAGCCCGACTTCTTGACCTCCTTAATTATCTTCTCAGGGGACATCTTAAAAAGAGCCTTACTCAAGGCAGCATAGCCACCTAGAGCCAGATAGTCCCGAATTTCGGTAGGGTCAATGTTACTATTGTCGCCAAGGAGGAGACGCTTTTGTTTCTTATAGAACGGCACCTCACTCTCATAGGTTATCTTCTTCCCGGTATCAGGGTCGGTGTAGAGCAATCTATCAACAATGTTACCCTTGACAGTCTCCGAGACTATTTCAGCAACATCCTCACCTCTTACCTGTTGGTAAAGGATATTTTCCGGCTTAATTACCACCAGCGGACCTTTCTCGCAGAAGCCAGGGCAGCCGGTTATCCTCAGAGCCAGCTTCTTCTCTAGTCCGCCTTCCTGTATTTTCCGCCTGAAGCCAGCGATAACATCTTGCGCTCCCAAAGCCAGGCAACCGGTGCCACCACATACAACGATGCAAGTCTGGCTAGGGTCTCTACTTTTGATTATTGATTCCCTTATCGCCTCTAGCTCTTGTGGTGAGTTTATCCTGTTCGTTTTCCGCTTTGCCATAACTAATTATAACTTTCTAGTAGAGGTTTTACCTTATTACTCTTCATCTGCCCTGAGTAGTTACCATCGACTATTACTATCGGTCCCAGAGCACAAGCTCCAACACAGTTAACCCTCTCCAGGGTGTATTTAAGGTCTTTGGTAGTGCCACCGGATTTTATGCCTAACGCCCGCTCAATCTCCTCCAGGATTCTAACCGCCCCCCTGACATGGCAGGCGGTGCCCAGGCAGACATTGAGTATGTGCTTTCCCCTCGGTTTCAGACTGAAAGCCTTAAAAAAAGAGGCTACACTATAGACCTGTGTTAGCGGTATATCCAAACCCTGGCTAACCTGCACCAGAGCTTCCTTGGGCAGATAGTTGTACTCCGCCTGGACATCCTGCAAAACGGAAACCAGCATTCCCGGGTCACCCTGATATCTGCCCAGTATTGATTTTACCTTCTGTTTCGCTGGCTTATCCTTTACCTTCAACTGCTCTCTCCTTAAGCTCGGCGTAGTCAGCACTCACCCGCTGCTGAATCTTTTCGATGATATCCTCAGACAGGTGCCGGAACCTCCCTTGCAGCTTCATGTAGTCGGTAACCGGCTTGAGCTTGGGGAAATCAAAATTCAGCTTATATTTGCCGTCTTCCACTTCATACAGGGGGAATATTCCGGTCTCTACTGCCAGACGGCCTATCCTGATGGTCAAGTCAGTGGGGCATCTCCAGCCAGTAGGGCAGACCGACAGGATATGGACATAAGCGGGGCCTGGAGTTGATGCCCCCTTCTCCACTTTAGCCAACAAATCAAAGGGGTAGCTGGGGCAGGCGGTAGCCACATAGGGGATATTGTGGGCAGCAGCGATGGCCGGCATATTCTTCTTCCAGGTAACCTGCCCAATGCTCACCTTGCCCGCCGGCGAAGTGGTAGTAGCAGCACCGTAAGGAGTAGCCGAGGAGCGCTGTATGCCGGTATTCATATAGGCTTCATTGTCAAAGCAAATATAGAGGAAGTTGTGTCCCCTCTCCAGGGCTCCCGATAGCGCCTGAAGCCCGATATCGCTGGTGCCACCATCACCAGCCATGGCTACTACCCTGATTTCCTGCTGAGCTATTCTATCCTTCTTCATCAGCATCTTTAAGCCCGACTCTATACCAGAAGCCACGGCGGCGGTATTCTCAAACAGGGTATGAATCCAGGGGACCTTCCAGGAGGTGGTAGGCAGCGGCGAGGAGACAATCTCCATGCAGCCGGTAGCATTGGCGATAATGACATTCTGCCCCAGTGCCTTGCAGGCGAGCCTCACCGCCAGTGCCTCGCCACAGCCGATGCAAGCCCGGTGACCGGGGACAAAGGTTTCCTTCTTGGTTACTAATCTGGGGACAAAAACTGTATAATTTTCCATTTTTTTGTTTTTTGATTTATGTTAAGTTTTTACTCCCTCACCCCGAATATCTCAAATTCGTTGGGGCTGCCTTTCTGCGAGATTTCTATACCTCTATTGATTATCTGCTCAAAGCCGGCGGGGGTAATGTCCCTGCCCCCCAGCCCGCCAACGAAGCTGATGACCTTTGGCTTCTTGTCTTCGCCATATAAGGCCGCCTTGACCTCGGAGCAGACCGGACCTCCAGGACCACCAAAGGAGAGCGCCCGGTCGAGGACAATGAGAGTTTCGGCATTTCCTACCGCCCGGCGAAGCTCCTCAAAGGGGAAGGGACGCCACAGGCGGAGCCTTACCAGCCCCACATCCTTACCACTTTCCCTCATCCTGTCTATAGCCGTCATTGCCGTTTCACTGAAGCTGCCCATGGTCAGTAGCAAAACCTTGGCATCTTCACTGTGATAGCGCTCCACAGGGGAATAGTGCCGCCCGAAAGCCTTGCCGAACTCCTGCCAGCACTGGAGAATCACCTCTTTAGACGCTCTTAAGTTTACTTCCTGCGCCCACTTTGCCTCTGAGTAGATAATGGGCGGGCCAAAATCCCCCATGGTCACCGGCCTGTCGGGATGCAGGGGTAAAGGGTACTGGTTGGACGGGAGAAACTTATCAACCTTGTCTTGCTCGGGGAATAGTATCGGCTCAATGACATGCGAGAGGTGAAAGCCGTCAAGGTGAACCATCACCGGCAGTAAAACCTTCCGGTCTTCAGCAATGCGAAAGGCACAGAAAACATTGTCCACCACTTCCTGACCATTTTCGGTAAATAGCTGAATCCAGCCGGTATCGCGAACGGCCATGACATCGGAGTGGTCACCCCAAACACTCAATGGAGATGACAACGCCCGGTTAGCCACCGCCATAACCAGGGGCAAGCGCATGGATGAGGCGACATAGAGCACCTCATGCATCAGCTCCAGCCCCTGGCCAGCAGTAGCGGTAAAGGTCCTGGCGCCTACCGCCGCCGACCCGAGGCAGGCACTCATTGCCGAATGCTCAGATTCAACGGGAATGTAGGCGGCGTCTAACTCGCCATTGGCTACCAGCTCGGCAAGGTGTTCCACAATGTGGGTCTGGGGGGTAATGGGGTAAGCGGCAACCACATCGACATTGGCCAGCTTAGCCGCCTCGCCGATGGCTACTGAAACTTCCATTCCCACCTTCCTTGCCACTATTCCTCCTCCTCAACCATGGTTATCACCATTGTCGGGCACTCACGCGTGCAGATGCCGCACCCCTTGCAATAGTACATATCAGCCTCAAAATGCCCCTCGTCGTTCTGCTGGATGCACCCCTCAGGACAGAAAATCTGGCACAGGGCGCACTTAATGCACTTCTTAAAATCATAGGTCGGCCGCTGAGACCGCCAATCGCCAGTCTTATATTGGCTGGCGCTCCCCGGCTCGGTGACTATGGCGCCTATCTCCAGGTCCCTCCAGGTCATCTCGCCTTCCGGCTTGGGCATCCCCTTTACTCCTTTACCTCAGTCTCTTCATAGGCTTTTCGCATGGCGTTAACATTTCTTTCTGCCAGGCGGCCAAAGCGGTTCTTTAGTGGTTCAACCAGTGATTCCAGCTCCACCACGCCGCTGGCTCTAACCAGCGCTCCTACCATGGTAGTATTGGTAATCGGGACGCCCAAAATCTCTCTGGCGATAGCGGTGGCATCAACCTTAGCCAGCCTGCATTTAGCCTTAAACTGGGCGGCAATGTCTTTAAATGACTTCTTGGTATTAATTACTAGTATCCCATTCTCTTTGAGCCCTGAGATAACATTGACAATACTCAGTAGTCCCGGGTCAAGCACCACCACTGCGTCAGGCTGGGTTATTTCCGCCCTTATCCTGATAGGCTCCCGGCCGCTTATTCTGACAAAAGCCAACACCGGGGCCCCCCTTCTCTCTGGACCAAAGCTGGGGAAGGCTTGAGCGTACTTACCCTCGCTTATTGCCGCCTGTGCCAACAGCTCCGCCGAGGTAACTGCACCCTGGCCACCCCGACCATGCCATCTGATTTCAATGAGCTGGTTTTTATCCGTCACTTTAGCCTCTTAAGCTTTTACTGAAAACGCCCCTGGAGCGACTTGAACGCTCGCACCCAGCTCCGGAGGCTGGCGCTCTATCCACCTGAGCTACAGGGGCAGACGCACCTCAATATAATAACCTATAACCCAAGAATGATGCAAACAAGTTATGCCTTTTTCCCTGTTGCTTTCACTACCAGAACCGGTGCCTTACTGGCCTGCACCACCTTATTGGCGATACTGCCAAAAACCCATCTCTTAATGCCCGAGTGCCCATGGCTTGATATGGCAATCAAACTGGTTTTGGTTCCTTGAGCGAAGTTGATAATCTCCCGGGCGATATCACCTGCCCTGAGCTCAACCCTTACCTTGCCTTTACCGCCCTTTAGCTGTTGGTAAACCTTGTCCAGGTATTCTCTGGCTTCTGCTTTAACCGTTTCCAAATCCTGTTCGGGATAAAGAACGTAGTCCAAACCACCGACAGTGCGAATATGCTTCCCAGACGGCACTACCCCAAACAGGATAACCTCTGAATCCAACCTATCCATAAGCCTCCTAATATAGGGCACCGCGGCTTCACCGGCTTCAGAACCGTCCAGGGGTAGGAGAATCCGGTTTAGTATATGCTTCGGCGGCTCTTTTTGCCGAGGCTGGGTAGCCCTAATAAGTAACAGCGGCATCTTGGCGGCATGGAGCACCTTGTTAGCTACGCTCCCCGCTACCCACGGCGTTACGCCGGAGCGCCCATGAGAGGCTATAATGATGAGACCAACCTCATTTTTCTCAGCATAGTCAATGATTTCCCTGGCCGGTGTACCATCCAGAACCAAGGGGGTGACCTTGTTGATGCGATTCTTCATCTGCCCAGCTACATCTTCAATGTAGAGCTGGTGCATATGGCGATACTGGCTCTCCGCAGCCTCACTGACATACAGCAGTACAACCTCGGAATTGAAGGCTATAGCTAGCTCCTCGGCATAAGGCAGAGCTAGCTCAGCTAGGTCAGAACCATCTAGCGAAACGAGAATTTTTTCCCACATTTTCCTCCTCCTTCTAAGCATATCTTATCACAAGGTACAGCCAGCATAGGGACACCACCATAATCATCGCCGGGATAGCATATTTACAGTACCTTCCCCAACTGATAGGATAGCCTTCCCTTTCAGCAATGGCTGTCCCGACGACATTGGCCGAGGCACCAATAGGAGTAGCATTGCCGCCAATGTCTGTCCCTAAGGCTAAAGTCCAGGCCAGCGTGGGCAGCTTAAAACCCGCTGTCCGGGAGAGGTTAACGATTACCGGAACCATAGTAGCGGCAAAGGGAATATTATCCACAATGGCTGAAGCAAAGGCAGAAACCCAAATAATAATCGGTATCACTAACAGGATGCTTCCCCCGGATATATCTCCAATATACTGGGCTAGCATTGCTAGTACCCCGGTTTCCTCCAGCCCCCCAACGCAGATAAACAACCCGATGAAGAAAAGTAGAGTGCGCCAATCTACCCTCTTAATAATATGTAAAGACCTTCTGGTTGCCACCAGTAAGGTAAGAAGGGCAGCAATACAACCTATCAGCGCCATGGATAGCCCGGTTTCGGCGTGGGTAACTATCAAAATCACTACCGTGATGAAGATGGCAGCATTTATCTTGAACAGGCGTGGGTTGGTAATGGCTTCACCTGGCTCAGGATACCGCTCAAGGGGAGTATCTGAATCACCACGAGAGGAGGTCAGAATCTTGCGGAAGCAAAAGTAGAAGAAGCCCAGGGTAAAAAGCATCCCTATCCAGGCAATAGGACCGGTATTAACGGCAAAGTCGGTGAAGCTGTAGCCAAGGGCAGTGCCGATAATTATGTTGGGCGGGTCACCAGACATGGTGGCAGCCCCTCCAGTGTTGGCGGCAAAAATCTCGGCAATTATCACCGGAACCGGGTCAAATTTAAGCAGGCGAGATAGCTCAATAGTGACCATAGCCAGGAACAACAGCACGGTAATGCTGTCAATGAACATGGAGAGGAAGCCGGAGAGCAGCATGAAGACAATCAGGATGGGGACAACCTTGTAGTTAACCAGTTTAGCCAGAAACAAGCATATCCAGCGGAAGAAGCCTACCTCACCCAGCCCCTCCACCATGACCATCATGCCACCGATAAAGATAATGGTTTGCCAGTTTATCCCGTAGGATTCTATGTGCTCTTGCCCCGGTATCCAGAATCTAAATTGCCCCAGCTGCTCCAGGTTCAAAACGTTAACCACAGACTCCGGGCTTTGCATGACGACTAGAAAGACAATTATCAGGGTGAGAGCGGCACCAACCATAGCCGGAAGATAACGATGCATCTTGCCAGCTATGATAGCTATAAACATGACAATGAAAATAACGATGGCAAGGATTTGGCTTAATGTCAGCATCTATTCAAGCCTACCGAAAACAAAGGTAAAAACTAGGTTATTATAGCTGAACTGCTATTATTCGTCAAAGAAGGGGTAATTTAGTTAAACATGGGCTTACCCCAGACCTACGCCTGAAGTAAACAAGGCATAGACACCCAAAATATAGAGCCCGATTAAAACCAGAGAATACCAACTGATGACGAAAAAGGTCTTGCGCTTCTGGCGAAACCGGAGTCCCATTATAACCAGAAGGCTCATCACCATGGCCAGCACCGCCGTGATAATATGAGCGCTTGACACTGAGGCTAGGATAGACCCCGACGTATAGAAAAGGTCAACGGCAAAAATAATGGCGATGTTAAACATATTGCTGCCTAGTATATCGGCGACTGCCATATCTAGAGCGCCCAAACGGAGGGCAGCGATAGTTACTACCAGCTCAGGTAACGAGGTGCTAATGGCTAAGAATAGACTGCCCACGAAGTTAGCACTCCAAGCATAAGTACCAGCTATCTCATCGCCGACGAATGATACCCATATCCCAGCACCGATAACCGCTATCGCTGCCAGGGTAAATCTGAAGCAAACCGTCTTTAAGGGAATCCCAGCATATTTGGGTGAGGCAGCCTCTGGCGGCACTGGGTGGCTACGCTCAAAGCGGAACATCTGCCTCACTGCAACTAAATAAAGAATGAGGATGATAACGCTGGGGATGCCCACCCACCCCAGGGCAAGCCCAAAGAACCTTTCCCCCACCCAGATACTTAAAGCGGCGATGCCAATAAGCAGTATTCCGACACCGGCTGAGGCTACATGTCTTAAATGTGCCACACTCAGAATGGGAGCCGGACGGTAGAGGATATCAAGTAGAGCCAGTATAGCTAGATTGAACAGGCAACTCCCCAAAAGAGTGCCCATGGCTAAATCAGGATTGCCATCGGGACGGTCAACTAAGGCCGCCGAACTCACCCCGGTGACCAATTCCGGCACCGAGGTAATGGCCGCCAGCAGCACCAGGCCTATCCACAGTCCACCCACTCCTGTCTTTTCGCCAATAGCATCTCCGTAGCGCGCTAGCTTTGTACCAGCAAATAGGATGATGACCAGACAGGCAAGATACTGTAACCAGACCAAGATTCAAGGCTCCTAGAGATTTATAGTATGCTGCTAGCATACTATATTGGGAGCACGCCCGTAAAGCATGTGATATAATTGCAGTGTAATCACGGAGAGGTGTCCGAGAGGCTTATGGTGCCGCTCTCGAAAAGCGTTAGGCGTTGTCCTACCCCATCCCCTCAGACATGATTTTGTGCCATCCTGTTTACGGTAAAATCGGGTTTTGTATCTGGTTGTGCTGTCCTGTCCTATTGGGTTCTAAACAGTTTGTCGGCAAAATGTTAGCAGCAGAGAACACCGCACGATGTTTTCTTGGAGGTGCACAGATTCCCCTAACAGAATGCGTAAGACTCACGTGGAAGGGGACTTGGCCACATTACCAATAAAACATGTTTTTATGAAATTAATCACTATTCATGGCAGATTTCTTAACAATAGGCGCTTTTGTTGAATTTGAAGTAGGGTTATAATGTCAATAAAATGCTTATCGGAGGCTAAAAATGTACCATGTAAGTGAGGTTGAGGAATTCGACTGCAAGACCTATCCGTTTTGCAACTGTGCTCTTGATATGCGCAAAGACTTTTGTGCTGACGTCAACCTGCGTCATGGCCTATGCTTATTCGAATGTCATAATTGCGGCACTATATATGAGGTGGTGCCGGTTATCGCTTCTTGGAGGGCTCACGCACTCGAAAGGGGCAAAACCTCTTATTCAAAACACAATGCATAATCCGGTTAAGAATCTGGTGCGGTTAGATGGCTAAACAAATCGATGAAAAGTTCAGTACCCTGCACATAAAGATGTTTTGTTGGGAGAAAAGGGTTTCTAGCTGCCACGAGCTAAGCCCCGTTCCAGCAATTTACCAAACGCTTCGAACCACTTTATTTTGACTTCGTCAGTCCATGTCGGGTCAAAAGTAGGGAACTTTGTAAGCAATATTTTGTCCCAAGACATTCGGGATGGAATTTCCTCTAAATCTTGTGGAACTGTCAAATTCCACCTTGCCTTAGTTCCTCTTTTTTTGAAGACTGGTTTGGTTCCAGTGCTACTGCGTATTGACCTTAACCGTTTGGCTATGAAAGGGGACAAAGGCATTCCAGCAGCGCTAGCCAGTTCAACAAAGAACTTGACACATTTCCGGTTGACACCATCAGTCAGCTCAAATGTATTATGAAAGGCCTCCTGTAGTTGAGAATAGGTGGAACTTTGAAGATCAAGGGAGCCTTGCAGCAGGAAGCTAAACGTCTCGGTGGTTATCTGTCTGAGAATCTCCGTCCTTTGGGTATCCTTGGCAGAAGCTAATGACCTGAGTCGACTAGTTGGCATGCCACTAGCGTCTATAAGCCCCAGAAAACGCAAAGCTGACATAAGCTGGATACCGGTGCTGCCAGATAGGCTGTCACCCCAATAGCTCCGGTCAATTCGGGATGGTATTCCTTGTTGCAACCTGTCAATAAAGTTCTGGAAGGTGCGGTAAGAAATATAAGGTGGTAGACGCTTTCGGCCTTATCTCCTGACCATGTTATGCCTCGTTCGTTAATTATAGTGTAACAGACCTCTGATTTCAAGGGGTTGTGTACGTTCATATGATTAGTGACACATGGCCTCCCCTAACGATTTTGTCACTATTCGATGCATTGCAGGAGGGCCGAATATTCCAGCAGTAGATTATGGAACTAAGATGGAATTAAATTTTCTACTTTTGGCACTAAGAAACTGTGTTGTGGAATTATAAAGGACAGAAATTGACGCATGCTTTTGGCACGCAATAGAATAGTATTAAAAAGGAGTTAATTTTATGGGAACAGCAATAGAATATCAAAAACTGATGACCGAGATAGTCTATGTCAACCTGCCTGGGCCAGATGAGCCTAATCCGGGAATGACTGGCGGTGAGCTGCTACATGGTTTTCTGGCGGAGCTTTACCAAACACCGAACCCGGAGATAAAGAGCTTCGTTTTCACTCTGTGCAACAGGTGGAACGTCCGCTACCGGGAGCAGGGCTGGTAATTGACGGCTTTAGCTGTTAGATAAGGAGAAAACTTATGAAAAGGACCAAGATTGCTGCTATTGATGTTGGCACGACAAAAGTGTGCACCGTCATGGCTGACATCGACCGTAACGGTATGCTTCGTACCGTTGGAGTTGGCGTGGTTCCCTCCGCAGGGCTACAAAAAGGTCTGGTGGTCAATGTTAACGAAGCCAAGGAGTCAATCCGCAAGTCGGTAAGGGCCGCTGAGCAGGTCGCCGGCTACAAGTTAGAATCAGCCTACGTAGGCATTACCGGCAGGCATATTACCTCGGTAAATAATCGGGGGGTTGTTGCCATTACCCGTAATGACATGCTGGTGCGCCCCCAGGACTTACAGCGCGTCCTCCAGGTTACCCGCAATGTTAAAGTTTCCAGTGACCAGAAGCTGCTTCATGTTATCCCTCGCAACTACATCGTTGATGGTCAGCAGGGGGTCAAGAACCCGGTCGGCATGCACGGCTTCCGCCTGGACCTTGAGGCACACATCATTTCTGCCGCCATAGCCTCGGTTAAGAACCTGACCAAGTGCATTCGTGGCGTAGGTGTTGATATTGAAGACCTGGTCCTGGAACCATTAGCCAGCGCCGAAGCTGTACTCACTGAGGAGGAGAGGGAAAAGGGCGTCGTGCTGGCTGATATCGGCGGTGGCACCACCGATATTGCCGTCTTTAAGGATAATACTATCTACCATACCGCTGTCCTGCCCGTAGCCGGATATCAGATAACCCGCGATATTTCCATTGGCCTGGGGCTTTCCTTTGAATTGGCTGAGGAGATGAAGAAGAAGTATGGCAATGTGAATCTCGTCTATAAGGACAAAGGCGAGTCCGATAGAACTCTGACTACCAATGGACACAGTATCTCATACAATGACCTGTCGGAGATTATCCGGGTTCGTGTTGAGGAGCTTATCTCCCTTATAGTACTGGAGCTACCGCAAAACGACTATGCCAAGTTTGCCCTCTCCGGCATGGTGTTGACCGGCGGTAGCGCCAATCTCCCCGGTATTGTCGAGCTGGGGAGTGAGCTAACCCGGCTCCCAGTAAGAGTTGGCATACCCGTTAGTCTCTACGGTGTCTCGGATTCCCTGCTTGACCCAGCCTATGCCACCAGCGTTGGCCTTCTCTTGTGGAAGAGAAGAAACCAAGGGGCAAAAAACTGGCAGACTAAAGGCGGTATCCGCCGTTTCTTTTCCCAGTTTTTCAGCATCTTTGGTAGAAAGTCTATAGAATAAGGAGTAGATAGGAAATGGCAAAAACAAGTTATGTCCCCGGTGGGGCAAAGATTAAAGTTATTGGGTGCGGTGGAGCCGGCTGTAATGCCATCACCCGCATGGTAAGAGAGGGGATCCGGGGTGTTGAATTAATCGCCATGAATACTGATGCCCAGCACCTGGCAGTTACCGAGGCGGCGCTACGCATCCAGCTTGGTGAACGGGTTACCCGCGGTCTCGGTGCCGGTGGTGACCATATAATAGGTCAAAAGGCTGCCGAGGAGAGTCGCGAGGAGATTAAGCAGGTTATTAACGGCGCCGATATGGTGTTTGTCGCTGCCGGGATGGGAGGTGGCACCGGTACGGGGTCAGTGCCCCTGGTGGCCCAGATTGCCAAGCAGAGTGGTGCCCTCACCATCGCCGTCGTCACCAAGCCTTTCGACTTCGAGGGAATTCACCGTGGCCAAGTGGCTGAGGAGGGAATTCTCAACCTGGTTGACAAAGTAGATACCCTGATTATCATCCCCAATGACCGCTTGTTTGAGCTCTGCGACCCGAAGACTGGTGTTGACGGCGCTTTCCAGATGGCTGATGAGGTCCTGTTCCACGGGGTACAGGCCATCGCTGAGGTGGTCACTGTCCCCGGACTGGTTAATCTTGACTTTGCCGACGTCAGGACAGTGATGAAGGACGCTGGTCCGGCATGGATGTCCATGGGCCGGGGTTCCGGACAGAATCGGGCAGTGGATGCTGCCAAGGAAGCCTTGGCCAGCCCGCTGTTGGATATCTCGATTGAGGGGGCAAAGGGGGTATTGTTCAACATTGCCGGCGGCAGCAACTTTACCCTGTTTGAGGTTAATGATGCTGCTGAGGTCATCAGGCAAAATGTTGACCCAGAGGCGAATGTTATCTTTGGTGTTGTCCTCGACCCGAATATGGGCAACGAGGTTCGGCTGACCCTCATTGCTACTGGCTTTACCACCAGTGAAGCGCTTGCTGGCACCACATGGAAGAAGGAACTCATGAAACTGCTTAAAGGGGGAAAGACTGAAGAGGAACTTGAGGTTCCCGCTTTCTTGCGATACCGGCGTGTGCTACCCGGGCAACGGCTTCGCTCGACGGGTTCGGGTTCCCTGCTTCGTTAGTGTTTGGTGTAAGGAGCCGTAGGAATCTGCCTTGCCTACGGCTCCTTGGCTTAGTCGAAAAACATAAGTTTAGAAGGAGATAACATGACTAATTCCCAAATTGCAATCGAGGAAAAACTTAGCCAATTGCTTAGTGAGTATGCCAATGACCCATACTGCCAGGAAGTGCTGGAATTTTTGAGGCGGCATCCCCGTGCCCGGTTCAGCCGGCTAGCCATCGTTCATGCTTTGAACGGCCATAGATTATGTACAGAGCGAGCTCTCAAACACCTCACCAACAGTGGGGTGATAAGAAGCTACATTGAGAATAATGTTCCTTTCTATTCGCTACGTGCGGAGGACTAGCAAAGGTTCTGAAATCCTAAGGTTGTTATTTGAGCAACGGAGAAAGGGAATGAAAAGAACCAGTAAAATTATAGCGTCCCTATTGTTGGTTATCATCCTGGCTTTTAATGTCGGGTGTGGCATGGGCGGTACTAACATAAATCTAGAAGGTCTGACTCTGGGAACAGTAACCATGGATGGTAAGCCAATTACCGGGCTTCCTTCCGAGAAGATTAATCTCTTGCTAGAAGTTTCCGCCCGCGAGGTTACCGTTAAATACGGTGCTGATGGAACTATTCTAACCCTAGGATCATCTGGGGCAACTATAGAAATAAAGTCCAGCGGCATTTTAATTAGCGGGATAAAGCCCGAGCAAGTAAAGGTAGAGTGGGCAGTTAGTAAGTAAGCAGGAGAAGTAGCACCGGAGAAGCAGGAGTGGGAAGAAAACAAGAGAAGGCAGAACAAAGAAAGAGGTATAAAGAATCCTTTAAAAAAGTCAAGCATGGTCACGGTGGCCGCCCCGTTAAGAAGAAGGAAGAGGCTGCCTTAGGCAAATAATCCTGGAGGAGCAACACCGAACGGAAGGGGTATGTTAACCGGTACCATTGAACGATTGGTAAGAGACCATGGCCTTGGTTTCATCAAGGCAGCGGGTGTGATATACCTTTTCTTTCACCTTAGTGAGGTTCGAGATGCTTCTCTCGACTTGCTGAAAGAAGGACAAAGGGTCAATTTTAAGGCTAGCCCGGTTTTGCCCGCCGCCCACCAGGCGAAACCAAAGGCAGTGATGATTGCCGCCGCCACCCAAACCGTCCAGAACAAGAAGGCACCACTCATCTTTTCCACATGGGTGAGGACAAACCAGGGGATAGCAATATCCAGCGCCAGTAGAAAGGCAAACCAAGTCCAGGCCCAAACAAATTTACTCATCACTCCAGACTCTCTTACTTCGTCTAAATACGTAGTAGACGACCAATCCGATGACCATCCAGGTGATTCCAATCCACCGGCTGAAGGGCTGGGTAATTATCACGATTATCCATATCACCGAGGTAGCTACTAAGCCAAAAATAGCGGTCATTGGTAGTTCTCGTCCCTTAAGCCTAATGTTCCAGTGGAGCTTAAAAGGACGGGGCATATCCGGTTTTTTCACCCGCAGAGCCAGAACGGCAGCATGAGCCAAGGCGAAGCACAGTAGAGAGCCAAAGACGTATAGCGCGCCTAAATCAGCAAAAAAGTTGGTAGCGAAGAACCCGGGAGTTAACACCAGAAGGGCTATCAGACAAAAGAGGATAATGGCAAGATAGGGTGTTCGGAAACGATGATGCACCCGACTTAAAGTTGCCGGTAGCTGGTGATGTGAAGACAGGTTGAAGGCGAGGCGGGAGATACCCATCAGCCCGGCATTGCTGGCAGTAAGCAGGATGGTGGCCGCCAGTACGGCAACCAGTGGGGCGAATATAGATTGCAGTGTTGCTGAAGGCAGGTTAGCCGCTATGCCAGCTACCGGATCCCTTGCCCAGCCGTTTATCGGGTCACCCAGAAGCTGGGGGGTCATGGCGGACAGGGCTACTATTGAAATGCCGGCAAATAGAACCAGGACGGCTACTATCATCAGGACATATGCCTGGGGTATCTTTTTTGCTGGCTCCTTTGTCTCTTCAGCCAATTGAGATACGGTCTCTACCCCGGTAAAACATAGGGCGGCAATGGCAATGCCAAAAATCAGATTTTGTGTGGATGGCCAATTGCCCTGGCCAAACATATGTTGAAACAAGACTGCCGGGTTTACTGCCAGTATTAGTATGATGCCTAAGACTACCAGTGTAATCTGGGTAGTTATGTCGATGCCGATGAATAATATATTCACTCTTGACGATTCTCTTACGCCCAAAACATTTATGAACATCAGGAACACAATGACTCCCATGGAGACCATAGTGCCGATTGCTGGCTGCTTAAGTATTGGCCAGAAATAGCTTAAGTATGGGGGAATAGTATAAGCTGAAATGGACATGGTAACAATGTAGCTCAGCATTAATGCCCAGCCAGCGATGAGGCCAACCAGGTCATTGAACCCATGTCGGGCAAAGCTGGCTGAACCCCCGGCTTCAGGTATGGTGGCACTACCTTCAGCATAAGTAAGGGCATTGAAGATATAGATAATCCCGGCTATAGCTAGGACAATGGGGGTGGCGCCTAAGGCTACTAAAGCGACGATGCCTAGGGCATAATAAATAGAGGAGCCAACATCTCCGTAGCCGGCACTGAATAAGGCAGGGACGCCTAGTACTCGTCTTAGGCGGAAGCGCCTAATTCGTCGGGGGTGAAAGACCCTGTCACCAGCCTTAGGTTGCCAACCTTTTTTCCTACCAGATTTTCTTACCCGATTATCCAAAGCAACATTCTCCAAAAGGGGGTCCTTTTTTATAAGAGCACGAAGTTCAAAATTACTAGAAAAGCTGGCAAGATGGAGATAGGCAAAGTGTTTTTTATTTTGACCTTCTCTCCCAAACTACCAACAGTGGTGCCGCAATGCAGATTGAGCTATAGGTTCCGGCAGTGATACCAATGAGTAAAACTACGGCGAAATTCTGAATTGATGCTCCAACAAAGAGCAGCAAGGCTACTACCACAAATAGCGTGGTTAAGCTCGTGTTCAATGAACGACCCAAGGTCTCAACTAGGCTATTGTTCACTACAACCTCGAAATCAGAGTCCTGAGCCTTGAGCAAATTCTCACGTATTCGATCAAAAATGATGACAGTATCATTAACACTATAGCCAATGACAGCCAGGATGCCGGTAATAAACATCAGGTTGATTTCCCAGCCTAATATGTGACCAAGGATAGAGAAGATTCCCACCACTACCAGCACATCGTGCGCCAAGGCAATTATGGCACAGGTACCATAGCGGAGAGGGTCTGGCATCTTACGAAATGCCCAAGTGATATAAAGCAATATGCCGATGGCAGCTATAGCTACAGCAATGGCGGCATTCCGCGTTGTCTCAGCAGCTACCAAGGGCGAAACCTCGGCAAACTCCTTAACTTCAAGGGCACCAAATTTAGCGGCTAGCCCAGCCTCTAATTGAGCCCTGGCTTCACCTTTCAGCTCCGGCAGGCGGAGCAGAAAATCACCCTCCCCAGTGCGTTGAATAATAGCATTGGCATAGCCCAAACTAGCCAGTTCCTGTTTCAATTCACTTTGAACTACTTCCTGCTTAAAGCCAACCGTCATCATCAAGCCGCTACTAAGTTCAATCCCGGCTTTGAGACCAAAAGTGGCTAGAGAAACAATGCCGATAAGGATTACGACGCCGGAAACTAAAAAGAACCAAAACCTTTTACCTACAATATCAAACATCATCTCCCTCACTAGTGAGGACTAAATAGCCGGCGGATAACCAGCTTCCCCACCTCCAGTATTACAAAAATAGAGGTATGGGACTCACTTTTGCACTTTCTCCACCCGCATATTGGCTAATAACTCTAGTAGGCGCGTTTATGATGGGCGTCCTTAACCCACTTTGCGATTTCTTTTGGTTTGTTGGAGTCGTACAATTTTTGCCTGTTGCTTACTGGTTCCATGCCAACCACATTGGCGGTATAAATGATGTATTTTTTCCCCTTTTTAGCTGGATAATTCGGGTTAAGCTCAACTATGGCGGCACCTCGGCCGAGAGGGCTTCCAACTGCTGGTCCCCGAGCTTGGTAGAAAAAGACCGTGCTGCCGGGTTCACTCAAGGCTTCGATTTTCTGCAGTATCTCAGTCTCAGTAAAGAGGGGTACATCGAAGATAACCTTCTTCTTCTCTTCCAATTCCACATGCTTTGCCCCCTCATCAAACCATCCCTCGTAAAGAATCAATTCTGGGTGCTCATCAAGAGAGGTATAGTCTTTGATTTGTACCTCACTTGCCGCTGCCTCTGACTCGTCGAAAATGCGGCAATCAAGCGCCTTTTCTGCCTTTGGGCTCCGACGCGCTACAGCCTTAAGGAACCGTACAAAATTAGGATCCATTTTGTACTCGGCTATCAGATGCTTTTCCACCAATCCCGGTATTGGTTTCGGTCCGGGGAGCTTCTCGACCTTTGGTTGTGGTGGCTTCTCTATTACTGCTTTCTTTTTCCCAAACATTTCTTGTACCTCCTTTTATGGTGTTTTATATGTGGCTACAGTCAGTTTATCTAGACAACAATGCCTGCTTTCCCGGCACCATCTGCTTCTTTCTTGGCATCAACAGCTACTTTTTCGGCGCTAACAGATATTTCTTCAGCCACGACAAACAGCTCACCATTCCGGTCCAGGATCGAAGTTACCAGTTCTTTCGGGTTGTCAGAATCATACATAATAGTCTTTTTCCCGCCTGGCATACCGTGGGCAGCGTTCTCGATACTTAAAATATACTTTCTGCCTTTCTGGGGGTACTGCGGGTTTAACTCGACGGTAATAAAGTTACCACCCCACGTTTCTGGTATCCTATACCTGAGGGTCTGTCCTGGAACCAGTTGCTCAATTTGGCTGACTAAAGACATGTAGGGAGCGAGTTTTTTGCCTTGGCTTTGGCTTCTTCCTGCTCTGGTGTGAGCGTTGGTTGTCCTGCTGCATGTCTTACAGTTCTAACGAGGGATTTCCCACCTTTTGCAAGCAACTCGGGGATTGGTAAATGCCATAAGAATAAATGCGCATAAAAGCAATCCGACAACTATTATTAACTCGATTAACATTTTTTACCTCCTTTTTCTAAAGAATAGGTGACACTTCATCCAATAACCTTCGGGTAAATGTCTTAGCCCAGTCTGGGCACGACTCTGTTACCATTCTGGTACCGCTCTGTCACTGATAGGGAACTATAAGTAAGCTTCCCGAAGGATAATGTTTTTACCACAAAAAGTGGTAAAGGTTAAGAAAAAATTGGGGATACCTTACTTACTTGGACTTACAGAGAGGCTAAGGCATGTGGTGGGGGTATATCCAGGTGTTGATAGGTTTGGCGATTTAAAAATTTGAAGACAGTGTCGGGGCTATCAATAAGGTGGAATGAGATATCCCCAGAATTTGCGTTATGTGTCTGGGAACCTAATGCATTACAAACATTGCCCGGCTTCTTGGTGGGCACTCGGTATAAACTTGTTCCGGCGGCAATCTGAGCAAATACGCCACTGCTCTCGTTGACCTGCCATAGAGGCAATGACACCGGGTAACTTTCCCCGTCATGAAGCGGTATCTTTTCTGACAAGGTAGAGCTAAACGGCTCATCCTGAATCGGCTTGACAATGGTAGGCAACAACCCATACCAGATGAGCCCATATACCGTGAAGCTTGCCAGGATGGAAATAAATATTTGTCGCTTTTTTAGTCTTCTCATTGTAGTAAGATAACCTTACTGCTAAACTACCTTCTTCGCCATCAACCAATTTGGGCTGATAACAGGGGTTGTTTTCTTTCCCAATCTTTGTTACCCTATAAGCAAAGATATTGGCAATAACACATTAGTTTTATATAATGAATTTTTCTTCCTAGTTAATATAGCATATTATCAACAAGCTTTCAACAGTCTTTAGAAGGACTTAGAGAAATGCCTGAATGGACTCTTATTAGCAATCACGGATTAGTGCTTACCTATATTGCCAAGCATCGGCAAAGCACGGCTCGGGAAATCGCTTCAGCTATTAAGATTACTGAGTGGACTGTCCACAAGATTATTGCCAGCCTAGAGGATGAGGGATACATTCAGCGGCAAAAGGTGGGAAGGAGAAATATTTACCGCACTAATCCTTATCTTTACATGAGACACGAGACTATTCGTGATATCAGAGTAGGAGACCTGCTCAAAGTCCTGGGCTGGAGACACTGACATAAGCTGATTATCGACGGCAAACCAGACAAAGGTCGTTCCAATGGCTGCAGTAGCTATTGACTAGGGTAACTGGCAAGATACAAAGCTGACAACGCTGACGTTGATTTACCTATGGCTACGCTGTCCGTTGTGCAAACGCTCCAAGTTCTGCGAAGTGGCGAGCATTTCTTCAAGGAACCGAAGACACGCCGTAGCCGGCGCCAGATAGCATTATCGCCTGACTTGGCACTGCTGCTCACAGAACATAGATTAGACCAAGAGGATGCTCAAAAGTTGTTAGGTAAACCCTTAGCCCCCGATGACTTGGTTTTTTCTCAGCCTAATGGTCGGCCATTGCGACCCAATAGTCTTACCAGAGTTTTTCAGACAATAGCTAAAAAAGTAGGACTAGACAGCGTTACGCTCCATAGCCTGAGGCATGCCCACGCCACTATCTTATTGCAGCGGGGGGTTCATCCCAAAATCGTACAGGAGCGTCTCGGTCACTCAAGCATTGCAACCACCCTCGATATTTACAGCCATGTGGTCCCTGGTCTCCAGGAGTCAGCGGCGCGACAATTTGATGAAGGCTTGAAAGGTATCCCAAGTAAGAGCGAAGAGGCTCAGGTGAATTAACAAATGTTAGCAAACCGTTAGCAAAATTGCATTCCTACTCTAAATTCTGTTAGAATTTTGATTCTAGGAGAGGTGTCCGAGAGGCTGATGGTGCCGCTCTCGAAAAGCGGTCTCCGGTTATACCGGAGCGTGGGTTCGAATCCCACCCTCTCCGCTGGATATATTATGGAGAGGTGCTGGAGTGGCCTATCAGGCACGCCTGGAGAGCGTGTGTAGCCTTTGGCTACCGTGGGTTCGAATCCCACCCTCTCCGCTCCTTATCTGGTGCCGGTGATTTCTCTTTCCAGAATTTCCAGCACAGGATTTTCAAGTAGCGTACTTCGGCATACACCCTGGAATTAAACTTGGCATGCACCCTCTGGGCAGCAATACTGCCCTTAATTACTGAAGCCCGGCCTAACACCTTCCCCCTCTGCTTCAGAAACTGGGACCTTTTAAAATAGCCATACGTCATGAGGCCCCTTCCCCTGTACTTGGGATTGGTCCAAACGCCTCCGACACAGACTTCACCGCTGGCAAAGTCAACTTTATACCGGGGCTCATTTAGGCTCTCCTTAGCCTCCTGAGTGAGAGCCACCCAACCTATGTGGACAAGCTCCCGCCCAACGAAAATACAGAAGGCTATCGCCCCTTGGTCCAGTTTCTGACTGGCATGGCTATCCTGCAAACGAAAGTCAAGACCTCGAGCCGCCAGCTCATCAGCTTGCTGATTTGTAGAAACTACCTCTAAAGTGAAATCCTGGATTTTAGGCGTAAATTCAGCCTCATCTCCTTGCCCCAGTGTATATTCATAGAGATAATAAGTTCTGTATCGGAAAAAATAACCCGCCAGGAAGGTAAACCCCTGCCAGAGCAGCGGTATCAATCCCTCAGTGCGAAAAACATGCTTCGCTCTTCTAAACAGTGTGCTCAGCCTGCGTATCATCACCCTCAATCCTACCCTCTTATTATATAGCAGTCAATTCTTTAGTAAAGGCTACAGCTTAATAAAAAAATTGTCACTGGTCTACCTCTATGCTAGAATTGCTTTGGAAATGACCGACAAAGACATCAAATACTGGGTAGGCTTCAGCATGATACCCCGCATCGGGCGGGTCAAGCTTTCACAGCTGGAAACCCATTTCAGCAGCCTGGAGGAGGCCTGGCAGGCTACCCCCGCTGACCTGAAACGCGCGGGGCTGGATAGTGGCTCGATAAATGCCATCAACTACTGGCGGCCTAAGATTTCACTGGAAGCGGAGATGGAAAAGCTGGACCGCTACGGGGTGAAGGCGCTTACCTGGCATGACCCTGACTATCCGTCCCGGCTAAAGGAGATATATGATTACCCGCCGGTGCTTTATGTCAGGGGTTCCCTATTCCCCGAGGACGACTGGTATCTGGCAGTGGTCGGTACCCGACGGGCTACCGTTTACGGCCGACAGGCGACAGAGGAGATAGTGGCTGACCTGGCTCGAAATAAAATCACCATTGTCAGTGGGCTGGCTAAAGGAATTGATTCCATAGCCCACCGAAGTGCCCTTGAGGCAGGGGGCAGGACTATTGCCGTATTTGCCTCCGGACTTGATATCGTCTACCCTGCCGAGAATGCCGCTCTAGCCCGCAATATCATTCAGCAGGGGGCTCTAATAAGCGAACATCCATTGGGCACCAGACCTAAAGCCGATAACTTCCCCCGCCGTAATCGGATTATGAGTGGGCTGAGCCTCGGGGTGTTAGTCATTGAGGCTGATGAGACCAGCGGGGCTATGATTACCGCTCACCTGGCACTGGAGCAGAATAGAGAGGTATTCGCTGTCCCGGGCAGCATCCTATCGCCAGCCAGCCGGGGGACTAACCACCTCATCCAGGAAGGGGCTAAGCTAGTCCGGGACTACACCGATATCCTGGAAGAATTGAACTTGACCGCCGTAGCTCAGCAGATGGAGATTAAAGAGATTATACCCCCCTCCGATACTGAGTCCCTGCTACTAAAGCAACTGAGCGCCGAGCCCACCCATATTGATGAGGTCTGCCGCGGCAGCGGTCTGCCTATAGCCACCGTCAGCAGTACCCTGACTATGATGGAGCTTAAAGGGCTGGTAAAGCAGGTGGGAACTATGAATTATGTCCTGTCCCGGGAAGCAAGAGAGACATACCGGGTAAAGGTAGATTAGAAAATCCGGCTAGTTTCCGGTAACTGGTTCTGTAGTTATGTCAAGCAGGAAGAAGAGTTTAAAGAGTTTGGTCATAGTTGAGTCGCCGGCTAAAGCGAGGACGCTGAGTAAGCTGTTGGGCGGCAACTACAGCCTTAAAGCCTCAATGGGGCACGTCCGAGACCTGCCCCGGAGCCAGCTGGGGGTGGATATTGAGAAGGGTTTTGCCCCTAAATACGTTGTGCCCAGGGCTAAAAGTAAGATTGTAAAAGAGCTTAAAGAGGCAGCCAAAGATGCCGCTACCGTGTATCTGGCTACCGACCCCGACCGTGAGGGAGAGGCTATCTCCTGGCATCTGGCTCAGGTAACCAAAACCAACCGCAAACCCTACCGCCGCGTCGTCTTTCACGAGATAACTAAGGGAGCTATCGAGCGTGCCTTCGCTCATCCTCGCTCCATAGATATGCAATTGGTTAACGCCCAACAGGCAAGGCGTATCCTGGATAGATTGGTCGGCTATAAGATTAGCCCATTGCTATGGCAGAAGGTGAGAAGGGGGCTATCGGCAGGTAGAGTCCAGTCGGTGGCAGTGAGGATTATCGTTGACCGCGAGCGTGAAATCGAGCGATTTGTCTCGGTTGAATACTGGACTATTGAGGCTGAGCTAGCCAAGGCTGCCGAAACAGCCACCTTCAGGGCCTTGCTGATTGGTCTCGCCGATGGCACCAAGCTGGAGATTCATAACGAGCCAGAAGCCACTGAGCTCGTTGAGGAGCTGAAGCAAGCCCGCTATAAAGTTATCAAGGTAAGCACCAAAAAGGTGACCCGCCAGCCGGCGCCACCGTTTATCACCAGCACCCTGCAGCAGGAGGCCTGGCGCAAGCTCCACTTCCCGGCTAAGCTAACCATGAGTGTGGCTCAAGAGCTTTATGAAGGCCTGCCCATAGGCGATGAGGGGAATGTCGGGCTTATCACTTATATGCGTACCGACTCCACCAGAGTCGCCCGCTCCGCCATCGCTGAAACCAGGGAATTTATTGCTGGTAAATATGGCTCCCGATATGTTCCAGCCCACTCCCGTTCCTTCGCCACACAGGTAAAAGGGGCACAGGAGGCACACGAAGCTATCCGCCCCACCAAAATCTGGCGGGAGCCTTCGCTGCTCAAACCCCACCTTAGCGACGCCCAATTTAAGCTTTACCAGCTCATCTGGAAACGAATGGTGGCCAGCCAGATGGCAGCCGCCTTGTTTGATAGCACCACGGTGGACATTAAAGCCAGCTCCCTGCCTAAGCGGGACTACCTGTTCCGAAGCTCAAGCCTGCTAAACACCTTTGACGGGTTTATGATTCTCTATACCGAGAGCAAGGATGAGGCTGAAGAAGGAAAAACAAGCCCTACCCTACCCCCGTTAGCCAAAGGCGATAGGCTGAAGCTTATAGAACTTCTTCCGGAGCAGCATTTCACCCAGCCCCCACCCCGCTTTACCGAAGCTACATTAATTAAGATGCTGGAACAATGGGGCATCGGGCGCCCCAGCACCTATGCCCCCATCCTGTCCACCATTCAGGAGCGGGGCTATGTCGACAAGACTGGCGGTCGCTTCCAACCAACCGAGCTGGGCTTTATCGTCAACGACCTGCTCGCTAAACACTTCCCTGACATCGTTGACATCGAATTTACCGCTCACATGGAGGATGAACTGGACAAGGTAGCCAATGAAAACAAGGACTGGGTGGGAGTAGTCCAGGATTTTTATACTCCCTTTGAGCAGAGCCTAAACAGTGCCTCCCAGTTTATGGAAAGGGTTAAGCTGGAGGAGATAACCGACGAAATTTGCCCCCAGTGCGGCAAGCCCATAGTAATCAAATTCGGGCGTTATGGAAAATTCCTAGCCTGCAGCGGCTATCCCGAGTGCAAGTATACCAAGCCCTTCCTGGTCAAGATTGGGGTCAAATGCCCGCAGTGCGGCGGTGAGCTGGTGGAGAGAAAAAGCAAAAAGAAACGCACCTTCTACGGCTGCAGTAATTACCCTGACTGCAGGTTTTTCCTGAATACCAGACCCCTCCCCCAGCCCTGCCCCCAGTGCGGCGGACTGCTCACCACCTACCGCCGCAACCTGGCAAAGTGCACCAAGTGTGAGTATAAGGGGAAGCTACCACAGAGTTAGCGCCATGCAAGAAGTCTTTAATAGATACATAAACTACCTTGAGGCGGAGCGGAATGCCTCGCCTTATACTGTGCGTAACTATACCACTGATTTGCTGGGCTTCTTCGACTTCCTCAAGAAAAAAGGGGTTGGCTCACTTCAGGAAGTGGATAGGCATACTCTACGCGACTACCTGTCCCATCTGGTGAAGCAGGGCTTTGTCAAGGCGAGCATTGCCCGCAAGCTATCGGCTATCCGCTCCTTCTACCGCTATCTACTGCGGGAGGAAATTATATCAACCAACCCCGTAGAAGAGACTTCCTCCCCCAAGCTGGATAAGCGCCTGCCCTCCTTTCTCACCCTGGATGAAGTAGAGCGGCTGCTGAAAGCCCCCGACCTGTCCACGCCATACGGGCAGCGTGACCAGGCGTTGCTGGAGCTACTCTATGCCTCCGGCCTCAGGGTAAGCGAGCTGGTAAGCCTGACGCTGGGGCAAGTCAGCCTTGATACCAATGAAATCCGCGTCTTGGGAAAGGGCTCTAAAGAGCGGTTGGTACTGATGGGCGAGCCAGCCGCTGAGGCACTGCGCAGCTACCTTGAACAGGGCAGGCCAAAATTCGTGGGGGGAAAGAGAAACGATGCTCTCTTTCTCAATCGCTACGGTCAGCGCCTGGCAAAACGACAGGTGCAGAGAATGCTACAGCAATATGCCAAAAAGGGTGGTATCGGCAAGAGGGTCCATCCCCACCTGCTGCGTCATACCTTCGCCACCCATTTACTCGATGGCGGCGCTGATTTAAGGGTAGTCCAGGAGCTTCTGGGACACGCCCGACTATCCTCCACCCAGATTTATACCCATGTGACCAAAAGCCAGGCCAAGAAGATATATCTATCCGCCCACCCCTTGGCTAGAGAAAAAAAGGATGAGCCAGAAGACAAAGGATAGAATACAAAGGCTACGCCAGGGGCTAGAGATAAAGGAACTTAACGGCATCCTTATCTCCCAGCCGGAGAACAGGTGCTATCTTTCCGGCTTCGATGGCTCGGCTGGTTTTCTATTGGTTACGCAGCAGGACATCATTTTAGCCACCGACTTTCGCTATATAGCCCAGGCCAAGAGCCAGGCACTGGATTATAAGGTCTTTACCATAACCAACGACACAGGCGACTGGTTTCCCCGGCTGACGGCTGAGTTGAATATAAAAAGGCTGGGGTTTGAGGCTGGACACCTTACCTTTGCCCGGCACCGGCAGTTATCTGATATACTGAATAAAGGCAAATCCCAGCTCAAGCTTGTGCCGGTAGCGGGAATGGTGGAATCCCTCCGAGCCATTAAGGGGCCGGAGGAAATTGAGTTTATCGCCAAAGCCGCCGAAATCAGCGATGCGGCTATGGGGTATATCCAGAGTAAGATTCATACCGGCATGACGGAAGAAGAAGCCGCCTGGGAGATAGAGAAATTTATGCGGGAAAAGGGTAGCCAGACTATGCCCTTTGATATTATCGTTGCCTCAGGGCCTAATTCCGCCCTGCCCCACGCCAAGCCTTCAGCCCGTGCTATCCAATCGGGTGAGCCGATAGTAATTGATATCGG
>Ga0209979_1001507_pt1 | contig 25294 bp, 21 predicted proteins | sample AnhtaG_FD_183114 | JGI IMG/M metagenome (GOLD analysis project Ga0209979, IMG submission 183114) | Deep subsurface microbial communities from Anholt, Denmark to uncover new lineages of life (NeLLi) - Anholt_01485 metaG (SPAdes) (version 2) | ecosystem: Environmental > Aquatic > Marine > Oceanic...
ACTGAGACGGGGGGAACTTGGCCACTTCTTTGCCCTGCTGGTCGACGACCCGTAGCTGGCCGTCGTAGAAGTTCACGTGGTTATTCTCGTCCACCAGGCCCATGTAGTACGTCTGGTGAGCAAAGGTATCGCTGAGAATCAGATCAAGGTAGGCCTGGTTGGCCAGCACCACGTCGTTCAAGATCTGGACGGTCAGCTTGCCGAACTCTATCGCCGCCTTGGCGATCTCCTCGACCTTGGCCCGCTCCTCTTCGGTGAGGCCCTTGCTTACGCCACCGGGCAGGCCGCCGGTAGGGTGGATATACTTGCCGCCAAGCATGGCCACCACCTCGTGGGTAGCGGCCAAGGCGCCCAGCACCTGGCCGCCGATTTCCATGCCCACCTTGCCGATGACACCCACGATGTTTCGTTCGGCGGCAGGGGCATCCGGCCCCACCACAAAGTCGGGACCGCCCAGGGCGTAGAAATGCGTGGCGTGGTCGGCCACCATGAAAGCGCTGTACAGGAGCTCCCGCAGCTTCTTGGCCGCAGAAGGAGGATCCACCTTGAACACCGCATCCAGGGCCTTCGTGGAGGCCATGTGGTGCGCCGAGGGACAGACTCCACAGATGCGGGCAGTGATGACGGGGAGCGTCTCTACCGGCCGCCCCTCGCAGAACTTCTCGAACCCCCGCAGCTCCGGCACCTGGAAGTAGGCGTTTTCCACGTCCCCCTCATCGTTGAGGAAGATCTCGATACGGCCGTGTCCCTCCAGCCGAGTGATGGGGTCAATGCTTATTCGGCGCGTCTCCACCTTAGCCTCTGTCATCTCTTCTTTGCTCCTCGCTCCCTGCCACTCCACTCTGCGGCCTCAGAAGGCCCTGAGCCGCTACTGCGCGGCCTCAGCCGTCACTGCCTCGGCCGTCGCTGCCTCGCGCTCCAGCTTCCGGCGGCGTAGAAGCGATACGGGCAGGCCAAACATGTAGAAGGCGGCGATAGCATCCGGAATGCCGCTCAGTATCCGCTCGATCTCCTCGGGATCCCGGGAATCGATATTCGACGTCACTGCGCTCAGAAGCTTCGCTCCCTGGTCGACGACCCCCGGCGCTGGGCCGTAGCAGCCGATGCAGGGCATGTTCACCTGGGGACAGGGCGCTTCACAGCCGCCACGAGTGGCGGGCCCGGCACAGAGAATGCCCTGATCCAGAAGGCACTTCTCGGGGTCGGGGATGATCTGGTAGGGGCGATATATGGCTTTGATCGACTTTTCCTCCCTGGTGCGAGGGCAGTCATCACACACCGTCTTCTCTGATGCCCCGATCACCGAACCCGCGGGCGGCAGCTCCGCACCCTCTGTCACCACCTGTACCAGGAGCTGAACCACCTTCTCCGTCTGCTCCTTCGTTGGCGGGCAGCCGGGCATGTAGTAATCGACCGGCACTACCTGATTGAGGGCCCGAACCGTGTCATAGAACTCCGGCAGGGTGAGCTCGCCCTCGGGCATCTGGTGGCTTAGCTGCGGGTAGGTGCCCTCCTCGTTGACTGTAGAGGGCGTCTCCCGATAGCTGCTCTCGAAAACCTCCCGCCGGTTCGTCACGTTGCCCAGGCCGGGAATGCCGCCCAGGTGAGCACACGCCCCGAAAGCCACCAGCACCTGCGACTTCTCCCGCAGCATCCGCGCCATGTGCTCCTGCTCGGAGTTTCTGATGGCGCCATTGAAGAGAGTTAGCAGGATGCTCTTCTCCGGCAGCGCCTCTACGTCCTTGTACTTGAAGTCCATAACGCACGGCCAGAGAACGATCTCGAAGGTGTTGGCCACGTCTAGAATCTTCTCGTACAGCCGCACCACTGCTATCTCACAGCCACCACAGCTGGCCGCCCAATACAAGGCCATCTTCGGTTTTGCCATGCTCGGCCTCCCTGACGTCTTCTCGCTCTCCGCCTTCGTCTCCGCCTTCGTCTCCGCCTTCCGCCGGGCCCAGGGCCACAGACTCGGCATCCTAGGCCTCCCTAACGTTCTCCCACCACTGGAGCGGGCCCAAGGCTTTCACCTGCTCGGTCATCTCCTTGCATATCTTGGCCCATCTCGCTCCCTCACTGGCGGAAACCCACTCCAGGCGGAAGCGCTCCGGCTCGATACCGAACTGTTCCAGCATCCTGCGCACCATAGTTATGCGGCGAATGGTTTTGTAGTTGCCCTCCAGATAGTGGCAGTCGCCGGGGTGGCAGCCACCAACCAGCACGCCGTCAGCTCCTTCGGCAAACGCTTTCAGGATAAACGTCGGGTCAATGCGGCCCGTGCACATCACCCGCACCGGGCGCACGTTGGCAGGGTACTGCATGCGGGAGGTGCCGGCTAGGTCCGCTCCCTGGTAGGCGCACCAGTTACACAGGAACCCTATGATCGTCGGCTCGTGATTGCCCGATACCATAGCTAACTACGCCTCCTTAAACTGCCACCAAGGGCGGCTTGACGTCCGCCAGCAGACCCTCGATCTCGGCAACGATCTGCTTGTCAGTGAAGTGGCGGCCGGTAATGGCCGCAGCAGGGCAGGCAGCAACGCAAACGCCGCAGCCCTTGCAGAGAATGTCGCTAATCTCGGCCACCGTCTTCTCCTCATCGAAGGTGATGGCATTGTAGGGACACAGGGCCAGACAGACCTTGCAGCCAGAGCAGAGCTCCTCGTCCACTACGGCCGTGGCGGCCTCGATCTCCACCTTCCCTCTATCGATTAGTGACAGGGCCTCTGCCGCCCCCGCCGAGGCCTGAGCCACCGTGTCGGGAACGTCCTTGGGCCCCTGGGCGCAGCCAACCACGAACACGCCATCAGTGACCGTGGCCACCGGCTCCAGCTTGGGGTGCTTCTCCAGGAAGAAACCATCAGCGCCCCGGCTGAGGAGGAGACGCTTGGCCATCTCGTCGGCATCAGCCCGGGGTACCATGGCGGGACAGAGAATGACCATGTCCGCCGGGATGCGCACCATCCTGCCCAGCAAGGTATCCTCGGTGACCACCACCAGCTTACCCTTCTCCTCGTCGCTTACCGCCTGGTCGGTGACCTGGGCAACCTTGCCCCGAATGAAGTTGACGCCCTCGTCGGACAGGCGCTGGTAGAACTCCTCGAAGCCCTTTCCGTAGCAGCGCATGTCGATGTAGAGCTGGTATACGTCTGCGTCGGTCTTCTCTCCTATCAGGTGGGAGTACTTGAGGGCGTACATGCAGCAGACGCGCGAGCAGTACTCACAGTAGTTCTTGTCACGGCTGGCCACGCAGTGGATGATGGCCACGCTCTGGGGAGGGCTGCCATCCTTCAACACGAGCTCGCCGCCGGTGGGACCGGTGGCGCTGCACATCCTCTCGAACTCCAGGCTGGTGAGAACGTTATCCAGGCGCCCGTAGCCGTACTGAGTCAGAGGAGAGGGGTCGAACAGGTCGTAGCCGGTGGCCACGATTATCGCCCCCACCTCCAGCTCGACGGTCTCCTCCTCCTGGTCCCAGGCGATGGCTCCCGTCGGACAGAACTTCTCGCACGCCTTGCAGGTCCCCTTCTCGAAGTACACACAGGTCTCCCTGTCGATGACCGGCACGTTGGGCACCGCCTGGGGGAAGGGCGTGTAGACCGCCTTGCGCTTGCCCAGCCCCATATCGAACTCACTGTCCGCTTTCCAGGGGCACTTCTCGATGCAAATGCCGCAGCCGTTGCAGAGCTCTGCGTCAATGTAGCGAGGCTTCTTCTTGACCTTGACCTTGAAGTTGCCGATGTAACCGGAGACCTCCTCCAGCTCGCTGTAGGTCATAAGCTCGATGTTGGGATGGGAGCCAACGGCGGCCATCTTGGGCGTGAGAATGCAGGATGAGCAGTCCAGAGTGGGGAAGGTCTTGTCCAGCTGGATCATGCGGCCGCCGATGGAGGGCTCTCGCTCGACCAGGTAGACCTTGTGATTGGAGTCGGCGATGTTCAGAGCCGCCTGGATGCCGGCGATGCCGGCGCCGATTATCAGCACGCTGGGAGTTACCGGCACCTCCCTTCTCTCCAGAGCCTCCAGCAGGTTAGCCCTCTGGACGGCGGCATGGATCAGGGCCTTGGCCTTCTCAGTGTTGCCGTCCTTATGCACCCAGGAGCACTGCTCACGGATGTTGGCGATCTGAAGAAGATAGGGGTTCAGCCCCACCTCAGCAACGGCTTTCCGGAAGGTGATCTCGTGCATGCGGGGCGAACAGGCAGCGACCACCACCCGGTTGAGGCGCTCCTTTTCCACCGTCTCCTTGATCTGGAGCTGCCCCGGCTCGGAGCAGGTGAACTTGTAGTCCAGGGCTGCCACCACCCCGGACAACCCGCTGGCAAACTCCCTCACCTCGTCAATATCCACGGTGCCCGCGATGTTGGTCCCGCAGTGACAGATAAATACGCCGATCCTTGGCTCTTCCATGACTATATGGCCTCCGCAACCAGCTCTGCGATATCCTTCAACTCCAGCCGATCCAGCACGTCCTGCGTCAGGCAGCCTTCAAACATGAGCATGCAGTACGGACAGGCCAAAGCCAGCACGTCAGCACCCACGTCCAGAGCCTGCTCCGCGCGCACCTCGGCCAGCCTCTCGCCCGGCTTGGTCTCCATCCACACTTGCCCGCCGCCGCCGCCGCAGCAGATGCTGTCCTCGTGATGATTGGCCAGCTCCACCAGCTCCACTCCGGGGATGCTGCTCAGGACCTCCCGCGGCGCGTCAAAGACGCCGCTGTGACGCCCCAGGTAGCAGGGGTCGTGATAGGCAACCCTCTTCTTTACCTCTTTGCTGAACTTTAGCTTGCCATCCCGGATGAGTCCGGCCAGGAACTGGGTGGAATGCATGATCTGAAAGCCGTTCTGGGCCATGGGGTATTCGTTCTTGAAGGTGTAATAGCAGTGGGGCGAGGAAACCACGATGTTCTTGATACCATTTTCGGCGAAGGCGGCCATGTTCTCCTGGACCAGCCGTTGGAACAGCTCCTCATCGCCCGCCTTGCGCGCGCTCTCGCCGCAGCAAGTCTCCTTGGAGCCCAGGATGCCGAAATCTACCCCTGCCTTCTGAAGAACGGTCGCCGTAGCCTTGCCTATACGACCGACGCTCGCGTCATAGGCGGTGGTACAGCAGGGGAAGTACAGTAGCTGAGTGCCGTTGCTGAACGGCTTGACATTCAGGGCCTGGGCCCAGTCAGCCCGCTTCTCCATGGGTTCACCCCAGGGATTGCCCGTGCCAGCGAGGTTTTTCATGGTGACGCGCAGGGAGTCGGGAACTGGTCCGACGCCCAAGCTAACAATGGTGCGGCGCACGGCCCTCATCACGTCGATGATCTCCACGCCGCGGGGACATTGCTGGACACAGTTGCCACACGTGACGCACGCCCACATGTCCTCGCTCTCAAAGTCGACAAGCCCCAGTTGTACCTCGTGGATTAACTTGCGGACTGGGAAGCTCTTTAGGAGATTCCAGGGGCAAGCGCCAGTACAGAGGCCACACTGATAGCACAGCCTGAGCGCCTCGCCCCCCATCTCCCTGACAATATCTACCGCCTCTTTGTAGGGGTTAGCAACTTGTCTTACCATTTATCGCCGTCCATTTCCGCTCCAGCCAGAAACTGGAGCCTAAGTCGTCACCTAGGTTCCCCTGTCAAATCCTACATGAAACAGGTAACAAAGAGGGTCACGTGAGGTAACAGAATGGTTACATTCTGTCAACCGAGGCCAAAGGTCGCTATGCGGAAGAAGGGGGAGGGAAGGGAACCGTGGCTGGCCTGACCAAACGGTAGCCCAGCCCTCGTTCGGTGAAAATGTAGCGGGGATTGTGAGCGTCGTCGCCCAACTTTTGCCGCAAGCGGGCGATGTGGACCTTAAGCATCAGGGTGTCATCATCGCTTTCCCATCCCCACACCCTGGCCAACAGTGTCTTCTGAGTGACGACGCGTCCTGCGTTGGCCACAAGCTGGGAGAGAATGCGGCACTCGGTGGGCGTCAACTTCACCGGCTGGCCACGGAGGATAGCCTCACGGTTATCCAGATCCAGGGTAAGTTCCTCATCGACGATGACACGGAACGAGGTAGCTAGGGGCGCTACCTGGGAGCGACGCAGCACCGCTCGGGTGCGCGCCACCAGCTCCAGGGGGCTGAAGGGCTTGACGATGTAGTCGTCGGCCCCCAGTTCCAGGCCCTTGAGGCGTTCTATCTCCTGGCCCCTCACGGTGAGCATGAGGATAGGCACGTCGGAGATCGCCCGCAGCCGGCGGCAGACCTCGAAGCCGTTCATTCCCGGCAGACCCACGTCCAAGACAACCACATCCGGCGAGCCTGTCTGGAAGAGCTTCAGGGCCGACTCGCCATCGTCGGCCGCTATGACCTCGCTCCCCGGCCACTGGAGGCTGAAGGTGAGCTCGATGACCTCCACCACATCGGGCTCGTCATCGACGATCAGAATCCTCACAACCGTCCCCCTTTTGGAAGGGTGAAAAAGAAGGTGCTGCCGCGGCCGCCCTGGCTCCTCACCCAGATCCGCCCCCCGTGTAGCTCCACCACCGTCTTGGCAATGGCCAGGCCCAAGCCAGCACCCGGCTTCTCCCCTGGCCCACGGGAGTTGGAATAGAAGCGCTCGAAGATCTGGCTCTGCTCCGCCAGCGGGATGCCGGGACCATCGTCGGCGACGCTCACCAGGTACTCTCGACCCTTGTCCTGGAGGACCACCTTAATGTGACCGTGGCGAGGGGCGAACTTGCAGGAGTTAGAGAGCAGGTTCATCAGCACTTGCTCCAGACGCCCCAGGTCGGCGACCACCGGGCAGGAAGAAGACGGGGTCTCCACCTCCAGCACCTGTTCCTTCCCTCCAGCCAGGGGGTCAATCGCTGCCACGCTCTCCCTTAGGATCGCCTTCAGGTCGCAGGCCTCGCGCGCAAGACTGACCTCCCCCCTTTGTAGACGGGCCAGGTCCAGCAACTCCTCCACCAGGCCCTGAAGGCGCTGAGTATTGCGGTCAATGCTGCTTATCAGCCTTTTTGCCGCCTCGCCCTTATCGGCCGGCGAAGCGGTAAGCAGGTCGGCAGCAGCTCTGATAGAGGTGATGGGGGTGAGAAGCTGGTGAGAGATGGTGGCCAGGAATTCGTCCTTGAGGCGATTGGCTTCGGTCTGGGCCTGAGCGCGGCTGACCTCCGACCAGAGGCGGGCGTTCTCCAGAACAATGGCAATCTGGTTGGCCACCGCCTGAAGGAACCGAAGGTCGGCGGCAGAAAACGCTCCCTGGCGGCGAAGGTTCACTAGGATCAGGGCTCCCAGGACAGAGTCCTTGGCGATCAAGGGAGCGCACATGGCGCTACGGGGCTGGCGCACACCAGAGCGGGCCCCTTCGAAGTGGGCTTCATTCTCCTTCCGCAGGTTGGCAATGTTGAACGCTATCTCCTCGGGGCTGGCGCACAGCAGACCCCGTCTGCGCTTGAAGACCTTGCCCATGATGGCCTCTCCCGGCTTCAGCCGCACACGGGAGAGGGGCTCTGTCTCGTAGCCAATTGAGGCCCTGGCCATCAGGCAGTCCTCGTCGGGGTTGTAGAGGAAGATGGAGCCGGCATCCGCCGCCTCATAGAGAGCGCTGCTACGGGCAAGAACCGTCTCCAACAGCCTGTCCAGGTCGGTGGCCTGGGCAAAGGCCATGGATAGATCCAGCAGGGTGGCCAGCTCCTCCGCGCTCTGCCTCGCCGTATCGGCCCGCGTCCCCGTCTCGTCCGTGGTCATCGCCGCTCCTCAACAGATACGCGGCAGCATCTCGCCCACCAGCATGTGGACGATGCGCGTGCCGCCAATAGCTGTCTTCATCAGGACCTTTCCCTCGGGCTCGGCGACTACCTCGCCGATGAGCGCCGCCTCTTCGCCATACCTTGTCTCTCGCATGACAGCCAAAACCCTATCAGCGTCTTCAGGCCCGACGATAGCCACCAGCTTCCCCTCGTTGGCCACGTACAGAGGGTCGAAGCCCAGCATCTCGCAGGCAGCCCATACGCCATCCTTGATGGGTATCCGCGGCTCATCGATCTGGATGCCAACCCCCGACTGCTGGGCTATCTCGTTGAGAGAGGTTGCCAGGCCGCCACGCGTGGGGTCGCGCAGGACGCGGACGTTGGCGCTGGCCGGCAGCATGGCCGCCACCAGGCCGTTCAAGGGAGCGACGTCGCTGGCCACCGGCGCCTCGAACTCCAGCCCCTCCCGCTGGGAGAGCACCGCAATGCCGTGGTCGCCGATACTGCCCGAGAGGATGATTGCGTCGCCCACGCGCGCCCTGCCGCCGCCGATCTCCACCCCCGGCGGCACCAGGCCCAGGCCAGCCGTGTTGACGAACAGCCCGTCGGCGGCGCCTCCCTCCACCACCTTCGTATCCCCGGTCACGATCTGCACGCCCGCCTCTGCTGCCGCCTCACGCATCGACTCCACCACCGCCCTCATGCTGGTCAGGGACAGCCCCTCCTCGATGACGAAGCTGGCCGAAAGGTACAGGGGCCTCGCCCCCACCATGGCCAGGTCGTTGACCGTGCCGCAGACCGCCAGGCGGCCGATGTCGCCCCCCTTGAAGAAGAGGGGCTTCACCACGTAGGAGTCGGTGGTGAAGGCCAGGCGGGGGCCGCTGCCGTCCCTGCTCAGGGCGAACACCGCCGAGTCGTTGAGCTGGTCGAGGATGGGGTTGGCCCAGGGCGGCACGAACTCCTTGGCCACCAGCTCGTGGCTGAGGCGGCCGCCGCTGCCATGAGCCAGGAGGATCTTGCTGGTTCTTGCCGTGCTTCTCTTTGCCATAGCCTTCCTTAGCGTGACCCGTATTGATACCAGCCGGCGCACGTCCCCTCGCTGGAGACCATGCACGGGCCTACCGGCCTCTCGGGGGTGCAGGTCCCGGCGAACAGGGGACACTCCGGCGGCGTCTTGACCCCCCGCAGGATATCGCCGCACAGGCAGCCCTTGTGCTCCTTGGTAGGCGGAGGGTTGATGTCAAAGGCCTCCTCGGCGTCGAAGCGCTTGTACTCCGGCCGCAGCTTCAGCCCGCTGCCCGGGATGCACCCCAGCCCCCGCCAATCGGCGTCGCTGCCCTCAAACACTCGCGATACTAGCTCCCGCGCCAGGGGGTTACCCTCCGGCCGCACCCCTCGCCGATACTGGATCTCCACCTCTGCCCGGCCGTCGGCGATCTGGCGCAGCAGCATGTCGATGCCCTGGAGGACGTCCAGCGGCTCGAAGCCGGTGATCACGCAGGGAACGCCGTACCGTTGGGGGATGAACTGGTAGGGCTCTGAGCCGATGACCACGCTCACATGGCCCGGGCAGATGAAACCGTCGATGCGCACCTCCCCTGCCTCCAGCAGAGCCCGCATCGCGGGCGGGATCAGCTTGTGCACCGAGATCAGGTAAAAGTTCTTGAGCCCCAGACCCTCGGCCTCCAGCAGCGAGGCGGCGATGGTGGGGGCGGTGGTCTCGAACCCGACGGCGAAGAATATGACAGGCCGTTGGGGATTATCGCGGGCCATGCATACGGCGTCGCGAGGAGAATAGACCACCCGCACGTCGCTGCCATCAGCCTTGACCTGCTGGAGGCTCTGGTAGCTCCCTGGCACCTTCATCATGTCGCCGAAGGTAGCCAGGGTTACCTCCGGCTGCTCGGCCAGGGCGATGGCCTTGTCGATATCGGCGTTGGTGGTGACACAGACCGGGCAGCCCGGCCCCGAAAGCATGCTCAGCGGCGGCGGCAGGAGCTGGCGAATGCCGTGGCGGAAGATGGCCACCGTGTGGGTGCCGCACACCTCCATCAGGTTCAGCGAGCGGCTGGTGATGCGCTCGATCGCCATCGCCAGGCCGCGGGCGGCGGCGGCGTCGTGGAACTCGCGCACGTAGCGCACCATTATGCTTCCGCCCTCCCGGCCTCGGCCATCTCAGCCAGGAGGCGCAAGGTCTCCTCGGCCTCCGCCTCGTCCACCTTCTGGAGGGCGTAGCCAGCGTGGAGGAGAACGTAGTCGCCCACCTGGGCATCGGGCAGGAGCATGAAGCTCGCTTCCCGCACCACGCCCCCTAGCTCCACCAGGCCTAGACCTTCCTCGATCTGGATAACCCGCGCCGGTATGGCCAGGCACATGGCTAGCGCTCCTTCCTCCTCGACAGGCGAGCGTTGGCGATCACCGCCTGGCCCAGGGCGATGCCGCCGTCATTAGTGGGCACCCGATGATGGATCAGAGCGTCGAAGCCCTGTCTCTTCAGTCCGTCCAGGGTGCGGCCAAGAAGATACATGTTCTGGAATACGCCGCCGCTAAGGGCCACCCGGTTGATGCCCTCCCTCTCTCTGGCGGCCTGGCTCACGCCGACAATGATCTCGGCGATGGTGTTGTGGAACTTGGCCGAGATCACCGCCCGATCCACGCCTCGCCTCAGATCCGACACCACTCCTCGCAGCACAGGCGCCGGATCGATAATTATAGGATAGCTTGAAGGTCGGCTCCAGTCGTAGACCTCATCCACCCCCGCGGCGGCCAGCATCTCCAGCTCGATGGCCGCCTGTCCCTCGTAATTGACCACGCCGCGCACGCCCACCAGGGCCGATACGGCATCGAACAGTCGGCCGCAGCTCGAGGTAAGGGGGCAGTTCACTCTCGCCGCCATCATGCGGCGCACCAGGCTCAGCTCAGTCGCTTCAATCTGCTCCCACAGCTCCAGAGGTAGGTCCAGGGCCTCCTCACCGAAGGCGCTCAGAAGGTGGCTTACCGCCATACGATAGGGCCGCTTGATGGCCGTCTCGCCGCCGGGCAGGGGCACGTACTTGAGGTGCCCCAGGCGGCGAAAGCGGCGGTAGTCGGCCAGGAGGAACTCGCCGCCCCAGATGTGCCTATCGGTGCCGTAGCCGGTGCCGTCGAGGGCCACCCCGATGACCTGTCCGTCCACACCATTCTCGGCCATGCAGCTCACCACGTGGGCATGGTGGTGCTGCACAGGCACCCGCCGCAGGCCCTGGGCCTCGGCCAGCTCCAGAGCGTAGCGGGTGGCCAGGTAATTGGGATGAAGGTCGTGGGCCACCGCCCGCGGATGAACCCGAAAGAGCTTCTGGAAATGCTCGATGGACGCTTGATAGCTGGCGAAGGTCTCGTAGTTCTCCATGTCGCCGATGTGCTGGCTGAGGAAGGCATAGGTGCCCTTAGTGAGGCAGAAGGTGTTCTTGAGCTCAGCCCCGCAGGCCAGGATCTCCTTCAGCTCCAGGTTCAGGCGGACGGGAAAGGGCGCATAGCCGCGGGAGCGCCGGATCATCGCCTCCCTGCCTCGAAACAGGCGGGTGACGGAGTCGTCGCAGCGGACGTAGATATCGCGGTTGTGCAGCACGAAGTAGTCGGCCAGAGGACTCAGGCGCTCCAGGGCCTCCTGATTGCCGATGGCGATAGGCTCCTCGGCCATGTTGCCGCTGGTCATCACCAGGGCCAGGGGCGTAGGTTTTCTTCCATCGCCCAGCAGGAGGTAGTGCAGGGGCGTGTAGGGCAGCATGACCCCCAGGTAATTGTTGGCAGGAGCAACCTCAGCCGCGATGGGCGAGCCCGACTTGCGCCGCAGGAGCACGATGGGCCGCGCCGGCGACTCCAGGAGCTGGGCCTCGCCTTCGCTCACCTGACAGTAGCGGCGGACGGTGCTCACGTCCAGGGACATGACGGCGAAAGGCTTATCCACTCGCTGCTTGCGCTCGCGCAGGGTCGCCACCGCCCCCGCATTGGTGGCATCACAGGCCAGGTGGAAGCCCCCCAGCCCCTTCACCGCCACGATCGTCCCCTCGGCCAGCAGGCGGCGGGCGACCTCGATGGGCTCTCCTTCCAGCGGCGCATCGGCGGGACGAGCGCCGTTCCTCGCGAGCTCCAGATGAGGGCCACAGAGGGAGCAGGCGTTGGGCTGAGCGTGGAAGCGTCTGTCAGCAGGGTTGTGATACTCCTCGTTGCAGCGGGGACACATGCTGAAGACGCTCATCGTCGTCTTGGGTCGGTCGTAGGGGATGTCGCTGATGATGCTGAAGCGAGGGCCGCAGTTGGTGCAGTTTATGAAGGGATAGGACCAGCGGCGGTCCTGGGGGTTCTGGAGCTCATTGAGGCAGTCGGCGCAGATGCAGATGTCGGGGGAGATCAGAACGAACTCATTGCCCTCGCGGCTAGCCTCGATAATGAAGGACGAGTAGCCAACAGGCGGAAGGAGGTTGGTCTCCACCCTTTCGATGACTGCCTGCGGAGGGGGACTGGCGCTGAGCCCGTCGATGAACCCGTCTATCCTTTGCCGCGGCCCCTCGACCTCGATAACCACGCCCTGGGTGGAGTTCAGGACCCAGCCGCTAAGCTGATGCTCCTGAGCGAGGCGATAGACGAAGGGACGGAAGCCAACACCCTGAACGATCCCTCGCACCACCACCTGCGCCCTGATAGCCACGGCAACCTACTACTCTATCTCTATGCTCTCAACCCGAATGTCAGGACCGGCCACGGGCTCGATATCCAGGCGGGCCCCCTCGGCTATGGTCCCCTTGGCCTCCATGGCGATGAGTTCTCGCATCTGGTCAACCCCATAGAGGTCGCCGATCTCGAGGATAATGGCCACTATTCTCTTAGCGCCCTCCGCTTCGGCCGCCGCCAGGGCAGTCTTGACGACATCCTGGGCTGCCGCTAGCTCATGCATGAAGGCCTCCCGCCAGTTAATTTTACTATAAGGTAATCTTTTACCGCAAACGTCGGCCTCCCGATTCTACAAGCTGCTCCCTGGCTTGTCGATACGAGAGGAGGACCCACCGCACGCCACCCCTTGAAGGCGAAGCGAGTTTGGACGTACAATCTGGCCAGAGGCCAATGAGGGCCGGTAGCTCAGCGGAAGAGCTCCGGACTTTTAATCCGGGAGTCGTGGGTTCGAATCCCACCCGGCCCTCCACTTGGCTCGCATCCCCCGACACCGCCCCGGAACCTGAGTATGGGTGTAACCCTGATTACACTCACTTGATTGGCCTCGGACTTCTGCCTCATCCGTGTTGAGCGACCCATAGCGCGTCTAACGCCTTGCTATAGGACCAAACGTATCAGGAGTCTGGCCTCATGCGCTCACTTCCCACTGGGTCTTGACGGCTTCGTACGGCCTTCGTACACTGGCTACAGTGTGTGGAGGTTGCCCTTTTGGCGCGCAAAGACCGAGTCGTGCTCATACTCGGAGCGGGAGCGACACTCGCTGACGGCCTGCGGAGGCCGGTCAAGAGCCGCCCACCTCTCGACCGAGGATTCTTTTCCAACGTTCTGCCAGCATATGACGTCCCCCTGGCACCCGTTACCAACTACATCGGAGAGCACTATGGCGCGGACCTTCGTGACCCAGGCAGAGACTCCCTGGAGCGCGTCATGGCCATTCTCTATACAGACGTGTTCGGCGGTGAGCTAGAACAGGAAGCCTATACGGCTCTTCTGGCCCTCATACGTGTCTTTGTCTACCGCTTGGTAACCACGACAAACGATATCCCGATGACTGTCGGGGGTCTGCTCTACAGGCTCATCGTGGGGTTCCTCAACGACGGTATTGCCCCGGCTAATATCACCGTCATAACCTTCAACCAGGACATACAGGTGGAAAAAGCGCTCGACGCCATCCAGCATACGAAACGGCGAGCGGGGCAACCGATTTTTTCCTTTCCCCACTGCTACAACCTACCGAAGCCAGCTCGTCTGTCGAGACCCCTCAGTCCGGCCGAGCCCACGTTCGACACAGACGAGGACGACGCGCAGGGTATTGCAGTCCTCAAACTTCATGGCTCGCTCAATTGGTACTCCCGTCACAATACTCCAAATCCAACCAGGGGAAGGGTTTTTGACCCTACGCGATTAATCCGCATCACAACACGAAAGTCCATCAATCCGGCGATGACGCTCGATGTAAAGCCCGGAGCGAGGCTCAAATTCACATTTCCCCTTGTGGTGCCCCCCGTCGTCCACAAATCGAGCATATTGCATGAAGACCTGAAGCCCGTGTGGCGTGTAGCTGAGGAACGGCTTGAGAGGGCCGATAGGGTCATAATTTTCGGTTACTCTTGCCCAATCAACGACTGGGAGAGCGCGAATCTAGTGTGTAGGGCCCTAACGGAAAACCCGGGGCTTACGGAGATTTCGGTAATCGACCCCGACCCCAGCGTGCTGCTCCGGTACGTAGAACTGGGAAACCTTAGCAATATTAGCTACTACAGGGCGGCCGCCGCATATCTTGGCGCGGAGTAGGCCGCCTGCAGACTGCCTCTCAGTCAAGATACAATCCCCTCGTCAGCCAGCGTCGGATGGCGACGGGGGGACTTGGCGTTTGACTGCCCCCCAAGGGTGACCTCTCCGAATCTGGTGAGGGCCTCTAAGTCCGACCTCACGAGCGACGGACTTTTAATCCGGGAGTCGTGGGTTCGAATCCCACCCGGCCCTCCACTCTGCTCGCTCCCTTCCTCTGGGCGATACCCTGCCGGCCTCTAGGGAGCGAAAGCAAGCCTTCGGGTGTCCACCAGGAACTGCTTATACAGATTCCGAAAGTTGCTGACGACCCACAAATTGCTTCCCCAATCCTAGGAGAAGGGCGTATACTCTAAAGAGTTGCTGCCTCCTGCGGATCATCTCCCGACGTAGAGGCAGGCTATCTAAGTGCGGGAGGTTTGCCCCCGACGACAGATCGGAGGGGAGCAGGAGGATACTCTTGGCGACGAAGCTGTACGTAGGCGGCCTCTCATTTGACACAACCGACGAGAGTCTGCGTGCCTTCTTCGAGCAGGTTGGCACCGTGGACTCGGCGTCCGTAGTGGCGGACCGGTTCTCCGGGCGCTCCCGGGGATTCGGGTTCGTGGAGATGTCCACGGCAGCCGAGGCTCGTAAGGCGATCGAGGAGTTGAACGGCAAGCCTCTGGACGGCCGTACGGTCACCGTGGACGAGGCGCGTGCGCCGCAGGAGCGGGGAGGGGGAGGCCAGCGTCCCGGTGGCGGTCGGTCGGGAGGAGGCGGCTTTTAGTCGCTCCAGCCTCGGCGATGTAGGGCTCTTAGGATAATTCATGCCTTTGTTCGGATCGAGCGCCGACTCTCCGGCCGGCGGCGGTGGGTAGTCAGCTGCAGATGCACGCGATCACTGGCGACGCTCCCAGGCAACGCCCCGTACTAAGGGGTATGTTTCACGTTTATGCGGCTATCGCTGCCGTGGCGGGGGCACCCTTGCTTTTGCTCGCTGCGGACTCCCCACGGGCGTATGTCGGCGGGGCGATCTTCGCGGCGAGCCTGATGCTCCTGTACGGGACGAGCGCGAGCTATCACCGGATTACCTGGACGCCCCTCTTCCGGGCGATCATCAGCCGGCTGGACCATTCGATGGTTCTGGTGCTGATCGGCGGCACCTACACGCCGTTCTGCCTCGTTGTGCTGAACAACGCGTGGGGGATCAGCATGCTGTCCGTCATCTGGGGAGTGGCAGGTGCCGGAATCCTCATGAACCTGGCCTGGCCGGCGAGTCCCAGGTGGGTCCGGGTGACGTTTTACGTCGTCCTCGGCTGGCTGGGCCTTATCTCGGCGTGGGAGCTGGCGGCCTGGTTCACGGCCAGCCCTCTGGCGTTGCTAGTGCTCGGCGGGGCGCTGTACACGCTGGGCGGCGTGGTATACGCGGTCAGAAGGCCGGACCCCTGGCCGCGGGTGTTGGGATACCACGAGATCTTCCATCTGCTGGTGGTTCTCGGCAGTACCTTCCACTACTCACTGATCGCCATTTATGTGCTGCCGAACTAAGGTGCTGCCCAAGGGTAAGGCCTAGCGACCCTGGACAATTGCCCTCACATCCCCCCAATGATGTCTTTGAGCCAATGCGGAGACAAAGAGCCTAGCGCTCTGGAGGCAGAGGGCCAGGACGGGCCAAAAGCGGCCTTTGCGGGTTCCGGCAGATACGACGGGGCACCCATAATCTTCCCAACCCGGTCACCTGCTCCGCGGGCAGGCTCTCTACGACCACAGAACATTGCAGGAGGGGAGCCGGGGGACGCGCAGTTCGTGCATCAAGGATTGGGCGACGGCTCCGCACTGGACGGAACATGTGGCGTGACACCCAGGAGGCTAAGCTCTTTGGGGGGCCAGATCCCCTCCGCTGCCTGATCCCTGGCCTCCCTCAGCCCCTCGCTCTCCTCACCGTTCGCGGTGCCTTCCCCGCCCACCACAAGCCCGTTCGGGTCGTCCGCTCCAGGTCCCCTGAGCCCTCAGAAGACGGCTACTTAGGGCGGTCAGTGGCTGTGGGTGATGTCAATGGCGACGGGAAGGTGTTCATAAGCGTTTAACGAGGAGGTCGTTGTGAAGAAACCCAAGAGCAATCTTATTTTTGATGACAAAGACTTCCCTATCAGCTTAGTCCGCAAGTGCATTCTCCAGGGTACGGGGATCGATATCGAGGAGGCGAAGCAGAAGCCCATCATCGCCATCGCCAACTCGCAGACCGAAATCAACCCGGGCCATATGCACCTGGACACCATCGCCCAGCGAGTGAAGGAAGGGGTGCATGCAGCTGGGGGCATCCCGTTCGAGTTCAACGTGCCAGCCCCCTGCGACGGGATCAGCGAGGGGCACGAGGGAATGCGGTTTGTCCTGGCCCAGCGAGACCTGATTGCGGATATCATCGAAACTCACGTGCGGAGCATGGTGTACGACGGTATCGTGTTCATCGCCGGCTGCGACAAGATCGTCCCTGGGATGCTGATGGCGGCGGCCCGGCTGAATCTCCCCGCCATCTTCATCACGGGCGGTCCCAACGCATGGAGCATCCGCTTCAAGAACACCTTTAAGGGGAGCGTCGACCGCAACTCTTACGAGAACCTCGGGGACAAGCTCGCGACGGCCACGCCCGCAACCTGCGGTGCCTGCGAGCTGATGGGAACCGCCAACACCATGCAGTGCCTCACCGAGGCGCTGGGGCTCTCCCTGCCCCGTTCGGCGAACGTCCCTGCCTATCATGCGGAGAAGCTCCTTTTCGCTCGGATGGCGGGAAAGCGGATCGTGGAGATGGTGGAAGAGGAGCTGACGGCGGACAAGATTCTGACTCCTAAGGCCATCGAGAACGCGGTCATGGTAGACCTGGCCATCGGCGGCTCGACGAATTCCACCCTGCACCTGCCGGCCCTGGCTCACGAGATCGGCTTCGATCTCCCGCTGAAGGTCTTCAACGACTTCAACAAGAGAATCCCCACCCTCTGCGCCATATCGCCTAACGGGCCTTATGGCGTCACCGACCTCTACATGGCCGGGGGCATTCCCGCGGTAATGAGGCGGCTGGCAGAGGATCTCCACCTCGACGCCCTCACCGTCACCGGTAAGACCACCGGTGATATCATCAACGGGACTGTCATCCTCAACGAGAAGATCATTCCCGATAAGGCGAATGCCTGTATGCCGGAGGGGAGTACGGTCATTCTAACGGGGAACCTGGCGCCGGAGGGCGCTGTAGTGAAGCAATCGGCTGTCGCGAAGGACATGCTCGTCTTCTCCGGTAAGGCGCACGTCTTCGAGTCCGAGCAGGACTGCCTGAAGGCCATCCGCGAAAAGACTATCCAGGAGGAGGAGGCAGTCGTGATCCGGAACGAGGGGCCCAAGGGCGGTCCCGGGATGGCAGAGACCCTGGCGGTGACCCTGGGATTGGAGCTGGCCGGCTTCAAGCGCGTGGCCCTGATCACGGACGGCAGGTTTTCAGGTGCCACGGCCGGTCCCTGCATTGGCCATGTCTCCCCTGAGGCCTATGTCGGCGGGCCCATTGCCGCCGTGAGGGACGGGGACGAGATTCTCATTGATATCCCGGCCAGAAAGCTCAAGGTGAAGCTGAGCGACGAGGAGATCAGGAACCGCCTGAAGGGCTGGAAGCCCGTGGAACGGGAGATCCCGTCCGGTTTTATGCGGCGCTACGTCAAGCTGGTGAGCTCGGCCGCAAAGGGCGCGGTGCTGGAGTGAGCGCGAGCAGCATCAAGACCTGAAGACCCTTATCGAGCTCTACCTCATCTCCTGCCTTCCGAGCAGGTTGTCGCGGGTTCGATCCCCACCCAGCCCTCCGGTGCTGCTAGACCCGTGCCGTCGTTACAGCATACCGGATCGGTCACCAGGGTGGCTCTCTTTCTCATCATCACTGCCACCCCAACTGGCGCTCTTCTAGGCTAGCGTTCACAGATGAGAGTTAACCTGTGGACCTAAAGACCGTTTTAATTAATAGGTGGCGTTGCGATTGGCATCTGCTATAATAGAAAAGTGTAGACTGATCGATCTGCATGACAGGAGTTGTATCGAAGTAACATGCGGGGATATGAGCCGCTTGTGTCCACTATCTACGCTCTTCTCCCCGGGCGGCGCGGAGCGCTGTTAGAGTCGCCTGATTGGCCATCTGCAAAGGCCCCAGAAGGGAGAAAGCTGAGGTATGGCGGTCACGAATAAGGTACAGGAGCTGCTCGAAAAGGCGGAACAGCCGGGAAAGGAGGCCATGAGGCTTCATCCCTTTTATCAGGGAAAGATAGAAATCGTCCCTAGGTGTTGTATTCGGGATTTTGATGACTTTGCTATCTGGTATACACCAGGCGTGGCTCAACCCTGCTTAGATATTCGTGATCATCCTGACAGAGTCTTTGACCACACCAATAAGGCTAACCTTGTAGCGGTGGTTTCCGACGGAACAAGGGTGTTGGGTCTTGGTGACATTGGCCCTGAAGCAGCACTCCCGGTGATGGAGGGCAAGGCTCTGCTTTACAAGTACCTAGGCGGTGTGGATGCCTTTCCTATCTGCATAGATACAAAAGATCCCGACAAGATCATCGAGACGGTCCTCCTGCTCCAGCCCAGCTTTGGCGGAATCAACTTGGAGGACATCTCTCACCCGAAATGCTTTAGAATCCTTGACACGCTTCGCAGCACGGCCCGTATCCCGATTTGGCACGATGATCAGCAAGGAACAGCCACAGTTGTCTTGGCTGGCCTTATCAATGCCCTGAAACTGGTCAACAAGAAGATGAGCGAAGCAAGGGTAGCGATGGCCGGGGCGGGAGCTTCGGGTGTCCGAACCGCTTGGCTAATCATTGCTGCGGGCATTCGCCCGGAAAACATCATAATCTGCGACAGCAAAGGCACACTGCATCGAGAGCGAACAGACCTGCAACTCAAGTACCCGGAGAAGTGGGAACTGGCCAAGGTGACCAACGTCGACAATCTCAAGGGCGATATAGCTGATGCAATGGAGGGCGCAGATGTCCTGATCGCCCTTTCACAGCCCGGACCGGACGTCATCAAGAAGGAATGGATAGCCAAGATGGCTCCTGGCCCGATTGTATTTGTCTGCGCAAACCCCGTTCCGGAGATATTCCCCTGGGAAGCTAAAGAGGCTGGGGCAAGAATTGTTGCTACCGGCCGCAGCGATTTCCCCAATCAGATTAACAACTCTCTAGGATTTCCCGGCATATTCAGGGGGGCGCTGGATGTTAGGGCCACAACCATAACCGATGAGATGTGTATCGCTGCTGCCAGTGAGCTTGCTAGATGTGCTGAAGACAAGGGAATCCATGAGGAACACATCATTCCTGCAATGGACGAATGGGGAGTTTTCCCGCGTGAAGCAGCAGCGGTTGGCTTGAAGGCTATAGAACAGGGACTTGCAAGAATAAAGCTTACTGAACAAGAACTCCTCGAAACAGCGTTTTCAAGGATCAAGAGGGCCCGTGAAGAGACCGGAATGTTGATGCGAGAAGGCTTCATTGACATGCCCCAGGATTGACCTCTTAGCCCACCAGCTCCCGTCGGTCATGCTCAGGGGCACCGGAAGTTGCTCCGCTGCCGCCTTCGCCACCTGGGCTATCGAGTAGCAGGCCCGCGAGATAGACGTCCGGTTCCTCCTCGGCCACTCCACCCCCCACCCATGCTCCGCCGCATTGACGCAGGGAGACGGTATCACGACACCGCCGACCAGCACAGGCGCGCTAGGCTCCACGCTCCAGGATGTGAAACGCCGTCCGGGTGGCGAAGGCCATGATCGTGAGCTGAGGGTTGACGCCAATGCAGGAGGGGAAAACCGAGGCATCGGCCACGAAGAGGTTGCGGACGGCGTGGGCCTCGCCGTAGGGACCCACCACGGAGACGGCCGGGTCGCCGCCCATGCGACAGGTGCCCATGGGGTGGAAACCGACAGGGGTCAGCTGTTCGGGCCTTAGGGAGAGCTTCTGCAGGCTGCGAAGGCCTTGGCGGTCGGTGACCGGCGCCAGGCCTCGAATGCCAGTAAAGACGGCAACGGCGCCAGCGGCAAGGAACACCTCGGCGGCGAGCACGATGCCGCGAAGGAGTCGATCGGTGTCATCTTTCCTGAGGCTGTAGAGGATGGTGGGGCCGGTCCACCAATCGCGGCCGAGGCCACGGAGGACGCGGCCCTTCGAGGAGTCGGACACGAACAAGCCGACGGAGGCCAGGTAACGAGAGAGGGCCAGAGCCTCTTTCAGCTTGGGGCCGACTTCCGGCAGTGAGGCGGTGCTCGCCCCCGGCAATAGTGAGGTGACCTCCAGCAGCACCCCATGGGACTCGTGAAGGTCATCGACATAGTAGGACTGGAGCGTGCCTCGCCAGCTGCAGATCTCCTCCTCGAAGGCCGCCGAAACCGCGATCGACGGATGTATGCGAAGGTTGCGACCAACCTGGCCGCTATCCAGAGCAAGACCGTTGGCCATGAGCAGGGCCGGGGTGTGGATGGCGCCGGCAGCCAGCACAACAACAGCCGCTCGGACACGGAGACGGCCACGGACTTCATCGCCAGAGGCGTCGAGGATGTCGGCCTCGACGCCGACGGCGCGGTTGCCCTCGACCAACAGTCTGCGGGCGCGGCAGCGGGCGTATATCTTCGCCCCGCGAGCAGCAGCGCGGGGCAAGTATGAGAGGTGCATCGCCCGCTTAGCGTCGCTGGGACAACCAAAGGCGCAGACGCCGCAGCCACGGCAGCCGTCGATATTGCGGCGGATGGGCTGGCCGTGGTAGCCGAGGGCCTTCACACCCCGGTCGAACACTTCGGCGTTCTTGCCGATGATGTCCCAGGGGGCTGGCTGAACAGAGATGGCCTCCTCCACGCGGCGAAAGATAGGCTCGAGGGTGGCGGCGTCGATGCCCTCGATGCCCCACCTGCGCTCCCAGTCCCGAAGAACCCTATCAGGGGGACGGAAGCAGGTGCCAGAGTTCACCACCGTGGTCCCGCCGACAGCCTTGCCCAGGGGGATGGAGACGACGGGAGAGCCCAAGGCCACGGTGAGACCGCCCTCGCGGTACAGCTTCCCCACGCGCTCCCAAGGGGTGCCATCGGCATAGTCCTCGCGCGCAAAGTAGGCGCCCTCTTCGATGACCACCACCGAGAGACCACCCTCGGCTAACTCCTTAGCAACCACGGCACCGCCGGCGCCGGACCCAATCACCACAGCATCGACGGTTTCGGCAACATTGCCGCTGATGGCCGGATGTGTGATCGGCTGCAGGCGCGGGCCATCGCGAGGGGGCGATGCGTCGATGCAAGAGCGAGTGAATCCGATGGCCTCCTCCACCCGGCGGTCAGCACAGAAGCCCAAGACGCAGAGGGTCCTCAGCCAGAAGGCGATGAGCCGCAAAGGGTAGAATCGACTCCCCAGGGCGGACTGTAGCCAGCGCTGACGGATGTCGGGGGCGAGGGCACTGAAAGGGCGGCCGTAGCGGAGGACGGCAGAGTACTCCCAGGCCGTGAGAGCGACGGCGAAGAGGAGGCGAAAGCGCCGCGGCAAGCCGGCGATGCGCCCCACGACAGCACCGGCGGTGCCGATGTCCGAAGCGCCATAGGAGAGAGAACCGCCCCGAGGAAGGAGGGCCTCGGCGAAGCGCTCGAGGGTGAGAAGCTGGCGCCGGCTTAGAACCATAGCGAGGCCAATATGCGCCAGCCGATTCGCCCTGTCAAACGGGTCGTTTGACAGAGATTCCGATGTCGCCCATGATCCGGGCGGAGGTGAGGATGGCGAAGGCAACGGGGCTTCGCTTCTCCGAGTCGCTCAGCGGCTACCTGGCTGAGGGCGAGGAGTGCCAGTCGGCGTACGAGACCGGGCGGATGGCCGGGAATAGCGCTCGCTTTTGGGTCACCGTGCGGATACCGGACCTGAAGTCGTTTATCGCTGACCCGGAGCACATAGCGCCGATGACGGGCCGGGTCCGACTATCGGGACTCGGCAACTCGATGGCAACGGAGGGGGCACGCGTCCACCTGTTTTGCCGTCGCAATGGGGAGAAACGGCTGCTGTACTACCTCCCCTTTCGATGGGAGGGCAAGCGATACCTGCTGCGAGGCGAGAAGCGCCTCCAGAACCCTAAGGGGCTAGCGACATGGCGGCAGATGACAACGCTGTACGCGGAGTTGGTGCGCCTGGAGGACGAAGGGGGTCCGGTAGTAGGAAAGGGCGTGCTCCGCATAGGCCCACGTCAGGTGATGCTGCAGGCGCTTTCCTTCAGGCCAGAGGGGACGTCAAACCCGATACGCTTTCTGGCCGACTGTTTTCGCTTCCTCCACTTTTCGTCCCGAGAGATGCGAGGCTAGCCTCGAACTACGCAAAGGACAAACCTGCCGGCAGGGCGCGTAGGTAGAGGGCACTCGCCCTACCCCAGCTTTGGGGGTGGGTGCTCTTTAGGCTATCATTCACAATTCCAGGGCTAGGCTTGGGATTGGCCACACCTGCGGGGGGTCGAGGACCCGGTGCGGCGGCACGAGGTGAGGTGGCGGGAGGACTAGTTCTCTAGCTCCCTCGCAGCCGTCCTGCTGCTGGCCAACGCCGTCGTGTCTTGTGTGGTGGCCGTAGGCTCTCCTCTTGCCAATCCTTGTGCCTGTGAGTACTATGGTGGCTGCAGCTCTGTCTCCGCTGCCACAAGCGCCTCGTGGAGAGCGCCGGCCATATCCGGTTCGGCGAAAGGCGAGAGGTGCAACTGAAGGGGCTCTCGGGCGCCCACCGGGTGTTGGAGATCGGTTGGCAGCGAGCACCTGCGGATAATACCCAGGGATCTGTACATGCTCCTAGTAACGCGCAAGAATCTCTTCTCGGAGCCCACCCGCCTGGCGATTTCGGTGGGCGGGGTCGCTGTTTCTGTCCTGCTGATCACCTTCCTGCTCGCTCTGTTCCGCGGGTGGAACGAGAAGGTGGGCGGCTTTGTAGAGAACGTGGACGCTGACATCTGGATCGCGAGAGAGGGAACGACCGACTTCCTGGCTGCCGGATCCATCCTTCCCACGGAGCGAGGCGAGCAGTTGTCCAGCGTACCAGGCGTGGAGCGATGGAGTCCGCTGATAGTGCGTCCGATGACCGCTACCAAGGGCGCCACCAAGGACGGCACCGAGATGGACGTGCAACTGGTGGGCTACGACCCTCAGTCGGCAATGGGTGGGCCTGTCCGCATGGAGGAAGGGAAGGGGGTTCCAGGTCCGGGCGAGGTCGTCGTGGACGAGGCACTGAGCCACCGTTACGGAGTGGACATCGGCGACAGCATCGCTGCCGCCGGCCGCGACTGGACGGTAGTCGGCAAGTCGTCCGGAGGCGACTTTGTGGCGTCCCAGACCATTTTCGTCGCGCTGGACGAGGCCCAGGAGGCCCTGGAGATGGAGGGACTGGCCACCTTCTTCCTGCTCAAGCTGAGGGACCCCAGCCAGGGGGAGCAGGTGGCGGAGGCCATCGAGAGCGCCGATCCGCGCGTTTTGGCCATTACCAACGACGACTTCGCGGCCGCCACCCGCGATCGGGTCCTGAGCGACGTGATTCCCATACTCATGGTGATCCTCATACTGGCTTTCACAGTAGGGCTGGTCGTGGCTGCCCTGACGATCTACACGGCGACGGTCGAGAAGGCGCGCGAGTACGGGATCCTCAAGGCGGTGGGTTTCAGCAATGGATACCTGTACAGGGTAGTGTTCGAGCAAAGCCTAGTAACGGGTCTCCTGGGGTTCCTGATCGGTGCAGGGCTGACCGTTGTGGTAGGACCCCTCACGCAGGAGGTGGTGCCCCAGTTCGTGGTCTTCATACGCTGGCAGGATGTGCTGGGCGTAGCTGGCTTCACCCTGCTCATGGTGCTGATCGCCGCCTACGTTCCGACGCGCCGTCTCGCGGCCATCGACCCTGTTGCAGTGTTCAAGGCGTAGTGCAATGCCGGATCGCAGCATGGTGCTCCAAATGCAAGCCGTGACCAAGGTCTACGGCACTGGCGATGCCGCTGTGGCCGCCCTGGACAGCGTAGACTTTCAGGCGCAGACTGGCGAGGTGGTGGTGGTCATGGGGCCCTCCGGTGCGGGCAAGACGACCTTCCTCACCATCGCTGGTGCGCTGCTCCGGCCCACCGCTGGCACGATCGAGATAGCCGGTACTGACATCACCCGTCTCCGGGAGAAGGACCTGCCAGCCATTCGACGGGAGAAGGTGGGGTTCATATTCCAGAGCTTCAACCTCCTGGAGGCCCTGACGGCGTTAGAGAACGTCAGGCTGGTCATAGCCGACGAGGCCACCACCGAGCGCGCTGCCACAAACCGCGCACGCGAGCTACTCGACATGCTGGGGCTGAGCCACCGCCTGAAGTCGCTGCCGAAGCAGTTGAGTGGCGGCGAGAAGCAGCGCGTCGGCATCGCTCGTGCCCTGGCCAACAACCCCGACCTCATCCTGGCGGACGAGCCCACGGCCAACCTCGACTCCAAGCGCGGCCTGGAGGTAATGCGCCTTCTTCGGCGGATCGCCATCGAACTAGATAAGGGGGTCGTGGTCGTAAGCCACGACCACCGCATGCGCGAGGTGGCACACCGCGTGGTGTGGCTGGAGGATGGCCGCTTCCGGTCCGATGTGGTGACGGCCCGGGATCCGGTCTGTGGGCAGGTGGTGGAGGTGGAGGTGGCGCCCACGGCAAGCTTCGAAGGGCATTCCTACTACTTCTGCGCCGAGCAGTGTCTCAAGCTGTTCGAGGCCAACCCTCATCGCTACGCAGGGCCGGCAGAATAGGACGAATGGATCCATCCTCTTTCTGCCCGCTCGCACCGCCAGGGCACTCAGGGCAAGAGCTGCTCTTCGCACTCCCTCAGCCGACGGCTCAGCACAGGGAGAATAGCGAGCGCCACTTCGGGGCTGGTCTTGATGAGAGCCAGCAGGTCCCAGCGCGCCAGGACGACGCATTCGCACTCGCTAACGGCGCGTACGCTCGCCGACCGGGGAAAGCCGTCCAGGAGGGCCATCTCGCCGAAGAAGTCTCCCTCCGTTAGATTGCCCAAGACACGCTGTTTATCCCGCCCCAATC
>Ga0209979_1001508_pt1 | contig 25251 bp, 28 predicted proteins | sample AnhtaG_FD_183114 | JGI IMG/M metagenome (GOLD analysis project Ga0209979, IMG submission 183114) | Deep subsurface microbial communities from Anholt, Denmark to uncover new lineages of life (NeLLi) - Anholt_01485 metaG (SPAdes) (version 2) | ecosystem: Environmental > Aquatic > Marine > Oceanic...
CAACGGCTCAGAGCCAGATGGCCGGCCACCGGGCTCCGTTTAACCCGTTCCAGGCACGAAGTAGGCATGCCTGGAACGACAAATTTCAGCAGAATCTTTGAAGGAGCTTCGCTTCCACAAGTGTATGGCTTGACAAACTGAGCCAGTGCGCTACAATATTGGTCAGCATTGGGCACAGGACGCCTGACTCTCTGGCAGGAGAGGCGCCCTTTTCTGTGCTAGCAGGTGGAGACCAGGGCATCGGGTAAGGAGACAGACATGGAACAGAGCGAGTTGACTGTGCAAAGGCGAAGGGTGCGGGGCAAACAGGTGCGCCGATTGCGCCGAGAGGGGTTGGTCCCAGCTGTGATCTACAGTCACGGCGTCGGATCGCTGCCCATTCAGGTTGATCAACATGAACTGCGCAGAACGCTGACTCAGGTTGGCCTGTCGCGCTTGATTACCCTCCGTGTGGATGATGGGGAGGCGCCTCGTGTAGCCTTGGTTCGCGAGGTGCAACGAGACATACTGACAGGGAATATTCTGCATGTAGACTTCCTTCAGGTTCAGATGGCGGAGAAGCTCAGGACAACAGTCTCTCTACATTTGATCGGCGAATCGCCGGCCGTGGCACAGCAGGGGGGGATGCTCTTGCAGGGCGCAAATGAGGTGGAGATTGAATGCCTGCCTGGCAACCTCATAGACGCTATTGAAGTAGACCTCAGCCGCCTCACGGAGCTGGAACAGGAGCTGACTGTGGCTGACCTCGCCGTTCCCGCCGACGTTGAGGTGCTGACCGCCCCCCAAGAGATGGTAGTCCGGGTTGTGACTGTGTTTGAGGAAGAAGAGATAGAGGAGGAGATTCCAGTAGCTCCGGCCGAGGTAGAAGTCGTCAGGCGGCCGAGGCGCGAGGAAGAAGCCGAGCCGGAGAGCACACCAGTTGAGCCTGTCCCCTGGCCTGACCGCCAGGACAGGCAGTCGAGGGAAGGAATAAGCTGATGCAAGAGGGAGCGGGATGGATCCCGCTCCCTACTCAATTGGGTCAGAAGCTTGGCCCCAACCCCAAGTCTCCACTGCTTCTTCGCCTGTTCACTTCGGTTTGAGAGCGCCCTCTCAAGGCCGAACCAACCACTACTTCAATCTCAACAGTTGCCCTAGATTCCCCCCTTGGATCGCCTCTCTCCACTCCTCAGGGATATTCACCTTCCTCACCCACTCCACAATAGGGCACTCCTGTCGGGGCTGGAAGTAGTCCGTGCCGAAGAGGAGCTTCTGCCAGTTCCGCTCCAGAAACCCAGGAGTAAAATCCGGATCACGGATAAGGGCATTGTAGGCGGACTGGGCCGAGAAGTCGGCGTAAACGTTGGCGGCCTCAGAAAGCAATCGGTCGGCCACGCCACCAAGCTCGATGGGACCAGTGGGGTAGATTACACCGGGCGGGGCATGGGCTGAGAGCTCGCTCCACCAGCCGGGGCCGTGCATGATAAAGGTCACATCTGGCAGTTCCTTCACAGGCCGCTGGAAGCGCGGCAGCCCTGGCTCATCCCAGTTGAGTTGAAAGGGGGCCAGGTGATCCAGGTGGATCAGCACTGACCAGTTCAGCTCACCGCAGGCCTTGTACAGCCGCTTGGAACGAAAATCGTCAATGGCCAGCTCCGTCTTGTGCTCGCCAAAGCCCAGACAGCCAGTCTCTTTCCACTCAGGGAGCAGAGCGTCCGCATCGGGACGCCGGGGATCAACGCAGCAGAAGGGCAGGAACCTTTCGGGAAAGCGGCGATAAGCGGTCAGGCAATCGTGGTTGGAGAAGAAGCCCCTTGGCGAGGCCTCAGGGCTGTCCAGAGGTAGGAGCACGGCTCGGTCAATTCCCCAGCGGTTCATCCGGTCCACGAGTTGCTCGGTGGTGAGCCAGGGCTCGCCGATAGGTTCGGCGAAGGCGGGACCAAGGTGGACGTGGGCATCAATCATGGCTAGTCTCCTACTATGCTTTGGTAAGAAGGAACTCTTTCAACTCCGGGACAGGGTAGGAAGAAACTTTGACGGCCATCGGATCATCACCATAACTGATGCTCCTCTAAGACCCATGCTTCTGCACCACGGGAAGAGCACTTGCAAGAAAGAGATGGTCGGTGTAGAATAGTAATCACAGACAATACATATGAATCCCAGCCGGGGCAGATGGAGGAATCCCAGCCATCACAGGTGGCTCCGCTTTGGAGCGGAACACGGTAGGCTTATCATAGCGTCCCAGCCAGCACCCAAGGAGGATGAAGATGGAGATTATCAAAGTGGCCACCACATCCAGACCACCCTCCGTCGCTGGAGCCATTGCGGGGGTTGTTCGGGAGAGGGGACGGGCAGAGGTGCAAGCTATCGGTGCCGGTGCGGTCAACCAAGCGGCGAAAGCGGTGGCCATCGCCCGTAGATATCTTGCCTCGCACGGGATTGATGTGATCTGCATTCCTACTTTTGCCGAGGTGCATATCAATGAGAAAGAGCGCACCGCCCTGCGATTCGTTGTCGAGCCCCGGTAGAGCCCATTTCCCTGGCCCGTGCGCGAGGCCGGCCAGCTTGGGAATTGTTTGGACGCTACTATCTTGACAGTGTTAAATACTCCCGCAAGTCCAAGTTTGTTGGCCAAGAGACACCCTTGATCTGGAAAATCCATCACGTCGAACAAACCTCGCCCTAGCCCGCGGGAGGGTAGAGAATTTGCAGCCTACGTACGCTCGAAGTGCAGCATTGTCAAGCTATCCTGAGCTCACGACCTCAGAGTGCCGGACACCAGGGCTGGCAATACCGGTGTAGACCTTCAGTGTTGCTTCGGACATAACCCCGGTTTCTTGGAGAAACCGGGGTTATGTCCGCTTACAGAGGGACAGTGTTCAGCTAATCTCTGCGGGAAACCAGGAGGTTTTACTAGGGACAGGGAAAGGCATGTACAGCCTGGATGATACCATTGCTGCCATATCCACTCCGCTGGGCGAGGGGGGCATCGGCATCGTGCGGCTTAGCGGACCGGAGGCGCGTTCAATCGTGGAGAAGCTTTTTCGGCCCCACCGCCAGGAGCAGGAGCTACGCTCCTACCGGCTGCACTATGGCCACATCATTGATCCGGCCGATGACACCGTGGTGGACGAGGTGCTGGTCAGCTTCATGCGCGCTCCCTATTCCTACACCTGCCAGGATGTGGTAGAGATCAACTGCCATGGAGGGATCGTCCCCCTGCGTCGAGTGCTACAACTGGCCCTGGCCGCCGACGCCCGCTTGGCGCAGCCGGGCGAACTGACCCTGCGGGCCTTCCTCAATGGTCGCATTGACCTGGCCCAGGCAGAGGCAGTACGAGACATCGTGCGGGCCAGGACCGATGCTGCCCTGCGGGTGGCCATGGATCAACTGGCCGGCCACCTTTCGGGCCAGGTCCGAACCCTGCGGGAGCGAATGGTGGACCTGCTGGCCTACCTGGAGGCCACTATTGATTTTGTCGAGGACGAGATCCCCTCTCGCGACATTGGCCCGAAGCTGGCGGAGTTGGAAGAAGGGCTCACCGCTCTTCTAGCCGAGGCACAGCAGGGCATCATCTACCGTCAGGGGGTACGAGTGGCCATCGTAGGACGGGCCAACGTGGGCAAATCCAGCCTCTTGAACGCGCTGCTACGGGTCAGTCGGGCCATCGTCACCCCCATTCCCGGCACCACGCGCGACACGCTGGAGGAAAGCTGTAACCTGCAGGGTATCCCCGTGACCCTGGTGGATACGGCGGGGATTAGCACCGCTGAGAGTCTGATCGAGCGGTTGGGGGTGGAGCGCAGCCGGCAGGCGCTGGCTCAGGCCGACCTGGTACTCTTGGTGGTGGATGGCGGCGAGCCCCTCCAGGCTCAGGACCGGGAGATTGCCCATTCGATGGGGACGCAGCCGGTCCTGGCGGTGGTCAACAAGCAGGATCTGCCCCAGCGGGTGGATCTGGAGGGCTTCCTGCCCCGGGCCTCGCGCGTCCATATCTCCGCGCTGACGGGGGAGGGACTGGCTGAGCTGGAGCAGGCCATCGTGGATCTGGTTTTCTCCGGGAGGGTGCTAGCCTCCCAGACACCCTTGGTAAGCAACCCTCGCCATCAGGCCCTCCTCCAGCAGGCCAGGGAGGCAATGCGTGCAGCCCAGGCTACTCTGGCCCAGGGATTACCCAACGACTTCGTGGCCATAGACCTCACCGGGGCAGTGACCACCCTGGGACAGATCACGGGCCAGACGGTCAGCGAAGACCTGCTGGAAGCCATCTTCGCCAACTTCTGCGTGGGGAAATAGCCCCCCCCCTGCGGCGGAGCGCTAGAAGGGGATCTCCTCCGCTTCGGGCGCTGCCGCTTCCTCTGCAGCCTCTACTCCTCTCCCGCCTAGGAATTTGACCGTCAGGGCTGTCACCTCGTAGGAAGCACGGGGGACGCCATCGTTCCCCGTCCAGACGCGGGGGCCGCCGGTCTGGGGATCAGGGTTCAGGCGTCCCTCCACCAGCACCTGACGCCCCTTGGTGAGGTACTGAGCGCAGGTCTCGGCCAGTCGCCGCCAGGCGGTTACCCGGAACCAGGCGGTGCGCTCCTGCTGCTGGCCCTCCTGGTCGGTCCAGCGCTCGTTGGTGGCTACGGGGAAGTTGGTGACGGGAGTGCCCTGGGGAGTGTAGCGGAGCTCGGGATCGCGGCCCAGGTTGCCGACGATTATGACTTTCTGGTACATGGATTGCTCCTTTCGATAGACAGGTGATTGAACCGCATGGGTAGTTTACTGCAAAAGTAGCTCTCTGTCAATCGCTGGTTGCGTACGAGTGCGCCCTCATTGGAGTGAGCATCTCCGTGGAGCAGCCACTCCCTTAAGAGAAGCAAGTGCCTGTTGTTTGGCGCATGCCTACCGACTGCAGAGGATACGCTCACAACTGGGGCAGAACTGCAACGCCTCCGCCTGCCGTGCCTGCTGAACCATACTTGTGGGCAGCCGCACGCCACAGCCTCCACACGCCTGACCTTGAAGAAGCACCACTGCCAACCCCTTTTTTCGCCGCCGCAGGTCATCATAAACTGAAAGCTCCTCAGGCTGGAGCGCTCCCTGAACCATGGGACGCTGAGCCTTCAACTGCTTCACCTGGGCCTCAAGTTCCGCCTGCTCAGCCCGCAGGGATGCCTGCACAGCTTCCCACTGAGCTGTGACCTGGACCAGCCGTTCCTGCTGGTCCCTCAGTTCTCTCTCCTGCTCTTCCAGGTGGATCATAGCTTCCAGCATTTCATCTTCCAAGTACTTCTGCCGCCGCTCCAGATAGTCCACCTCACTCTGAAGCGAGGCCAGTTCGCGGGGGTTGGTCACCTGTCCTCCATAGAGTCTCTCTTGGACAGCGACGATTTTTTCGCTGAGGCTTTGGATCTCCAGCTCCGAGTCACGCACCCGAGTCCGCGAGTGGGAGACCTGAGCTGCCAGGGAGTCCACGGTGCGCTGAAGGGCCTGGAGATCATCGTCTTCGGCCAGGCACTCCTCGATCTCTCGCTGCCGTTCACGGGCGAGGGTGAGGGCCTGATCAATAGTCTGCAACCGGTATAGGGTGCGTACGATCGCCATGGCCGCTCCTTGTATTGGCGGGAAACCTTCACCGCTGCAGACTATTGTACTATAGGGTGGGCGAAGGGGCAAGTGAGCTGGAAGCGTTTTTGCGGCAAAGTCTCATCGCTTGCCAAGCAGGATGTTCCTTGCTACAATAGGCCTGCAACCTGGAGGGTCCACAGCCCATGCGTTGTGCCCCATAATCTCGGAGAGGAACATACCTTTGCCTACCACTGCAGTCATCATCCCCACCTACAACGAAAGCGAAAACCTGGAGCAATTAGTGCACCTGCTCCTGGCCCTGCCTCTGGAGTCGCAGGTAATCGTGGTGGATGACAACTCCCCCGATGGCACGGGCCAGATCGCTGATCGCCTGGCTGCTGAGGACGGGAGGGTACACGTCATCCAGCGCCCCGGCAAGCTGGGGCTGGGAACAGCCTACATCGCTGGCTTCCGGCAGGCCCTCTTCCTCGGTGCCGAATGCATCGTCACTATGGATGCTGATTTCTCCCACCATCCCCGCTACATCCCCTCCCTCGTGGCCCGCAGCAACGGGGCCCAGGTGGTTGTTGGCTCGCGGTACGTGCAGGGGGGTGGCACCCGTTACTGCAGCCCTAAGCGGCGGCTGCTCAGCCGGGGGGCCAATGGGTTTGCCCGGCTGATGCTGGGTCTGGAGGCGCGGGACTGCACAGCCGGATTTCGCTGCTATCGTCGCCAGGCGCTGGAGGGGATTGACCTCGACGCCATCTTCTCCGATGGCTATTCTTTCCTGATCGAGATGCTGTACCAGTGCCAGCGTCGGGGTTACCACATCGCAGAGGTACCCATTATTTTTGAGGATCGCCGCCATGGCGTGTCGAAAATATCCCGGCAGGAGATTCTCCAAGCCATCTACACCATCCTGCGCCTGGTCTGGGGACGGCTCTGAGGGAAGCCGAGGCACGCCGTGGAATGGGTGACCTGCAATCTCTGCGGAAGCGACGACGCGGTACTGCTGTATCCTGCTCTCCTGCCCCGGACGAATAGCCCCGATAGAATCGCACGTTACCGCTGTACCTCTACACTGTACAGACAGCATCACGCTATCGTGCGATGCCGGCAGTGTGGACTGGTGTACGCCAATCCCCGTCCCAGTGAGGAGGAGGGGCTGAAAGCCTACCAGGAGGTCGTGGATCCCCTCTACCTTCGGGAGGAGATAGGGAGACTGCTCACCTTCCAGCGCCACCTGAGAGCTGTGGAGGACGTGGTTGGCCCCTCCCAAGGAGGACGCCGCCTCTTGGACGTGGGTTGCTACACCGGCCTCTTCCTTGAGGCCGCGCAAGAGCACGGCTGGGAGGCCTGGGGATTGGAGCCCTGCCATTGGTCTGTAGAGGAAGGGCATCGTCGAGGGCTGGTCATCCTTGAGGGAACGCTGAGGGGAGTGTCTCTGCCGGCCCAGAGTTTCGATATTCTGACTTTTTGGGATGTTGTGGAACACCTGCCCGATCCACGTGCCACTTTTGCAGAGGCGTGGCGTATCCTCAAGCCGGGCGGGTGGATTGTCATTCAGACCCTCAACGTCGAAAGCTGGCCGGCCCGACTTCTGGGCCCCCACTGGCCCTGGTTGATGGAGATGCACCTCTACTATTTCTCCCCTCGCACTCTGGCGCGCCTGCTGGAGCGAGTGGGCTTCACCCCGGTCAAAACGACGCGTCTGGGCCGTTACCTGCGACTGAGCTACCTGGCCTCACGGCTGGAGTCCCTTAGCCCCACGCTGGCCCGGAGGCTGGAATGGGGCCTGGAGAAGCTTCATCTGGCAGAATTGCCGATCTTGATAGATGCCGCCGATCTGTTCACCCTCTTCGCTCGAAAAGAGGAAGGGCGAGAATATGGATTTCCGACAGGAAAAGCGTGGCCTCAGCAAGCTGGAATATTCCCTCATCTCAGTCCTGATCGTGATCCTGATCTGGGCCGGGTGGATCATGTTGGAACCAGTGATCCGGCCGGCGATTGAGTACTTCCTACAGACGGCGCTTCAGGAAGGGGCAGTCACGCCCACCCCTACGCCTTAGCCTGGCTCCGGCTGGACGAAGCTGAGGAAAGCCTGGAGTGGCTGGGGCTGAGGGCGATCCCTCTCGTAGACCAGATACAGGCCTCGGGTTAGGGCATAGCTCTCGATTCTAACTGCACGTATCCCCTCCGGCGCTGGACTGAGGTGGAAAGAGGACAGGAACCCTGACCCCAGGCCAGCCTTCACTGCCTGCAACAGTGCGTGGGGGCTGGCCAGGGTTAGGATGGCGCTAGCCCGCAGGACGGCCATCTCTGCCTGCCCTAACAATGACTCTATGCTGGACAGCGTGTCCGAACCCTCCTCCCGCAGGATGAGGGGCTGACCGCTCAGCTCGGAGAAGCGAATGAACCGCCTCTGCACAAAGGGATGGCCTGCGGGCACAGCGAGGAGAAGCTCATCCTCAGCCACGCGCTCGAAGATGAGCTGGGATTGGGCGGGGGGAGCACTTATGAAGCCAGCGTCACAATCGTGAGCCTCCATCCTGCGTACCACCTCGCGGCTCTTGGCAATGGTGACCTCCACCTCGATCGGGGGATGGAGCCCTCGCAGTTTGGCCACAGAGGGGGTAAGAAGTACTAACCCAGCGTCGGGCTGGCTCCCAGACATAGGTGGCCGCGCACCTCGGCCCGCAGGCGTTGCAGCCGTTGGCGCATGGACCAATAGGCGGCCAGGGTCTGCTCTGCGTAGGTCAGGAACTCCTGACCCGTTGCGGTCAGGCCCACCACACCGCGCGCATCGCGCAGAAGAAGCTGGCTGGGCCTCAAGCTGCTCCTCCAGGACCTTGATTTTGTTACTGATGGCTGGCTGATCCCCAGCCGCCTCCCACCGGCCGAGAGGCTCCCCTCTTGAAGGGCGGTCACATAAACGCACAGTTGTCCGAAATCCATTCTCTTTTCCCCATGATTGTGCGTGACCTCATTCGTGAAGACGGCAGCTCTCCTCTCCACTGTCAGAAAGACATCAGCCTGGAGGGGAAATACCGGTGGCTGAGAAGATTATAGACCTTCTGCCAACGTCGGGCAACCTCTGTGAGCCGAGATTTCAGCAGAATGTGCATCACCGTCATCCCTGTGGGCCTGCTCCGCAACTACACGAAGGCTCCGCCTCCCATCGTCCTGCCCTGTGCCGGAGCGACCATCGAGGAGTTGCTGCGGCAACTGGCCATCCCCTCGGAGCTGGTGGCCATAGTCCTGGTCAACGGGCTCCAGCGACCCAAGAGCTATCCACTGGCCGAGGGCGATGCGGTGAAGCTGATACCCCTCATGGGCGGAGGCTAGACGAAAGCGTCTGACTTCGGAGGAAGAGATGCTCAGGTGGCTGGTCTGGTCCAGCTTGATCGCCATTAGTACGGGATGGCTGGCGCTGGCGGGCAGGATGCCCCAAGTAGCGGCCTCGCCAGAAGCGACCGCCACCCTCGTGCCCTGGGCCTTTCTGCCCTCGTCACCCACCAGCCGACCCCCACGCCTACCCCTCCGTCCGGCCATCTGGGCTATGGGGCCAACGTGGCCGACGCCTACTTCTCCCTCTACCTGGTGGACATGGGTTTCGACTGGGCCAAAGGGTTCGCCGACCCCGCCGACCGCGAGAATCCCTACGGCCCCTGGCAGAATGTGGCCAACCAGCTCAACTGGTTCCTGGCCGACGAGGGAGAGGGGCCCCGCGTCCCCCACGTGCTGCTGCGGATCCGATCCCCCGGCTACACCCCCCCTCCGCTGGGAAGCCTCCCCGACTTCCAGCAGCGTTGCCACGACCTGGCAGCCTACGTGAAGGTCAACTACAAAGAGGATGGCCCGCTGGAGACCATCGCCTACGAGATATGGAACGAGCCCAACCTCAAGGCTGAGTGGGGCGGGCGCACGCCCAACCCGGCGGAGTACGTGTCGCTGCTGGCGACCGCCCATCAGGGGATCACATCCGCCGACCCGGAGGCCATCGTCGTGAGTGGTGGGCTGGCTACGGGTGGCGACTACGACGACCGCACCTTTCTGCGGGGGATGTACCAGGCCGGCGGCGCGGCCTACTTCGATGCCCTGGGGTCCCACCCCTACGGCGGCAATACCCCGCCGAGTGAGAAGAGCGCCCGCGTCTACTTCCGGCGGGCAGAGGAACAGCGGGCAGTGATGGAGGAGTTCGGGGACACTGAGACCTCCGTGTGGGCCACGGAGTTCAGTTGGATCGTGGAGCGGCCGGAGGACTGTTCCGACGAGCACACTTGGGCCGAGGTGACGGAGGCACAGCAGGCGGACTACCTGGTCGCTGCCTTCCAGCACGCCGACGCACATTGGCCCTGGATGGGTCCTATGTTCCTGCTCCTCGACTTTGGCGTCTCCCCCTACTACTCCAAATGCGAGCCTCTGCGCTGGTACTCCATTTACTACAGTCCTTACGGCGACTGGGGAGCGACGCCCGTCGCCCGTCCGGCCGCCAGCGCCCTCACAGCGATGGAGAAGCACTCCGCGTGGTAGTAGAAGAACCCCCCGCAGGTTCAGAACCTGCGGGGGGTTGAGCGCTGCCGATCTAACTGGCGGAGGGATCTTCCTCCCACAGGGCGAAGACGTTGCCCTCTGTGTCCAGGCATTGAGCGAAGTAGCCCATGGTAGGGACCGCCATTTTGGGCACGATCACCCGACCGCCCAAGGCGACGGCCTTCTGGCTGTACTCCTCAACCGACTCGACCTGGATGTAGTTGACCGGCGTCTGTTGGGGGTGCATCCTCTTCGTTATGCCCCCCCCTAGGTCCCCCTCCTCACCCGTCTGAACCAGGTAGTACTCCGGGGTGTCGGTTGGGGTGATCTTCCAGCCCAGAAGCTCGCTGTAGAACTTCTGAGCCCGGTCGAGATCATCGGCGGGGATCTCGAAATGGATGATAATGTGCTTCATGGTCGCCTCTCCTTTCGATCCCAAGCTCTGAGGAAATGGAACTTTTGTTCTATAGAAGATTATAGCAGAAGATGGGATTTTTGTCAAGGAATTGCCTTCTGCCCAATTTATGTTAGAATATACGCTGTGCGTGTCGAGGACAGGGGGGCGGGATGACGATAGTTGACTATCAGTTGCGGCAACGAGACTATCTTCTCCAGATCAGCCGGGCCATGACCTCGGAGCTGGACGTGGATGAAGTGCTACGGCTGATCGTGCGCAACGCCGTGGAGATGCTCGATGGCCAGGGAGGGTTCATCGCCCTGCGCCAGCCCGATGGGAGCTACTGGGTGCGGGTCTCCTACGGCTTGCCCCTGGAACTGCTCCACCTGTTCACCCCTCTGCTCACCGAGGTGCCCCTGCGCACGGAGAGCCATGACCTCACCCGCTGGACCATTCCTCAACTGGGCATCAAACTGGGGCTGGTGGCGGCTGTCGTGGGGCTGCGCCAGGTGGTGGCCCTGCCGCTGGTGAAGGGCTGGGACCTCATCGGCGTCATCTACATCTTTCGCGCCAGCCAGGTGGACTTTTCGGCCAATGACCGCCAGGTGCTGGCCTCCTTCGCCAATCAGGCCGCCATCGCCGTGCACAACGCCCGGCTCTACCAGGAACTGCAGGAGGAGAAGCAGCGGCTGGATGCCATCATCCAACACTCCGCCGACGGGGTGATGATCTTGGACCCCCAATGTCGCATCCAGGTGTTCAACCGCGCTCTGAAGGAGATGACCGGCCGCACCGCCGACCAGGCCATCGGCCATCTGTGCGGCGAGGTGATGGCTCTGAAGGAGCGCCAAGGGACTGACATCTGCCGGGATTTCTGCCCCCTGCACAGCGAGCAGATAGGCGACTCACTCTATGTGGAGGGGGACGTCCAGCGGGAAGATGGGGAGGTTATCACCGTAGGTATCACCTATTCCCCGCTCTTCAATGAGCAGGGGGAACTGGTGAACATCATCGCCAATGTGCACGACATCACCCGCTTTCGTGAGGAGGAGGAGATGAAGTCCACTTTTATCTCCATCATCTCTCACGAACTCAAGACGCCAGTATCCCTCATCAAGGGCTACGCGGGGACTCTGCGACGGGAGGATGCCCACTGGGATGAGGAGACGCTGCAACAGAGCCTGGCCGTCATCGAGGAGGAGAGCGATCGGCTGAATGAGCTGATTGAAAACCTTCTGGAGGCCTCGCGGCTGCAGGCGGGCGGGTTTGAGTTGAAGAAAGAGGAGATGCGTCTCGACCGCCTGGCCGAAAAGGTGGTAGAGAAGTTCCGGCCCCAGACGAAGCAACACCTGCTGGTCACCGACTTTCCCCCCGACTTCCCCACCGTCCAGGCCGATTACGACCGCATGGAGCAGGTCTTCAGCAACCTGATCTCCAATGCATTGAAGTACTCGCCCCAAGGGGGGGCCATCGGGGTGCAGGGATGGGAGGAGGGGGAGTGGGTCTGCGTGGCCGTGTCCGATGAGGGGATGGGCATCTCCAAATGGGAGCAGGCGCGCGTCTTCGACCGCTTCTACCGTGCGAAGGACGCGATGAACAGTAAGGCCAAGGGGGCTGGGCTGGGGCTCTACCTGGTGCGAGCCATCATTGAGGCCCACGGCGGAAGGATATGGGTGCAGGGTGAGAAGGAGCACGGGGCGACCTTCATCTTCGCCCTGCCCCGGGGGTAGGGAAGAGCATGTCACCTGAGGAAAAGCGCTTGATCCTAGTGGTGGATGATGAGCCGCGCATGCGCAAGTTCATGCGCATGAACCTGGAGCTGGAGGGTTTCTGCGTCGCTGAGGCGGCCAACGGGCTGGAGGCCCTGGAGAAGGTGCGCGAGGATCTGCCGGACCTGGTGGTGCTGGATGTGATGATGCCGGAGATGGATGGCTTTGAGGCTCTGGAGCACATCCGCGAGATATCCAGCACGCCAGTTATCATGCTCACCGTGAAGGCCGATGAGGAGGACAAAGTGCGGGGCCTGGAGCTGGGTGCTGACGACTACGTGACCAAGCCCTTCAGCCCCCGGGAATTGATGAGCCGCATCCGGGCCGTGCTGCGGCGGGTGGAAGTGCCCGCTTCGAGGGAGAGGGAACTGGTGAGGGTGGATGACTACCTGCAGATTGACTTCAACCGCCAGGAGGTCATCGTCGGTGGAGAGCGGATCAAGCTGCGCCCCACTGAATACCGCCTGCTCTACCACCTGGTCAACAACGCGGGTTGGACCCTGACTCATGAGACGCTGTTGTCCAAAGTGTGGGGCCAGGCCTATCGGGACCAGACCCACTACCTGCGGCTGTACATCGGCTACCTGCGCCAGAAGATCGAGCCTGATTCCAGTCACCCCCACTACATCTTCACCGAGCGGGGGCTGGGCTACCGTTTCGTTGATTTCGATAGGGCCAAAGCCCAGGAGCCGAGAGTAGTTGAATGAGCAGGCCGCCGCGCATTGAGGGGCCAGTAGGGGCAGGTCTGAGACCTGCCCCTACTCCGTCATGAGGAGGAAATAAGGTGATAGGCACAGGATGGCCTGGAGAGGGCAACGCCTATCCTCGGGCCGCATGGCGTCTATTATATGATGACTCTGCCGATGGCCCATTCAACATGGCTCTGGACGAGGCCATCCTGTTGGCTGTGGCCGAGGGCCGCACCTCAGCCACGCTGCGCTTCTACACCTGGCAGCCTCCCTGCCTTTCGGTGGGCTATGCCCAGCCCTTGACGCGAAACTTCGATATCGGGGCGTGTCAAGCAATGGGATATGGCGTGGTGCGCCGCCCCACCGGCGGGCGGGCCGTCCTGCACATTGATGAGCTAACCTACAGTGTGATCCTACCGCAGGATGACCCTCGGGTGGCTGGCGGGGTGGTGTCCTCATACCAGAAGTTGAGTGAGGGATTGCTGGCCGGGCTGCGGCGGCTGGGCGTGGAGGCAACTCAGGCCCAGCCATCTCGCCACGAGCTCAGCGAAGGACGCACGGCTGCCTGTTTTGACCTCCCCTCTCATTTTGAGATCGCAGTTGGGGGGAAGAAACTGGTGGGCAGTGCTCAGGTCCGCCGCCGGGGCGTGGTGCTGCAGCACGGCGCGCTGCCCCTCTGCGGAGACATCACCCGCATCGTGCGCCTGCTGCGGCTTTCTTCAGAGGAGCATCGGACTCGCCTGGCAGCCAAACTGGCCGAGATGTCCGCAACCCTGGCTCAGACTGCTGGTCGGATGATCCCCTTCGACGAGGTAGCCCAGGCCCTGGCTGAGATCAGCCAAACTCAGCGGAAATCAGCAGAATGAAGGAGCACATAGCACATGAACCTCAATCCGCTGGTCATCGTCAGCTACCTCATCGCTATCGCCATTGACATCCTCTTCCCTCTACTCCTGGCCCTCTGGGTAGGGAAGAAGTACAGGGTGAGGTGGAAGTTCTTCCTCTACGGCGCGCTGGTGTTCTTCGTCTGCCAGATCCTCACCCGCGTGCCAGCCATACAGGTCATCCAGTACCTGCTGCGCGATGCGCTGAAGGCCTCCCAGCCCCTGCTCATCGGCTGGCTGGCCATCGCCCGCGGTCACGGCCGGCATCTTCGAGGAGGTGGGCCGCTACCTGGGCTACCGCTTCCTGTGGCGGAAGGAGGGGAAGAGCTGGGAGAGGGCAGTGATGTACGGGGTGGGCCACGGAGGGCTGGAATCCATCCTGCTGGTGGGAGGCCTGGCCATCGTGGGGCTGGTCAACGCCATCGTCCTGTCCAGCATGGACGTGAGCCAGCTTCCAGTGACGGGGGATCAACTCACCCAGGTCCGGGCGGCCAAGGCCCAGATCGCAGCCATGCCCTGGTGGCTGCCGCTTGTGGGTGGCATCGAACGGGTCTTTGCCATGTCCATACAGGTGTCTCTGTCGGTGATCGTGCTCCAGTGCTTCCTACGAAATGGCCTCAAGTGGCTGTGGATCGCCATCGGCTACCACACCCTGGTGGATCTGGCCGCACCGCTCCTGAACCACTTCATCGGGACGGGCAAAGGGATGGGGCCAGGGGTGCTGTGGGTGGAAGCGGTGGTGGCGATCTTCGCTCTGTTCAGCCTCTTGCTTACCCTGCGGCTGCGGGGCCAACCAGCCAGGGTCTCAGCGGGAGAGGAGGGATGAGAAAAGCCACGCTTTGCTTTCTGCTCCGAGAAAGGGATGGTGAGCCAGAGGTCCTTTTGGCTCTGAAGAAACAGGGCTTTGGACAGGGGAAGTGGAATGGGATCGGGGGGAAGGTTAGAGCTGGCGAAAGGGTGGAGGAGGCAGCCAGGAGGGAGGTCGCGGAGGAGATCGGCGTAGAGGTTGGCGAGTTGGAAAAAGTGGCCCTCCTAACCTTCTATTTCATTCCCCCGGGAAGCGATCCGGACTGGAATCAGGAGGTGCACCTCTTCCTGGCCAGGAGTTGGAGAGGGGAGCCTGGGGAGTCGGAGGAGATGAGGCCCCAATGGTACGCCTGCGAGGATGTGCCATACGGGGAGATGTGGGCTGACGATCGGCTCTGGTTGCCCAGAGTGCTGGGGGGAGAGCGGATCAACGGGGTGTTCACCTTCTCCGATGCCGAGACTATCGTGCATCGAGAGATCACCCCATGGGAAGGCGGAAGTTAGAAGTCAGAAGGCAGAATTCTTACTCCTTACTTCCTACTTCTACCTTCTGTATTCCCCCAAAAAGCCTGCGCAAGGATGAATGATGCTATAAATGGAGAAACCAGGTTCTTACCTGTCTGAAAGGCCCTCCAAGTTGAAGGCAGAAGTTAGAATGTAGAAGGCAGGACAATTCTGACTTCTGCATTCTGCCTTTTGCATTGGAGGTGGCCATCGGCGCGCCAGACGAGGAGGAGCTGGAGTACTGCCGGGCCTACGGACGCGACGTGGCTGCCTGCGTCGCGGGCCACATCCAGCCCTGGCAGACGTGGGATCGGAGCACGCGCTACAAAGCGCTGTACAAGGGAAGTTAGAAGTCAGAAGGCAGAATTCCTACTTCTGCCTTCTGCATTTCCCTCTGGCATGCCACCTTGTTTTTGGACCGCTTCTGTGATATACTCTGCTGCGTATCCGACCGGCAATATGTTCCCCGAGCCTGAACCATGAGCGTGGGCACCGCCCCCGGCAAAGTCATCCTCTTCGGCGAACACGCCGTCGTCTACGGACGGCCAGCCATCGCCGTGCCAGTGCATGACCGGCAGGCCACAGCCTGGGTGCGGCCTACAGGCCACAGGCAGCCTGGTCCGCCCGGCAGTGGGATCCTCCTGCAGGCCGAGGACCTGGACCGCCGCTACCCCTTGACCGCTGCCCCAGCGGATGACGCCCTGGCGCTCATCGTGCGGTTAACGCTGGAAGCGCTGGAGCTTCCGCTCAGTCAAAACCTCGCCGTGACCGTGCGCTCCGCCATTCCCATCGCCTCGGGGCTGGGGAGCGGAGCGGCGGTGTCGGCGGCAGCGGTGCGGGCCTTGGCAGCCCATTTCGGCGCACAACTCACGCCCCACCAGGTCTCGGAACTGGTCTACCAGACCGAGGTCCTCCACCATGGCACCCCCTCTGGCATAGACAACACCGTCGTCGCCTTTGAGCAGCCGGTGTATTTCGTAAAGGGACAGCCGCCAGAGCCCTTCCGGATCAGCCGCCCTTTCCACCTGCTCATCGGCGACACAGGTATCCCCAGCCCCACCAAAGTTGCTGTGGCCGATGTGCGCCGAGGCTGGGAGGCAAACCGCGCTCGCTACGACGCGCTCTTCGACGCCATTGGCCAGACCACCGATGAAGCGCGCCAGGCCATTGAAATGGGCGATATCGCCGCCCTCGGCCCGCTGATGGACCGTAACCAGGCACTCCTGCGCGAGATTGAGGTGTCCTCGCCGGAACTGGAGCGACTCATCCTGGCCGCAAAGGGGGCTGGGGCGCTGGGAGCGAAACTCTCCGGCGCAGGGCGGGGCGGGAACATGATTGCCCTGGTCACCCAGGCCACGGCGGAGCGAGTGGCCGCCACTGTGCGCCGGGCCAGAGCCAAGGATGTCATCATCACCTGCGTAGGCTAAGACAGGTATCAGGTCCGAACCAACCTGAAACCTGCGACTTGCACCCATTTAGGAAGGAGATGCACTGTTGATCAGCAATCAGGTCAAAAAGGGGCCTGAACGTGCTCCGCACCGCAGCCTGCTCTATGCCCTGGGCTACACACCCGAGGAGCTGGAGCGCCCACTGGTGGGCATCGCTAATTCACAGAATGAGATCGTGCCTGGACATCTGCATCTGGACCGCATTGCGGAGGCGGTGAAGGCCGGGGTGCGCATGGCTGGTGGCACACCTATCAAGTTCCACACCATCGCCATCTGCGACGGCATCGCCATGGGCCACCAGGGGATGAAGTACTCGCTGCCCAGCCGGGAGCTGATCGCCGACTCGGTGGAGGCCATGGCCATGGCCCACCAGTTTGACGGGCTGGTGCTCATCCCCAATTGCGATAAGATCGTGCCAGGGATGCTCATGGCCGCTGCCCGGCTGCATCTCCCCACGGTGGTCGTCAGCGGGGGGCCGATGCTGGCCGGACGCTACGGCGGTGAGGATGTGGACCTCACCACCGTGTTTGAGGCGGTGGGCCAGTTCGCGGCGGGCAAGATCGGCGAGGCGGAGCTGACGGCCATTGAGCAGGCGGCATGCCCTGGCTGCGGCTCGTGTTCCGGGATGTTCACCGCCAACACCATGAACTGCCTGAGTGAGGCGTTGGGCATGGCGCTGCCGGGCAACGGCACCATCTCCGCTATTCACGCCGATCGCATCCGGCTGGCCAAACGCGCTGGCACGCAGGTGATGGCCCTCATCGAGATGGGCCTCCGGCCGAGGGATATCCTCACCCGGGAGGCTTTCGAGAATGCCATTGCGCTGGATATGGCCATCGGCGGTTCGAGCAACACCGTGCTCCACCTGCCGGCCATCGCCCACGAGGTGGAAGTCGAGCTGCCCCTCGAACTCTTCAACGAGATCAGCGCTCACACACCCTACCTGGCGAAGTTGTCGCCGGCCGGCCCGTTGCACATCCAGGATCTGAGTGAGGCGGGTGGAGTGTCTGCAGTGCTGAAGGAGCTGAGCAAGCGGGACCTGCTGCACCTCGACCGACCCACAGTCACCGGGCGGACACTGGGCCACAACATCGCCGACGCCGATATCCTGCGGCCCGAGGTGATCCATTCCATTGATGATCCCCTTGGATCCACAGGTGGCATCGCCATCCTGCGGGGGAACCTGGCCCCCGAGGGCGCAGTAGTCAAAGCCGCAGCCGTAGCGTCAGAGATGATGGTTCATGAGGGGCCGGCGCGCGTGTTTGACGGAGAGGAGGAGGCGGTGCAGGCCATCCTGGGTGGGAAGATCCACCCCGGCGACGTGGTCGTGATCCGCTACGAGGGGCCCAGAGGTGGCCCTGGGATGCGGGAGATGCTGATCCCCACCTCGGCCATCGCTGGCATGGGGTTGGACGAGAAAGTGGCCCTCCTGACCGATGGGCGCTTCTCCGGCGCCAGTCGAGGCGCGGCCATCGGCCACATGTCCCCCGAGGCAATGGAGGGCGGTCCCATCGGCCTGGTGGAGGAGGGTGACCGGATTCGCGTGGACATCCCTGGCAAGCAGCTCAGCCTTCTCGTCTCAGAGGAGGAACTGGCCCAGCGACGGGCGCGCTGGCAGCCCATCGCGCCTCGGGTGACAAGGGGGTATCTGGCCCGCTACGCGGCGCTGGTGACATCGGCGAGCACGGGAGCGGTGCTAAAGGCAGAAGGCAGAATGAGGAAGGCAGAATAGTGCTGACTTCTGCATTCTACATTCTGCCTTCTCACTTCTGCATTGGAGGTGTAAATGGGCGATGAGAAGCCACGGGACCTGAGAGGGCGCACGAAGGCTTTGCGTTGCGGATCATTCGCCTGTATGCAGCACTGCCCAAGACGCCTGAGGCACAGGTGATTGGCCCACAGTTGTTGCGCTCCGGCACTTCGGTAGGTGCTAACTACCGCAAGGCGAGCCGGGCACGCTCGCCAGGCGAGTTTGCCGCCAAATTGGGCATCACGCTACAGGAAGCGGATGAGACAGCCTACTGGCTGGGGTTGCTGACCGAGGTCCAAATCGTGCCTCAAGCCCGTGTGGCCGACCTGATGCAACAAGCAGATGAACTTATTGCTATCTTTGTGACTTCTTTGAAGACCGCCAAGAAAGGCAGAAGTCAGAACTGCTCTGATTTCTGCCTTCTGACTTCTGAGTTGGAAAGGGGGGACTTTGAAGGACAAAAGCCTCATTGAATACCACCCCACAATCAAGGACCTGCCCACTGGTGAGCGTCCTCGCGAGCGGCTGGAACACTACGGGGTCGGCGCATTGTCAACCGCCGAGTTGTTGGCCATCATCCTGCGCACCGGCGTCGGCGGTCAGAATGTGCTGGAACTGTCCAACAGCCTGCTGGCCCAACACGGAGGGCTGATGAGCCTGGCTCGTGCCAGCTTCGCCGAGCTGTGTGAGACCAAGGGCATTGGCCCCGCCAAGGTCACTCAGCTCAAGGCTGCTCTGGAGCTGGGCCGACGGCTGCTCGTCTCTGCACCAGAGGCTCGTCCCCAGGTGCGCTCCCCGGCCGATGCCGCAAGCCTTCTCATGGCAGAGATGAGCCTGCTGGAGCAGGAACACCTGCGCACGCTGCTCCTCGACACCAAGAACTATGTCCTCGGCAGCCCCACCATTTACATGGGCAGCATCAACACCTCCCTCATCCGCGTGGCCGAGGTGTTCCGCGAGGGCATAAAAGCCAACTGCGCCGCCATCATCGTAGCCCACAACCATCCCTCCGGCGACCCAACCCCCTCGCCGGAGGATGTGGCCGTTACCGAGCAGATCGTAGCCGCGGGCAAACTGCTGGACATTGAGGTGCTCGATCACCTGGTGATCGGCCACCAGCGATATGTGAGTTTGAAGGAGCGGGGATTGGGCTTTTCATAGCTCGGTTCCGAAGGGGGAGAGGATGGCTGGATTGGACTTCGGCCAGCTCCGAGAGATCCTGCAGCGAAGCCGGCCCCAGACTGAAGGCGTTTTTCACCTTTCAGGTCTTGAGGGCGATGTGGAGCTGCTCCGTGACCGGTGGGGTGTGGCTCACATCTATGCCCACAGCACCGCCGACCTCTTCTTCGCCCGGGGGTTCGTCCACGCCCAGGACCGCCTGTGGCAGATGGAACTGGCACGCCGGGCGCTCTCCGGTCGCCTGGCGGAGGTCTTCGGACCCTTCGCACTGAAGCGCGACCGCTTCGCCCGGACCATTGGCATTCGCCGGGTCGTAGAGGCGGAGGTGGAGCTGCTGGACGATGAAACCCGCGCTATTCTGGAAGCCTACACCGAGGGCGTGAATGCTTTCCCCGAAGGCCACAGGGATCGGCTGCCACCCGAATTTGCGATCCTCCAGTTCCAACCCCAGCCCTGGGCTATTGAGGATTGCCTTCTGTGGGCCAAGGGCGCGGCCTGGAATTTGGCCGTCCACTGGCAGAATAAGCTCCTCCGGGAGCGCTTTGTGCAGAAGCTGGGGCCGGAGAAAGCCGGCGCACTGGAGCCCGTCACCCTGCCGAGCTCCCTAGTGGATGTCGCTGCCGAGATGCGCTCCATGGAACCAATGGGCCATGTGGTCCATGAATGTCGGAACCTCGTCGCGCAGACACACGCCACACTGGGCAGCAATGCCTGGGCCGTGGATGGAGCGAAATCGGCCACAGGCTGGCCATCCTCTGCAATGACCCCCACCTGAACCCCACTATGCGCTCCGTGCGGTACCAGAACCATCTGGTGGGAGGTGAATTTGAGGTCACCGGCGTGACCGTACCTGGCGTGCCGGGGGTCACCATAGGCCATAATGCCCACATCGCCTGGGGGATCACCTACGGCTGCGCTGACATGCAGAATATTTATGTCAGGCAATTGGAGGGCCAAAACCCCCATCGGTACAGATTCCGGGACCACCGGGAGGAAGCACAGGTTCTGCGAGAAGAGATCGCTGTTCGCGGGTGGCAGGAGCCTTTCATCGAGGAGATCATCATCACCCGGCACGGCCCTCTGATCAGCGGCCTTGCGGAGGATGAGAGCCGGCCCCTGGCCCTCCAGTGGATAGGACTGTGGCCTGGGAACGCGATGCGGGGGACTCTGGAACTGGATCAGGCCGCCAATTGGTCGCAGTTCACTGAAGCGCTGCGGCATTGGACCTTCATGTCACTGAATGTGGTGTACGCCGACCGTGAGGGGAACATCGGCTGTCAAATGACAGGCTCCGTCCCCATCCGAGCCAGGGGCCACGGCCTGCTGCCCGTCCCCGACTGGACGGGGGAGTACGAGTGGGAAGGCTACATCCCCTACGATGATCTGCCCCGTGCTTTCAACCCGGAGAGCCATTACCTCGCCTCGGCCAACGACAAAGTGGACGATGACTATTCCTACTTCCTGACTGTGGATTGGGCACCTGGGTTCCGCATTCGTCGCATCACTGAGTTGTTGAAGGCGAAAGAAGCTTTCTCCGTCATTGATTTCCAAGCCATGCAAATGGACACCTTCTGGGTACCGGGCCCAGAGCTCGTACCCCAGCTTGTGGGCCTCACCAGTCGCAGTGAGGAAGAGAAGCACGCCCTGGCCTACCTACGGGACTGTGGGTTCCGCCTCACGAGCGACAGCGCGGCTGCCGCCATCTTCAGGACCCTTCGGGAGGAACTGAGGAAGCTCATCTTTGGGGAGAAGCTAGGCGCCTTGGCCGAGTTCTATTTCGGCTCCCCTCTGGACTCCTCCATTGCCGATTGGAACACTTTCGAGGGCCTCAGCCTGCTGCGCACCCATGAGTTGCTTCAGGGGCAGGAGGCCGACTGGCTCTCTCCGGGCAATTAGGCCATCCCGCCAGCCCTCATTACGATGACCTCATCGAGAGGTGGCGATCGGGCCGTTACCATCCCCTGCTGTGGAGCCGGGGGCGGGTGGAGAAGGAAGGGGAGGCGCGGTTGTTGCTCGTCCCTCCAGATCGCGGACAGCACGGCTCGCATCTGGGATGATGCTGGCCATCCTTTTCCTGAGTCGGAAGCTGGAAGGGGAAAGCGGAGTTGACAAGAACGCACCTTTGGCCTATTATTGAGATTGAAAGGTGATGTAGCCATGCCCAAGCTGTCAGTGAGCGAGATCACCACCAGGGATTGGACTTTCGAGCAGGACGTGCGCGGCTATGCCGCTGCGGGCCTGGATGGCATAGGCCTGTGGCGGGACAAGCTGGACCGCTTTGGAGAGGAGCGGGGGATCGAATTGCTGCAGGAGGTGGACCTACCGGTGGCCAACGTGGTGGATGCCGGCTACTTCCCTCGAAAGACGCGCTCTCAGACCGAGCTACAGATACAGGACACCATTGAGGCCATCCGGCTGACCTCACGTCTGAACTGCGACTGCCTGCTTATCGTCTCCGGTGAGGTGGGGAGTTTCTTTCGCACCCGAGAAGAGGCTTTGGACATCGTCGTCGCTACCCTGCGGCGATTGGCCCCCATAGCCGACGAGGAAGGCGTCAACCTGGCCCTGGAGCCCATCCACCCCATGTACGTAGGCTACACCTTCCTGCACACCATCGCCGACACGCGCGAGGTCCTGGAGCGGGTGGATCATCCCCGGGTGGGGCTCTTCTTCGACACCTATCACCTCTGGCAGGAGAAGGATCTCTGGGCCCAGATCGAGTCCGTGGCGGGCAAGATCTTTGGCGTTCACGTGAGCGATTGGCGGGAGCCGCCCCGCTCTCCCTTGGACCGCGCGCTTCCGGGCAGCGGGGTCATGCGCCTGGGGGATATCCTGAGGGCTATCGAGCGCACTGGTTATGAGGGCTTCTATGACATCGAGCTCTTCTCTGAAGAACTGTGGCAGTGGGATTACTCCCTGCTGCTGGAGGAGTGCAAGCGAGCCTTTGCTGCATTGTGGGAGTGAAGGAAAAGTCTATTCAAGAGAGGAGGTGGTGAATCTCGAATGATAGCTGTGTTCTGACCGAGATCCGTTCACCAAGGCGCTCCGAAGAATTGTCGGGGCGCTCACATGACGAATGGAAGGGAGATCATCGTGGAAACCTTCGATATCAGCACCCTGTCCGAAAACCTGATTGACCGTGCAATCCGCGCGGCCAAGCTCGACGTGGAGCTCTACGAGGAGGTGGAGGCCGATGAGCGTTTGACACCGCAGGCCATCGCCGTGGTGGTCATCGCAGCCATCGCTGGCGGCATTGGCGGAGCTCTGGGAACGATCATCGGGGGTGGCGGCGTAGGCGCCTTCTTCCTGGCCCTGATCCTCACGCCCATCGTCGCCGTGATAGGCTACTTCATCTGGGCCGCGCTGACCTACCTCATCGGCACCAGGCTCTTCCAGGGCACAGCCGACTATGGGGAGATGCTGCGTGCCCTCGGCTATTCCTATGGTCCGCAGGTCCTGGGCCTTCTCAGCTTTATCCCCTGCATTGGGTTGCTGCTCAGCCTTGTCGGCTCGATTTGGGCCCTGGTAGCAGGTGTTATCGCTGTACGGCAGGCGCTCGACTTCGACACGGGGAAGGCCGTGATCACCTGCATCATCGGCTGGATTGTGATGCTGATCCTGTCCTTCATCCTCTCCGTAATCGGCATCGGAGGTGCTATGGCGTTCGGAGCCCTGGCTCCGTAGACACACCCACCCCCATACATCCTGAACAACTGATGGCCCGGAGGAATCTCCGGGCCATCAGTCATGCCTCTCTCAACACGCTGATCACACAAGGTGCACCGCCAGCCTGATCGCTTCTTTCATGCTCGTTGGGTCGGCCAGGCCCTGCCCGGAGATGTCGAAGGCGGTGCCATGATCTACCGAAGTGCGCACGATGGGCAGCCCCAACGTGACGGTCACGCTGGCCTCGAAGCCGTAGGTCTTGACGGGGATGTGGCCCTGATCATGGTACATAGCCACCACCGCGTCGAACTTCCCCCGGATGGCTCGGAAGAAGATGGAGTCGGCGGGGATGGGACCCTGAACTTCGATCCCCTCCGCCTGCGCCTTCTCCACTGCTGGGCCGATCTCCTCGATCTCCTCCCCTCCCAGCAGGCCCGACTCGCCACCGTGGGGATTCAGCGCCGCCACGCCGATCCGTGGCCGCTTCATCCCCCAGGCGCACATCCCCTCGTGGGTCAGACGGATCGTCTCCAGCACCCGCTCTTTGGTGATGAGCGATGCGACCTCGGCCAGGGGCACATGGCGGGTGACGTGCACCACTCGCAGTGATCCGGTGATCAGCATAGTCGTCACCCTCGGTGCGTGGCACAGCTCGGTCAGGATCTCGGTGTGGCCGATGTAGTCGTACCCCGCCGCCTGCATGGCTGCCTTGTTCAGCGGGGCGGTGACGATGGCGTCCACCTCTCCAGCCAGTGCCAGCTCCGTGGCCCTCTCCACCGCTTCCACCGCTGCTCTTCCCGCGATGGGCGAGATTTGGCCTAATGGCACCTGAGCTGGATCACAGTTCCCCAGATCCAGCACCTCAACCGCCGACGGAGTGAAGTGGGCTTCGCCAAATCCGCTCACCGCCCGCAGCGGCGGGTCGACCCCGGCGAGGGCTTTCGCTGCCTCCAGCACGCGCATATCCCCCACCACCAGGGGGCGGCAGAGAGAACAGACCTCCTCGTCGGCCAGCGCCTTCAGCACTACCTCTGGCCCTATTCCCGCCGGATCACCCATGGTGATGGCGATGGCCGGCCACTTTCTGCCTTTTGACTTCTGCCCTCGAATCTTGGACATTGGCAATCGTTACTCCAATCGGGATAGGGGGACGGCCTAGCCGCCCCCCTCCCACACCACCGGACATGCGGGTCCGCATCCGGCGGTTCGGTTAAGTATGACGAAACCATACGTTTCGTGTTGAGTGCTTTCTCCTTCCATTCAGCCCGGTGACGGCCTTCGCCCCTGACGCTTGCCTCACGCCTTCAGCGCTACTTCCACGCCCGGTCTGGTCTTGCCAGATTTCGGCTGCCCAACCGCCACCCGCTTCCTTTCTACCCAACTCCCCAACCGTTCGGCCCTTCGCCCTGTAGTCAGGTTTCCCTGACCGCCACGGATGGACGTTACCCCACCGACTACTACGGCCTCTGCTGACTTCTGCCCTCCCCCCAGGAAAGGCAGACCTCCCCGGATAAGGTGCGATAGCTTTCCCCTGATCCTCGCTGCGTTTACGTAGGGCCGCTTTGATCCTTTTTGGGCCTTACTGTCGCTTGCCAGCTCACCCGACGCCCCACGCCTCCTTACGCAGTTTTTGTCCATCCAGTCCAGGCTTTGCTCTTCGGCTTCCTCCCCACGCTCGCTCACGCTCGCGCAGTTGCCTTCGGCTAGCGGTTCGTCGGATCAACGCCCGCAGGGGATTTTCACCCCCTAGCTACCGCCCATGCCGGGCGTACAGACAAGGGGCCTCTTCGTGAGGAAGAGGCCCCTTGCTGTGCGCCGTAGCTACCAGGCAGAGCGAGGTGACGCTACGGCGCAGCCCGTACTATGACTATGTTCCATTAGCATCACCTCCTCCTATCATATGATTGCAGTTCTTCCAGCCCTGGACTGCGGCCGCTGTTTACCGTCGCACGTGCCTGCACCTTGGGAGTCCTGATTAGCCCATCAACTCGCCTTAGCCTGTTTTCGACACTTGAGATGTAGTCAGGCCAAACACAAATAGGCCACCCGATTCGACTAGACATAACTTGCCAGCCGTCGGCTAGCCTGAT
>Ga0209979_1001511_pt1 | contig 25239 bp, 26 predicted proteins | sample AnhtaG_FD_183114 | JGI IMG/M metagenome (GOLD analysis project Ga0209979, IMG submission 183114) | Deep subsurface microbial communities from Anholt, Denmark to uncover new lineages of life (NeLLi) - Anholt_01485 metaG (SPAdes) (version 2) | ecosystem: Environmental > Aquatic > Marine > Oceanic...
GTAGTCAATAGTCAGTGATCAGTAATCAGCAGGCAGCGGCCAGCCAATGACTGAAGGCTGAAAGCTGATGGCTACTGAATTAGGATTTGTTTAGAATTTAGTGCTTAGTATTTAGAGCTTCAACTCGAGATTGCTTCGTCGTTACCACTCCTCGCAATGACAGGAGGGGGACGTGCCTCACAATGACAAGAAGGGGCGCTTCTCGCAATGATAAGGATGTTTGTAAATGTAGTGCGAGGCTTTAGCCTCGTGCACGACCCTGAAGGGTCGCACTACAAAAAGAGAGACGTGCCTGGCAATGACAGGAGGACTCAAGGCCCCTTTTTCACCCTCACCTTATTCCTCTCCCGTCAAGGGAGAGGAATTTTACAGGATAACGGTTTTGAATTTAGATATTGGGATTTGTTTAGGGCTTAGAGCTTAGAGTTTAGGATTTTGCTTCAGTATCTTTGCATTTTAAATTGTCATTTTAACTTTTTAGCTTTGATTTTTGAGTTTGTTTTAGGTTTCCCCCTCCCTCTAACTCCCTCCCACCATATTTGCCCGGGAGAATCCGTGGGGATTGCGGAGCTTGTTCCGAGCGTAAACGAGGAATCGCGCTCTAGTTTGCTTTGGCTACGCCTCGCAACCGCTAACGCTCCTCGCAATGACAAAAAGAGGAGGCTGATTGTCATTAATGAACGAGTACAGCTCATTTACAAAATCTTGCAAACATGTTATAGTTGCTAACAGTGCAATTGTCCTATTACCATATTCCTATTGATGCTATTGCTTGCTACAGGTATGATGAAATTGCAGTGACAAAAGTAAACGCAAGATTAGGAGGCAAGAAATAAACCGGAAAGTACCTTACGTAGCCATCGGGGCCTTGAACAGGTTCCTTGACCATATAAGGCGTGCTAGCATGCCTAAAAAAGTAGATGCTGATCTACTGCAAGATTATGGCATATCAAGGGGCAACGTTTTTGCTTTGCTCAGCACGCTCAAGTTTTTGAATCTTATTGATGACAGAGGTGAGCCTACCGCGGATTTTGACTCACTTCAAACCATGGGGGAAGAATATCAAGGTAACCTGGAGCAGATAGTTAGAAAAGCATATGCGGATCTATTCTCCAAATTTGACCTCACAAAGGATAGCAGAGAGAATATCAGGAATTACTTTGCCAGGAATTACTCAACTTCTCAGGCAGGAAAGGCTACAACTTTGTTTTATGGCCTGTGTAGTAAAGCTGGTATCCCGACTATTGAGGAAAAGGCATTAAGGATTCCTAAAGACAGGGTAGTGCCTGAAAAGCCAAAGGTTGAGATAGGTACCCCCGAAGAAGAAGAGCAAAAGGGAGCTGAAACTGGCGAGAAGGAGCCTGAGGTTCGGGGTGTACCTCACATTGATATTCGCATCCATTCCAGAGATTTTTCTTCAATGCAGCCCAACCAGATACAAGTCTTCTTTAATGGATTAAGCAAGGTTGTAAGGCAGAGCGGGAAGTCTGAAGAGGAAGAAAGTTAAAACACTTCCCCTATTTTGACTACCAAGTTGCGGTATTTTTCCTGGTTTTTAGCCGTACCCCTTGAATGAAAGACGAGCATATTTAGCTGATATTGCTGCAATTTTGCAATTTGCACTCCTCTGTCTATACTGGTATGTTGCAACAGCAAGTAAAGTGCAAAATATTCTGCGCCTGGTTATTCAGGGATGAATTGTTTGATTACTGTAGCAAATATTGTATATTGTTCGGTAATTGCACTATTTTGGCAAAAATTGCTAAAAATATTTGCAGTTTTTGCAATTTACTCTTGACAAAATTTTCCAGGTGTGTTAGTTTTTAAATGTTTAACTAAAACTAAACTGCAAGATGGAGGAAAAGTGCAAAATAATATTGTTGATTTGATCAGGTTTGCTGCGGAGCACCATGCTTCTGATTTACATATGGTTGTTAACTACCCTCCTTTTTTGAGGGTGAATGGTGACATTAAGGTTATTCAAGAAGCAGAACGACTGACTCCCGATGGTATTCAGCGAGCACTTGAAGGGTTAGCCACACCTTCACAGCTTGAGGAGTTTCGCCACGCGCTCGAGCTTGATTTCAGTGAATCCTTGCCTCAGATAGGGAGAATTCGTTGCAATGCTGCTCGGCAGCGAGGCTCAATTAGCATGGCCATTCGATTATTGCCTCCTGAGATCCCTAGCATAGACGAACTGTCTTTACCTCAAATATGTAAAGAGCTGGCTATGTATCCCCGAGGCTTGGTAGTAATCTCCGGTCCGACGGGGGCTGGTAAGAGCACTACCCTGGCAGCTATGATAAATCACATCAACGTAAACACGGCGAGCCACATAGTTAGTATCGAGGATCCTATTGAGTATACCTATGCTAATATGAACTCCGCCATCAGTCAAAGGGAGCTCGGTTCGGATACCCACTCCTTTGCTGCCGCTTTAAAGCATGTACTAAGGCAAGACCCTGATGTCATCATGGTTGGTGAGATGAGGGATTTAGACACCGCCGCTGCAGTTCTCAGCATAGCTGAATCCGGGCATCTGGTGTTGACTACAGGGCATGCTACCAGTGCCTATCAGTGTATTGAGAGGGTTATAGACCTCTTCCCACCAGAGCAGAGGTATCTGGCTCAAATCAGGCTGGCTTCCCTGATAGTAGGTGTTCTGTGTCAGATTTTGGTGCCACGGGCAGATGGCTCAGGAAGAATCGTTGCCGTAGAGACAATGCTGGGTAATGTGGCGGTTAAGAATCTCATCAGAGAAGGAAAGATCTATCAGCTATCCAATGTCATCCGCACCGGCAGCCTGGAAGGTATGGAGACCCTGGACCAAGCATTGGTCAGGCTTTATCTCCGGGGTATGGTTAGCCTTGAATCTGTGGGAAGCTTTTGTAATGATAGAGAGGAAGTGGAAAGGCTCATTGGCAAGGTGCCAGTGCTCGCTCATGCTGTATCACGTCCACGGGTCCCCGAGCCAAGCAAGGCTTTGTCCTCATAAATTTCCCTATCCTTGATTATCGTGCTCTAGTCATTTAGCAAAAGAGATTGAATGCTTCTGCGGAATGAGTACTCTTTTTTGACAAGCTAGCTTTTCAATGCTATTATCAATTCTAGACCTTAAAAATGGTAGGTTTATATCAAGGGGGACTTAGGAGGTGGTGAGCGGTGGAAGACGCTGATAGTTGGCTTATATTAGCCTTCATACTCTGTCTGGTGTTTTCGGGTTTCTTTTCCAGTGCTGAATCAGCTTTTCTTGCTCTGCCCAAACTCCGCATAAGATACCTAGTTGAGAATGGGCGTAGAGGGGCTGAGTGGTTAGCTAAAATGGCTGAGAGTCCAGAGAAGGTTTTGGCTACCGTTTTGTTGGGAAACAACCTGGTGAACGTGGCTGCGGCTACTATGGGAACCATCATGGCGGTAGCGGCCTTCGGCCTGGTTCGTGGTTCGATTATAGCTACTGTGGGGGTAACCGCACTGATTTTGATTTTTGGTGAGGTCATTCCTAAGACTTTAGCGGTTCATAATGCTGAGCGGTTATCTTTGCTTTACGTTAAGCCACTGAGGGTTATACAGTGGTGTCTTTATCCCTTTGTGTTGGCATTAAGCCGCATTGGTTTGGGATTTACCAGGGTAATAGCTCAGCCCGATGAAGGTAAGACGTTGGTAAGTGAGGGAGAGATAAGGTCGGCGATAAACGTGGGGCAGGTTGAAGGGGTGGTGGAGCGGGATGAAGCGAGGATGCTACACAAGGTTTTTGAGTTTACCGACCGTCCAGTGGGTAAGGTGATGGTTCCCAGGACAGAAATAGCCTGGGTGGAGCAAGGAACGAAGATTGGCGAAATTTTGGATATTTATGCTCAAACACCTTACAGTCGCTTTCCGGTGTATAAGGATAACACCGATAATGTGGTAGGCATTTTGTTTGTCAAGGATATACTTATGAAATTAAACGGTGGCATTATTGACAAGGAAGCGGTTATCGATGATTTGATACGCCCGGCTCATTTTGTGCCTGAGAGTAAGCATCTCGGAGAGCTTCTTGCCGAGATGAGAAACGGAGGTTATCACGTAGTAATGGTGGTTGATGAATATGGTGGCATAGCGGGAATGGTTACTCTAGGGGAGCTAACTGAGGAGATTATCGGTGATATTGGTGACGAGTTGATCGAAGAAAGGAAGGAATTCGTGGTGACCGGGGACAACACTTTCCAGTTAGACGGTGGAATTCGAATTGAGGAAGCTAATCAGGAACTGGGGCTGGACTTACCTGAGGGAGATTATGAGACTGTGGCTGGTTTCATTCTGAGCCATCTTGGCAGGATACCAAAGCAGGGTGAGCAACTGAAGTATCGCCATCTGAAATTTGTTATCACCGAGATGCAAGGGGTGAAGATAGAGAGAATCGTGGTAACCAGGGAAGAGGAAAGCGTCCCCTGAGAATTCCTCGAATTCTTAGCGTTAAAGAGGGATGCAGCGCCTGCGTGTTAGATTTGGTCGTGGTGAACAGGTCAAATTTATTTCTCACCTCGACACTATGCGATTCTGGGAAAGAGCGTTTCGAAGAGCAGAAATCCCGTTAGCTTATTCTCAAGGGTTTAGCCCGCATCCCCGAATTTCACTGGCAGCACCTTTACCGGTAGGTGTAACCAGTGAATTCGAGCTTATGGATGTATGGCTAAAACGATGGATGCCCCCAGAATCTTTTTTGATGACAGTAACAGGGCAATTGCCGGCTGGCTTCGAGATATTTGAGGTCTGGGATGTCGCTCTTCGTCTGCCCTCGCTTCAATCAGTGCTTGCGTTCAGTGAATATCATGTTGGTATAGAAACAGAAAAAAGAGAGCAGGAGATACAGGAGTCGCTGGATTCACTGCTTCAAGTTAAACAACTGCCCTGGCATCATTCTAGAGGCGAAAAAGTGCGTTTGTATGATCTGCGGGCGTTGATAGACAGTCTCTGGCTTGTTAGCTATCATTCTGACCAGAGTGAGGAACCTATGTGTATTTTGGGAATGAGATTGATGTGTGATACCACTGGCAGCGGTCGTGCCGAGCAAGTGGTTAGCGCCCTGTCTTTCAGCGGTTATCCTGAGTTTATCCACCGCACGAAGCTGATTTTGAAGCAATGAAAAGAACGGGTTCCCTAAAACCTCTCCAGATTTTTAGGGCAAAAGTGAACTTGTCGCAAACTTTCCTCGATGCTGAGCGTCAGCAACAAGCGCGACAATATAGTAAGTTGACGCGGAGGTTGTTATTCATTGAGCTTGGGATAGGCATCGCTTTGCTACTGGCTCTGCTTTTGAGCGGTGCTTCAGCAAAGCTAGCCGAATTCCTTGTCTTTCCCCTGCCGTTGTCAGCGGCATTATACTTCCTCATTCTAGCATTTGGTCTGGGAATAATGATGGCGCCTTTAGTCTATTATCAAGACTTTGTTCTGCCCCATCGCTTTGGCCTATCACACCAAAAGCTAACTAGCTGGCTGGCGGATGGAACTAAGACTTTGGCGTTAGGGTTACTGCTATCGGTGTGTCTGATTATAGCTGCCTACTGGCTTATAGAATTTCTTCCATCACTATGGTGGTTGGCAGCCTGGCTGATTGTGCTCTTAGTTAGTCTCGTTCTCACCCTGCTTGCCCCCACTATTTTAATATCGTTGTTTTTCAAATCGGAACCGTTACCGGATGGCGAATTGAAGCAGAGGCTGGCGTGCTTGGCACAGCGAGCCGGGATTGATATTAAGGATATATTTACCATAAATCTAAGCAGCAAGAGCACCACGGCTAACGCCATGCTTGGTGGATTTGGTAAAACGAGGCGGATTATCCTCAGCGATACCATGCTCAAGGGATACTCCCCTGAAGAAATAGAGGTAGCCCTGGCTCATGAGCTCGGGCATCACCTTCACCATGATATTGCTAAACTTTTTTGCGTTCAGGCAATGGCATTTTTGTTGGCATTTTATCTGGCAAATCTCGCTCTGGAGGGTGGTGTGGCGCTATTTCCCTACCAGTCGATAGGTGATATTGCCGGTCTCCCGTGGTTGCTTATGGTTCTGCTGGCATTATTTTTGATATTGCGACTACCACTCAATTGGTATAGCCGACACATTGAGCTGGCAGCGGATAAGGCAGCGCTGCAGTTAAGTGACAATCCTGAAGGTTTTATCAATCTAATGACTAAGCTGACTGACCAGAATTTGAGTGAAGCTGAACCTGTGCACTGGGAGAGGGTTTTGTTTCGTGACCATCCCTCATATAATGAGCGAGTGAAGTTAGCTCACGAATACAAGCACGCGCCTATCTAAGCTATGGAGAAGATCAAACTGGAATCCAGGGTGTTAAACTTCGTTGACAAACATAGCTTAGTTGCCCCTGGGGAAACGGTGGTTGTTGCAGTATCCGGTGGTGCTGATTCAGTTTGCTTGCTCGACCTGCTTACAAAATGGCAACAGCAGCTAGGAATAAGAGTTCATGCTGCTCATTTAAACCACCAGCTTCGGGGCGCTGAAGCTGAGGCGGATGCCAGGTATGTTGCCTATCTGGCTGGCTCTCTTGATGTTCCAATCACTATCGATGCACGGGATGTAAATGCCTATCGTAGGGAGAGAAATTGTTCTGTTGAAGAGGCTGCGCGAGAGCTACGTTATGACTTCCTGGCAACCGTGGCCAAGAATGTTAACGCCCGGCTGGTAGCCGTGGGTCATACCCGAGACGACCAGGTGGAGACAATTTTGCTACATATTTTGCGAGGTGCGGGCACTGCCGGATTACGTGGTCTTAAACCTTGCCTGCCCGTGGTAGATAGCATCCGTGTGATAAGACCTCTCCTTGAGATTACCCGGGAGGAGACAATGAGCTATTGTCAGCAGCATCAGCTTGAGCCCCGCAGCGACTCCTCCAACTTCTCCTTATCCTTTTTGCGAAATCGTCTTCGCCTCGAGCTATTGCCGTTGCTCAGAAAATATAATCCCGGCATAGATAGGGCCCTTGTGCGCCTTGCTGAAATTGCTGACGGTGATGTTTCCTTTATTGAACAGCAAGCGTTGCAATTGTGGGATAAGGTAGCCAGGGAGGAGGAACAAGTTGTCTATCTTGACAGGGAGAAAGTTGCCCCATTGCCTATAGCGCTACAACGCCAGTTAATAAGGCTGGCGATAATCAGGATTCTTGGAAATGCCCGAGACATCGAGGTAAACCATGTTGAAGCGATAAGGAGTTTACTGGCTAAACCCAGGGGTAAGAGAGTTTCGCTTCCTCATGGTCTCGTGTGCCAGGGTGAGTATAGTGAGGTTGTTATTGCCATCCGGAGTCGTGAGCTGACAAACCGAGAACAAGGTCAAGGTCAAGATTACCAGGAGCACTAAAGGGACTCTCCGTTCAGAGCGTAGCATCTCATCACAAAAATGATGAATATCGAGCTACGTCTGTGTTATTAACTATTCGTTTTTTGGCATTGAGGCTTTTGCAGAGTCCACCATTCTCTTTACTGCGAAGCCAAGCAAGCGTAAACCAATTCCTGAAGAAATTGGGGGAATACCAATGAGCAAATCTAACCTGGTGTGGTCATAGCCACCAAAGCAACTATCGTGATCGCTAGGCGAGCAACACCCAAAGCTGTAATAGCATGAAATACTTACGCTACCTCCTGGAGATTTTGGAATTGCTTATGAAATGGAAGCATGCTTTTTGAGAAGCCGAATTAGATTATCCCGTTTATTTGACTGAACTCTTGTTGATTGAGTAGTATTATCGTAGTAAAATAAGAGTTTGGATTCTTAGGGGGGAATGACATGATAGAGATGCTGATTGATAGTATTCGGGTTAGCTTGATGAATAATCAACGTGTGGTGATTTTAAGGGAGAAGGGAACTAACTATTACTTACCTATCTGGATTGGTCCTGCCGAAGCCGACGCTATCGCGGTGAAGCTACAAAATGTGGAACTGCCGCGGCCGTTAACCCATGATTTGTTGCAAAGTATGATCTCAACTTTAGGGGGAACGCTTAACTATGTCGTGGTTAATGACCTGCAGAATGATACCTTCTATGCCAAACTCTACATTAGTGTTAATGGTCAGCAAATGGAGGTTGATTCTCGGCCCAGCGATGCCATAGCTTTAGCGGTGAGAACTGGAGTGCCGATATATGTTGAGGAATCAGTGCTGGATAAAGCTGGCATCATGCTTGATGAAGAGACAGGCAAACCCGTTTCTGAAGGGAAACCGAAGAAAAAAGAGGGACTCAACGAACAAGAAATGAAAGGGCTGTCAGCATTTAAGGATTTCATAAACACCCTTGATTTAGACGATTTTAAGAAGCGTAAATCCTAGTTCATTTCAACTGGAGACTGTGATGAAACAATGGCCAGCGGCGATGCACTTGCTGGTTCTCGGTTTCTATGTAGCGTTCAGTCTTATTATACCAGCAGGGATAGGTGTCTGGTTTGACAAGAGAGCATCCCACGAATTCCCTTTGTTCACCCTCATTGGTCTTGGTCTGGGCACAATAATAATGGTTTACGGAGTTTACCGCATGATCAAACCATTCCTGCAAGAAGCTAAGCGGGAGGGGCGGGAGGAGCAACTCCGTGGACCAGCAAAAATGCTTTCCAGCCTAGTCTCTTCAAAACAGAAGGAAGACGAAGAACAGGAATAATGGCTAAAAGGAAAGTTTTAGGTTGCTCATTAAATTTGATAGCTATTCTCGCCATTGTTTTCCTGGCGTTAACTGTGGTCAGCTTTATTGGTGGCAGTGTAGGGGCATTGATAAGGGGTGGAGAACCATTGAGCATTTTTGCTGTTCAGCCCCCTCATGTTCAATTAGCCGCGGAGCATCCTTTCCCTAATCTTCCTATAACTAATACCATGATTACGGCATGGATAAGCATTTTAGTTCTTTTTGGTATATTTTTTGCTGCCACGCGTAAAATGAGGCTTGTTCCCCGTGGTCTCCAGAACTTTGTGGAATTTATCTATGAGACAGCGGCAAAGTTTATCGAGGACCCTGCGGGAAAGAAATGGGGGCGAATATTCTTCCCTGTTTGCACCACTATCTTTCTATTTGTTTTGGCTAATGCCTGGATTAATTTACTGCCTGGATTTGAGACCATCAAAATGAATGGTGAGCCCCTACTGCGCAATGCCAACACCGATATAAATGTCCCTCTAATGCTTGCTGTAGTTGCTTTTATCTCTATAGAGTATTGGGGATTTAAGGCAAAGGGGGCTCGTTATTTAGAGACCTTTTTTAACTTTAAGCCTTTACTTTCAGGTTTTAAGCAGCTATTTACCGGGAAAATTAAGGCTGGCTTTGGCGGCATCTTTAATGGTATAATACTTGTGTTTGCTGGCATACTGGAGATACTGAGTCACTTTATACGGATGGTTAGCTTTACATTCCGTCTCTTTGGCAATATGACCGCAGGGGCGATATTACCCTTGATAATGATATTTCTTGTTCCTTTTGTAGTTCCTGTGATATTTTATGGGCTGGAGGCATTCTTTGGCTTTGTCCAGGCGATGATATTTGGCGGATTGACCCTGGGATTTGCCTGTGCCGCGGTGATGGCTGAAGAATGAGAAAGTAAATACGAAATGCTAAACAAATTAGAGTTTAGAATTTCCGTGAAAGGAGGTTGAAGTATGGAAGGCGAATCTGTGAAACTTGTTGCAGCAGCATTTGCTATGGGAGTGGGGACATTTGGTCCTGGAATTGGTATAGGTTTGCTTGGCTGGGGTGCTATGAATGCCTTAGGGCGCAATCCCGAGGCAAGAGGACCAATAATGACCAACATGATTCTTGCTATTGCCTTTGCTGAAGCTATAGCTATCTATGCCCTTATTGTAGCTATTCTGCTTATTTTTGTGGCTTAGTCTGATTCCAAGAAGTAGATATAGACTATGGGTCTGGGATTAGATTTAGCTACTTTTATCGGGCAGCTCGTTAGCTTTCTTATCTTGCTTGGCTTGCTAATTTATGTTGGCTATAAGCCAATTCGGAAGATGCTTGATGAGCGGGCGAACAGGATAGAGGAAAGCATGGAGCAAGCTGAGGCGACAAAGCAGGAATATGAGCGTGCTAAAGTGGCGGTTCAGGAACAGATTAGTAAGGCTCGCCAAGAAGGGCAAGCACTAATCAGCCAGGCAACACAAGTTGGAGACAGGCTTAAAGAAGAGGCGAAGGAGGAGGCAAGAAAGGAAGCTCAGGCTATTGTTGACCGAACTCGGGTTGAGCTGGAGCGAGAGCGGGATAAAGCTATTGATGACTTGAGGCGGGAGTTTGCGGATACCGCTATTTTAGCTGCTGAAAAAGTTATTAATGAGGCACTGGATAAGGAAAAGCACAGAAAACTTATCGAAGAGGCGTTGGAGGAAAGCGCTACTTTCAGGGAAAGTTGAAGTATACGCTCACAGCACTCAGCACTCAGCATTCAGCAGTTAGCTGATGGCTGATAACTAGGTTAAGATGCCGAGAATAGCTTCTGGTAAAAGGTATGCTCAAGCTGCCTTCGAACTGGCAATGCAGAGAAACGAACTTGAGAGCTGGCAGGTCAGCTTGAGGAAGATTGCCGAACTGAGTACTGACGAGGCTTTTACGGCTTTAGTGGAAAATCCTAAATTGCCTTTTGAGGTCAAGAAGAGCCTTTTGGAAGAGCGGTTGGGAGATGTAAATCCCCTGGCTTTGAATCTAGCCTGTCTCCTGGTGCATTGGGGCAAATTGGGAACTGCGGGTAATGTTTCACGGGAGTATAACCGTTTACTGGACGCTTACCATGGCATCGAACATGCTGAAGTGGTTACTGCTCTATCCCTCGATGAAAAGGATAAAGAAAGGATTTCCAGTCAACTGGGGGAGATGGTTAATCGTAAAGTCATCGTTGATGCCGTAATTGATTCCTCCGTAATCGGGGGATTCACAGCCAAGATTGGCGATATGCTTATTGATGGGAGCGTGCGTAATAGATTGGACGCTCTGAGAAGGAATCTGGTTGAAGTTAGCAAATGACGGGTTTCCTAAAAGTTCACAGGGTTTTTAGGGTAAACATAGGAGGTTAGCACGGCAACTCGAGGGCAAGATATTGTTTCGGTAATCAAGGAGCAAATCGAGCACTTCGGCGCAGCAGTGACTGCCACGAATGTGGGCACGGTGGTAGGGGTTGGGGATGGCATCGCTAGGGTTCATGGACTCAGCACTGCGGGATACAATGAATTGCTCCAGTTTCCTCATGACATTATGGGATTGGCTCTTAATTTGGAGGAAGACAATGTTGGCGCTGTTATTCTCGGCGATTGCAGTTTGATTAAGGAAGGCGATGAAGTGAGGGCAACGGGGCGGGTGGTCGAGGTTCCTGTCGGTGATGCTCTTATCGGAAGGGTGATTGACCCTTTGGGACGTCCCCGTGATGGGAAAGGAGCGGTTAAGACGGATAAGACTCGGCCTGTGGAGAGGATAGCGCCAAACGTGGTGTTAAGAAGGCCTGTGGATACTCCAGTGATGACTGGTATTAAGGCTATAGACAGTATGATTCCGATCGGACGTGGTCAGCGTGAACTTGTCATTGGTGACCGCTTTACCGGTAAATCAGCCATTCCAATTGATACCATAATCGCGCAGAAGGGCGGCGACCTTATTTGCATTTATGTGGCTATTGGACAAAAGACATCCAAGGTAGCTCAGGTGGTGGCTACTTTGGAGAAGTACGGAGCTATGGAACACACTATCGTAGTAGCTGCTGATGCCTCTGCCCCTGCGCCATTGCAATATCTTGCTCCATATTCTGGCTGTGCTATGGGGGAGGAATTTATGGAGCAGGGAAGGGATGCCTTGATTGTTTATGATGACCTTTACAAGCACGCCTGGGCTTATCGACAAATTTCCTTGTTACTTCGTCGCCCTCCAGGCAGAGAAGCCTATCCTGGAGACATCTTCTATCTTCATAGCCGACTTCTGGAGAGAGCTGCTAAATTAGCTCCTGAGTATGGTGGCGGCTCACTTACCGCCTTACCTATTATTGAGACTCAAGCTGGGGACATGTCAGCTTATATTCCGACAAATGTAATTTCCATCACCGATGGGCAAATTTACCTTGAGCCTGACTTATTCAACGCTGGTATTCGCCCGGCGATCAATGTAGGATTATCGGTTTCTCGAGTTGGTGGCTCAGCGCAAAGGAAGGCAATGAGGCAGGTAGCTGGTAAGTTGAGACTGGACCTGGCTCAGTTCCGGGAACTTCAATCCTTTGCTCAGTTTGGTGCTGCTGACCTGGATAAAGCTACCAGAGACCAGTTGGAGCGTGGGCGGCGTATCACTGAGGTGTTGAAGCAACCTCAATATTCACCTATGTCTTTGGGGAAACAGGTGATGATTCTTTACGCAGTGACCAATGGCTATCTTGATGATGTTCCTGTGGATAAAATAATTGCCTGTGAGGGGGATTTTCAGCGATTCATGGAAACTAACCATCCTGAACTGGAGCAGAAAATCAACGATGATAAAGAGATAAAGACTGAAAGTGAAGAAGCTTTGAAGTCGGCAATAGAGGAGTTCAAGAAAGGTGCCACATATTAAATACTAAATTCTAATATCGAAGTTCTAAAAGTTTGGAGTTTTGAATTTTGATGTTGTTTAGGGTTTAGAGCTTGGGATTTAGGATTTTTAGTTAAAGAGTAATGGCTAGTATTCAGGTTCTCCGTCGTCGCATCCGTAGTGTTCAAGGTACTCAGAAGATATGCCGGGCAATGGAGATGATCGCCACTGCCAAGATGAGACGGGCTCAAGACCAGGCGGTGGCAGGACGCCCCTACACTGAGAGGATAAGCCAGGTAGTCGCTGACCTTGCTATTCAGCCCAAGGTTAACGGGGAGGCTCATCCCTTGCTGCAGAAGAGGGAGGTTAAAAAGATCGCTGTAGTTCACATCGCTACTGACCGTGGGCTCTGCGGTGGCTTAAGTGCTAACCTGAATCGCCTTGTAGCTAAGTTCATCCTTGAGCAAACTGTTCCCGTTGCTTTAATCACCGTGGGACGGAAGGGGAGAGCCTTCATGCTTCGTAGCGGCCAAGATATTCATGCCGAGTTCACTGGCATTAGCGACCGCCCCACCCTGTTGGAGACACTACCTATTTCCCGGGTTGTCATTGATGACTATACCAATGGTGATGGCGATTTGGTTTATATTGCTTATCCTCGTTTCGTCACCACTATGGTTCAGCAACCTACGGTAGAGGTATTGCTTCCCGTTGAGCCAGCGGTGGTGCTTCCAACACAGAGGGTGGAGTATATTTATGAACCTGCCCCCGACGCTGTTTTGGACCAGTTACTGCCAAGGTTTGTGGAAATGCAGGTATACCATGCCATACTTGAGCTTGTTGCCAGTGAGCAATCAGCACGGATGGTAGCCATGCGCAATGCCAGTGATAATGCCAAAGAGCTCATCGACGATTTAATCCTGACCTTGAATAAAGTGAGGCAGGAGACTATTACCAGGGAGATTTGTGATATTACTGGAGGAGTTGAAGCTCTGGCTTAAGGAGGCTAACAGTTAGCAAATCGAGAATGCTTCGCTTTGCTCGCAATGACATCAACAGGCAGGAGGTAGCATATGGCAAAAGGTAAAGTAGTTCAGGTGATTGGCACAGTGGTTGATATGGAATTTCCCCTTGATGAGTTGCCTGCGATAAATAATGGTATAGAGATTCCCATGGATGGAGGCAAGGTTGTTATTGAGACTCAACAGCATATTGGCAATAACTGGGTGCGTGGTGTTGCCTTGACGTCTACCGATGGCTTGGCACGAGGAGCTGAGGCTATTGATATGGAAGCTCCAATAACTGTGCCTGTTGGTAGAGCAACTTTAGGCAGGTTATTTAATGTTTTCGGCGAGCCTCTGGATGAGCTTGGCGAAGTGAAAGCTGAACAAAGGTATCCTATCCACCGTCCTCCGCCTCTTTTGGAGGAGCAGGAAACCACCCCCCAGATGTTGGAGACAGGGCTCAAGGTTATGGATCTGATCACTCCTTTCACCAAAGGAGGGAAGGTTGGAGCATATGGGGGTGCAGGTGTGGGAAAGACGGTTATCATTATGGAACTTATTCGTAACATCGCCACCGAGCATGGTGGTTTTTCTGTTTTTGCCGGTATAGGTGAAAGGTCGCGAGAGGGGAATGACCTGTGGTTGGAGATGCAGAGGTCGGGGGTTTTGGACAGAACCGTTCTGGTCTTTGGTCAGATGAATGAGAGTCCCGGTGTTCGTGCCCGGGTAGGATTGACCGGGGTGACCATGGCGGAATATTTCCGCGATGTTGAGGGTCAGGACGTACTTTTGTTTATCGACAACATATATCGCTATGTTCTGGCCAATATGGAGTTATCAGCTCTTTTAGGACGTATGCCATCGGCGGTGGGCTACCAGCCAACACTGGGTACCGATGTTGGTGAGTTAGAGGAAAGGATTACCACGACCAAGAAGGGCTCAATTACGTCCTTCCAGGCTATTTATGTGCCTGCTGATGACTATACTGACCCCGGTATCGTGGCTACCTACGGTCATCTGGATGCAGTTGTTGCTCTGGAACGTTACATTGCTGAGTTGGGTATATACCCTGCTGTTGACCCGTTAACTTCGACATCGCGAATACTTGACCCTGCCATTGTTGGTGAGGAGCATTATCAAGTGGCTCGAGGGGTGCAACGCACATTACAGCGATATAAAGAGCTGCAGGATATAATCGCCATTTTGGGGATGGAGGAATTAACCGAAGAGGATAAGCTTACCGTGCAGCGTGCTCGGCGCATTCAGAGGTTCTGTTCGCAGCCGTTCTATGTCGCCGAGCAGTTTACCGGCACACCTGGCAAATATGTGCCTGTTAAGGAAACAGTGCGTGGCTTCAAGGAAATTTTGGAAGGGAAACACGATGCGCTTCCTGAGGCTGCCTTTTATTTGGTGGGTACTATTGATGAAGTGGTGGAGAAAGCCAGGAAGATGGGAGGGGGAATAAGTGGTTAAGTTCTAAATGGTAAAAGAAAATCAAAAGGCAAAAGTAAAAATGCAAAATGACAGAGCAAAAATATGACAAATCCTAAACCCTAAACAATCTCAAATGAACAAAATCCAAAACAATATGATTTGGAGGCAAAATGGGTTTTGGTATTTGAATTTGGAATTTGTTTAGAATTTAGAAATTCGAGTTTAGGATTTTTGATTAAAGGTTATGGCTACATTGAAGCTTGAAATTGTCACTGCGGAAGGAACAGTTTTCGCGGATGATGTTAATGAAGTGGTAGCCTGGGGAATAGAGGGGCAACTGGGCATTTTACCGCACCATGCTCCTCTAATGACCATGCTTCAACCTGGAGATTTATTGATAAGAAAAGATAATGAGGAACACTATCTGGCGATAAGTGGTGGTTTTCTTGAGGTGCGTCCTGATAAGGTAATTATCCTGGCTGATGCTTGTGAGCGTGCTGAGGAAATTGATATAGAACGTGCTGAGGCTGCTAGACGCCGTGCCGATGAAATCCTTAAAACAAGACCACCCGATGTGGATACTGCTGCTGCTGAGGCTGCTTTACGTCGCTCATTAGCAAGGATAAAAGCGGCTGAAAAAAGACGCCGCAAAAAGCTGATATGAAAACCTGGTTACATTATCTGTAACCTGACTCTGGTATTATCTTTGGCTGCTTTTACTCGAAGCAGAGTGCGTATTGCCTCAGCTACCCGACCACCCCTGCCGATAACTCTACCTTTATCGTCAGCAGCGACCTCCAGTTTAAGCAATAAGCCTTCATCGCTATTCTCTTCGGTGATGGTGACATTCTCTGGCTCAGCTACGATAGATTTGACAATGTATTCTACTAATTCTTTCATTTTGTCTCCTTGTCAGCAATTGCCTCCCGTTTTGAGTCTTCTCGGTGCTCAGATTTATCCATAATGCCCGATTTGCGAAGCAAGCTATAAACTGTATCTGTAGGCTGAGCCCCCAGTTTAAGCCATTTTAAGGCTTTTTCCTCGTTAATATTAACAGTCGAGGGGTCGGTTAATGGATTGTAATGCCCGATAATCTCGATAAACCTTCCATCGCGGGGCGAGCGACTATCGGCTACCACTACCCGGTAAGATGGCCTGTGCTTGGCGCCTACTCTACGCAGCCTGATTTTAACCATTCAATTACCTATTATCTCCTAAGTAGCTATGCTTGTCAATGGTGTGTGCTCGTTTATATGATTAGTGACACTCCTTTTTGTCATTGCGAAGTTTGTCCCGATCGTAAGCGAGGGAGCTTGCCGAAGCAATCTCAAAGCGAGGCCTCGCGCTTGCTTCAAAATAACCGGCATAATCTACAGCGTTGCTTCGCTTGTCCGTCAGCTGACGGATGAGATTGCCACGCCTTCGGCTCGCAATGACAATTAAGGGAGGCTCGCAATAACAGTTGAAAAGGCTTGCAATGACAGCTGAAAATATTTGCAATGACAGTGGGGTACTTCCTGGTGTTATAAGCGTATATGTGTTAACAATCTATCTGAACTAGAGCATGGCGGGATAAATAAAAAGCGTGTCTGGACAATGCCAGACACGCTTCATAGTAAAGCAGATAACCGCTGTTAGAAGACGAACAGAACTATGATGGCTATTATTAGAGCATAGATAGCAATGGCCTCGCAAAAAGCAATGCCGATGAGCATGTTGGTCATTATTGCGCCCCTTGCCTCAGGGTTGCGCCCTAATGCGCCCATAGCGCCGTGCCCTAAGATGCCAACTCCTATGCCTGGCCCAAGAGCCCCTATGCCTATAGCTAGACTTGCTGCCACAAATTTTATTGCTTCTCCATCCATTTACTCTTACCCCCTTCTAGCGATTATTAATGGACCTGAAACTGAGATAGATATAGGCCCAAGCGATGCCGAGACCGAGGGTGGCTCCAATCAATCCGAACAGCGCTCCCGTGTGGTTTAGTCCGTCAATCATATACCCGATAGCTGTTGCTCCACCAATGCAAATAAAACCTGCTCCTCCACTCTGGGCCAGGAATTTCAATGCCGTCCTCCGCTCGCTTTTTGTGTCGCCCTGCTCTTTTGTCATGCTATCTCTCATAGACTTTTACCTCACTTTCATGGTTTCTTGGTCAGGAAATTCAGATATCTATACCCCTGAAAATATGTTGATGAGCTTTAGTATCTCCATATCTTCGAACCACGGGTTATCCTGAACTTTGGCAGCTACGGCTTCTACTGTCGCCGGTGCATTCACCATGACCATCATATCGAATGACCCGATAACAGGGTCAACGAACTCGACCCCCGGTTCCCGTTCCACCTCCTTTATTGCCTGGGTGAACTCTCCCTGTTCTATACTGTCCTTAACCTTAACCAGCAAGTATGCCCTTAATCCCATTTCGCCTCCTTTTACTTTCAGTAAAGCATTTCTGCTTGCGTCACACATCCATAAAATCCTTATTTCCGGCTACTCAAAAATGATGAAATGAGGTGGTGCCAGTCATTGATTCTGACCACCTGGTCCTCATTACTTGGGTGGACGCATCTGACCAAAACTTCAGTCATCAAAGCAGCTTTGAATTTGAAAATTTAAACATTGGAATTTGACACCAAAGATTGCGGAGCCCGTTCCGGGTAAAACGAGGAATCTTGCTCCTCGCAATGACGGAAGGGAGCGTCATTGTGCCGCTTTTGTTGTCATTGCGAGCGAAGCAATCTCATCAAGAATCCTCTCTCCCTCGATGGCAGACGGCTAGGCTCGGGCCGCAAAGTGTCCCAGGTAGTATGTCACTGCTCACCTAAGTGCGTGTACTAAATTGAAATGAACTCAAAGGAAGGTTAGAATGATATAGATATGGAGAAGATAAGGATTTTGTTTGCTGAAGATCATGTGGTACTGCGGCAAAGCGTATGTGCCTTTTTGCAGAAAGAAGAGGATTTAATTGTGGTTGGTGAAGCTGGTGATGGCGAAGAGGCAGTGCGACTAGCGAGGGAACTCACCCCTGATGTTATCATTATGGACATCTCCATGCCCAAGCTCAATGGCATTGAAGCTACGAGGCAAATTAAGGCATCCCAGCCCTTGGCGACTATACTGATGCTTACCGCTTATGACTATGACCAATATGTCTCTGCCCTTTTAGAGGCAGGCGCTGCCGGCTACCTGCTAAAGGATGTCAGTGCTAGCCAGCTCATCGATGCTATCCGTGCTGTGCATAGAGGGGAATCAGTGCTTCATCCTGTTATTGCGCGCAAAGTACTGGAGAGGTTCAGGCGTAGCGATGGATATGTTCAGGAGGGGGCATTGTCACTGCTCACACAGCGGGAACTGGATGTGCTCACCAAGGCAGCGAAGGGCTTGAGCAATAAGGATATTGCCAAGGAACTTTTCATTAGCGTCCATACTGTGGAAAGCCACTTGCAAGGGATATTTAATAAATTTGGAGTGGGCTCTCGCGTTGAGGCGGTTATACAAGCTTTGAAAAGGGGTTGGCTTACCCTGGATGATTTATCTTAATGGACAGGACAACAGTGACGGCAGTTCTGCGTAACCCTCACTTTTGGGTAATTCTGGCATTGATGGCGATTTTCTCTGTCCAGTATTATGCTGAACAAATATGGCCTTGGGGTAATTTTGGTCTGGTGGCCTATCCTGTGCTTTACCTCATACCCGTTGTCTACTGTGGTTTTATCTTCGGTGCTACAGCGGCACTAGTGACAGCGTTTACTGCCTTGCTTATTATGCTTCCCCGAGCTGTTTTCTTCTCCTCCAACCTTCCCGGTGCCCTATTTGAAGCTGGGATTGTAACTTTGATTGGAGTATTAGCTGGCTTGATGTTGAAGGTGCGGGAAAGCAAGATGGGTGCTGGGGAAGATAGGCAGATTGTTGCCGAAACACTGACGGTAACCAAAAACAAGCTCCGCTCTCAGACCCGAAAATTGATGAGCTACGAGAAGAAGCTGGATATGGTGAGCAGTATTTGTAACCAGTTTATCGATACTTTGAATATGGAGCGGGTCTTGCATTACGGTTTGCGCAAGATTTTAGAGGTTATGGGCGCGGAGGCCATTTTGGTATACCGACTGAATAGAGAAGCAGGGGAGCTAAATCTAATTGGTTACGAAGGTGTTTCCGGGGAGTTTGCTCGTGAGGTGGACAAGCTGAAGCTTGGTGAAGGGCTTAACGGCAGGGTAGCTCAGAGTGGGAAGCCGTTGGTGGTGAAGGATGGCTCTACTGATCCTAGACTCACTCGTGAAGTGGTGAGGCAAGAGGGCATTAAAAGCATGCTCATTGTGCCTATAAAATGTGAAGATGAAGTTCAAGGCACGATTGGTATCGCTAACCGTGAATATCGGGAGTTTGATGAAGAGGACGAGAAACTTCTTACTACTATAGGCAGCGAAATTTACATTTGTTCTGAGAATGCCCGCCTTTACCAGGAGCAAGCGAGAATGATGGAACAGTTGCGTGATTCTGAAAGAAGCTATCGAGAGTTGTTTGAAAGCGCTCACGATGCCATCTGGATACACGATTTACACGGTAATATCTTGGCCGCCAACGAAGCTGCCGCCAGGCTCATTGGATTTGACCCTGAGGAAATTCCCGGTGAGCTCCTCGGTTATGATTCAGAAAAGGCGCCTTACAAAGTTGAGGGGCATGAAATGAGGGAATTATCCTCTTTAAATGTTAAGTCGTTTCTTTCTGAGGAGAGCTTATCCTTGGCTAGGGAGATGCGAGATGAGTTGCTTCAAGGTCATATGGCTGTACAGCCTTATGAGCAACAAATTATGAGGACGGATGGGACTATGGCAACAATCATGTTAACCACCAACTTAATTGCCAGGGATGGTGAACCTAGAGCCTTTCAGAATATTGCCCGGGATATAAGCAAAGAGAAACAAATGCAGGAGAACATGCGTCTGTATATCCAGCAAATCACCAGGGCTCAGGAGAAAGAATCCTCTCGCATCGCTCGTGAGCTGCATGATAGCACTGCTCAGGAACTCATCGCCCTTCTTCATCAGGTAGAGGGCTTGTTGCGGGATAGAGCGAAGCTGCCCCTGAGTGAGGCTAAGGCTTTATGGAGGATACATGAGCAAATAAAGGGCATATTGCAGGAAGTGCGTTACTTTAGCCGCGACCTTCGTCCTTCAATACTGGATGACCTCGGCTTGCGTGCTGCACTTGAATGGCTGGTGGAGCAGCTTGAAATTGAGCATAAGGTGGAATGTCATTTAATCGTAGTAGGGCAGGAACGGAGATTAGCTTCAGAAACGGAGGTGATGATTTTCCGTATTGTTCAGGAGGCGATAAGGAATATCGGGAAACACTCTCAAGCGTCAAAGGCTGAAGTTACCGTTAAATTCGAGCAAAAGGAAACAGCTATCACAGTAAAGGACAATGGTGTTGGCTTCCAACTCTTGGAGAGCGTGGGAAACTTGACTCGTGCTGGCAAGCTTGGTCTTGCCGGGATGCAGGAACGGGCGCAATTGCTCGGTGGAAGCTTATCAATACAATCTGAACCAGGCATTGGCACTACCATAGTGGTTAAGGCACCGGTGTAAGCTGCTTTGCGATATGAAAATACGTGCGTTGCATCAGTGGGATGTGAGCCATGGCCAGGCTAAAGCGCTGCAGGTCAGCCTGGCCAAAAAGGTAGTGACTGATGGTGAAGATACTAATCCTCACCTGGTTGCTGGTGTTGATATATCCTCGCCTGATTCTCGGGGCACAGGTCGGGGGGCCGTGGTGGTGTTAAATTACCCTGAACTTAATTTGGTGGAAGTGAAGACTGTGGAGAGAAAGGTCACCTTTCCTTATATACCGGGATTGTTGTCCTTTCGGGAAGCTCCTTTGATATTAGCTGCTTGTCAAGAATTATCCAGCGTTCCCGACCTGGTTCTGGTCGATGGTCAGGGGATCGCCCATCCCCGGCGGTTTGGGCTTGCAGCGCATCTGGGGCTTTTCCTCGATGTGCCCACTATAGGCTGTGCCAAGTCTATACTTTGTGGTGCTCATGAGCTTGTGGGAGAAAAGGTTGGCTCTTATGCCGAACTGGTTGATAATGGTCAAGTCATCGGGGCTGCTTTAAGAACCAGGATTGGGGTGAAACCAATATATGTTTCCATAGGTCATAAGATTGGCCTTAGCTCAGCGATAAAGTGGGTGCTCAATTGCTGCCGTGACTATCGTCTTCCTGAACCAACGAGGTTAGCTCACCTTGCCGCTGGAGGCAACTTGAGGCTAAAATCGAGTCAGCAAGGGAAGTTATTTGATTAACATTAAGGAGGAACAATGCAGGAACAAAGGCAAAAGGTAGCCGCTCTGTGTCGACAAATCTCACAAATAATGGAGCATCTTTGACATCGCTGGCAAAGAAAAGGAAGTTGCTCGGATAGAGCGGGAATCGGCAAGTCCTGAATTCTGGAGTGACTCAGCCAGGGCGCGAGCCGTAATGCGGGAGCTGGGAGCGAGGAAGAATCTAATTCGCCCATGGCGTGAGTTAGAAAAGAAGGCTTCTGACCTTTACCAACTGGTTTGTCTCGCTGAAGAGGAAGGCGACTCTTCGCTAAGTGAAGAGATAAACACGGAGGTGAAGGAGGTAGCCTGCCGATTTGAGCAACTGGAAAATCAGCTGATTTTAAGTGGCGAGTATGATGCGTACAGTGCCTTGGTTGCCATTCATGCTGGTGCTGGTGGCACTGAGTCGCAGGATTGGGCAAGTATGTTGCTCAGAATGTATTTGAGGTGGTCGGAAAGGCATAATTACCACGGTGAGACATTGGATATTTCCCCTGGCGACGAAGCAGGGATTAAGAGTGCTATCCTTGGAATCAAAGGGGACTACGCTTATGGGTATCTCAAATGTGAGCACGGGGTTCATAGATTGGTTCGACTTTCTCCCTTTGATGCTGACCATGCCCGGCATACTTCTTTTGTATTGGTGGAAGTTCTGCCTGAAGCTGAAAAGAAGGTGGATTTACAGATAAACCCTGAGGATTTGAAGGTGGAGACTTTCAGGGCAAGCGGTCCTGGCGGGCAGCATATGCAAAAGACAAGCAGCGCTGTCAGAGTGACTCACCTGCCCACTGGATTGACCGCGGTTTGCCAAAGTCAGCGCTCCCAGCATCAGAATAAAGAAAGTGCGTTGAGGATCCTTTACACTCGCCTTCTGGAGGTGGAGCGTGTGAAAAAAGAGGAGGAAAAATTGAAGCTCAAAGGTGAGCGTATTGAGGCTGGGTGGGGAAATCAGATTCGAAGCTATGTCCTTCATCCTTACAAAATGGTGAAAGATCATCGCACCGGTTTTGAGGTTAGCAATGCTGAAGCAGTGCTCGATGGAGAGTTGGATGAGTTTATCAATGCTTACCTTCGCTCTAAAATAGGGAAGGGAAGTGACTAAATATGTGTTTGGCAACCGTGCCTTTTGTCATTGCGAACGAAGCGAAGCAATGACGGGAAAGGCGAAGGGCTCAGAGTGACAGTTTATCAACGATAAAGGTAGTTATGATTAAGCGTATCGGCTCGGTAATTTTGCTGCTACTCCTGCTGCTGTTATTGGTAGTTTTCCCTCCAGTCAAAGCTGAAAACAATATTTCCGTCTTGGATAGCAGCGTAACCATAGATTTTCCTTACTCCCTTGCGTTTAATCTTGAGGTGGAAAGTCCTGCCAATATCGTTGATGCGCGGCTTCATTATCAGGTTGATAGGATGAATTATGCTCAGGTTGTTAGCGAGGGCTGGGCTGAGTTCACTCCGGCAGCAAGGGTGGAAGCTAGCTGGGTGTGGGACATGAGAAAGGCGAGCCTGCCTCCTGGAGCTCAAGTAACATACTGGTGGACTATCAAGAATGCTGACGGTGATGAGTTTGAAACATTGCCCGCCATAGTTCGCTTTGACGATAGTCATCATCAGTGGCAAAGCTTGACCAGCGGTAACATAACTTTGTTTTGGTATGAAGGCGACGATTCCTTTGCCTGGGAGCTAATGAATGCCTGTCAGGAAGGACTTGCCAGGTTAACACAGGAATTCGGCGCTTATCCTGAGAGGGCTATCACTATATATGTTTATGCCTCATCATGGGAGTTGCAGGGAGCGATGATCTTCCCACAGGAATGGACGGGAGGTGTTGCCTTTACTGAATTTGGCATCATCGCCATGGGTATTTCACCCGATAGCATTGATTGGGGAAAGGAAGCTTTGGTTCATGAGCTCACTCATTTAGTTGTTCATCAACTGGTTTTCAGTCCTTACGGTTCGTTACCTATGTGGCTTGATGAAGGTTTGGCAATGTATAATCAAGGTGACCTCCCCCCCGAATTGGCTTATCGTTTAGAAAAAGCTATCTCTGAAGATAAGCTGCTCTCCGTGCGTAGTCTGTGCAGCCCGTTTTCTGCTGAGCCTGAAAAAGCCTATCTTTCCTACGCTGAGAGCTACAGCCTGGTGGAATACCTTTTGGACAACTATAGCGGTGATAAGATGCTCAATCTATTGACTCTTTTTAAGCAGGGTAATACCTATGACGAAGCTTTAACTGAAGCTTATGGTTTTGATATCGATGGGCTTGATGCTCGCTGGCGAGAATCATTGGTGGCTTCCACAGTCGTTGCGGTGAGCCAAAACCCTGAACCCTTCGCTTCTTGTCATTCTGAGCGTAGCGAAGAATCTCCTAATGCTCAGGGTAAACTCCGCGGGGAGGCAGCGAAGCAATCTCACCCCGGCTCAATCGCTGGCTTGTCAGCGTTAGCTATATCAGCAGGAGTTCGGTAGCTTGAAGGATTTTGGGAAAAGAATCTGGCATCTGATATCATTGTCTTTTCTACTCTGTGCTCTGTTCTTACCTCAGGCTAGCTGTGTTTGTAACTGGCATCCGCTTTCCAGTGAAGACGTCCTTAACCTCTGGGATACCGGACCGATAACTCTTGACCCGGCGATTTCCAGTGAGATGTCCTCTCATGCCTATGTGATGCAAATCTTCAGTGGGTTAGTCCGCCTTAATGATGAACTGGAGGTGGTGCCTGACATTGCTGAAAGTTGGGAGAAAAGTGAGGATGGCAAGGTTTTTATCTTTCACCTGCGCCATGGGGTTAAATTTCACGATGGTAAAGAGGTCAAGGCAGAGGATTTCAAATATTCCTGGGAGCGAGCTTGTGACCCTGAAACTGGCTCCCAAACAGCAGCTACCTATTTAGGAGATATCGTTGGTGTAACTGATAAGCTTGCTGGTAAGGTAGAAGAAATTTCGGGAGTCGAGGTTGTTGATGATTACACCCTTCAGGTCACCATTGATGCCCCTAAAGCTTACTTCCTGTGCAAGCTTACCTATCCCACCGCTTTTGTCGTTGAACAGTTAAATGCGGAGTCGGGAAGTGACTGGTGGCGTCATCCAATTGGCACGGGCCCATTTGGATTGAGCGAGTGGGAACAGGGACAGGTTCTGATTCTGGAGAGGAACGAGCTTTATTATGGTGAGTTACCCCAGATTAAGCAGGTTGCCTTTCATCTCCTCGCTGGAAATCCTATGGCGATGTATGAGAACGGGGAAATTGATGTCGTGTCTGTCGGCACGTATTATATAGACCTGGTTAAAGATGAAGCTAGCCCATTTCACCAGGAGTTAGCGGTAACCCCTGAACTCAGTCTACACTACATTGGCTTCAATACCGACGCTCCGCCCTTCGATGATGTGAATGTTCGCCGTGCTTTCAGCTATGCTGTGGATAAGGAGCGCATCATCAAATTGATATTCCGGGATATGGTAAATAAAGCTGATGGGATATTGCCTCCCGGGATGCCAGGGTATAACGAGAATCTTACTGGGCTTGAATACAATGCAACCAAAGCTGAGGAGTGCATCGCTGTTTCTGAGTATGGTAATGTCTCTAATTTGCCGCCGATTACCATCACCGTGGCGGGGTATGGTGGCGGTGTTTCCGGTTATCTGGGGGCAATTATTCAGGGATGGCGGGAGAATCTGGGAGTTGAGGTTCAGGTGAGACAGCTGGAATCGGAGAAATTCGTTTACCATCTGATGGAGGAAAAGGATGAGATGTTTATGCTTGCCTGGGTGGCTGATTACCCCGATCCTCATAATTTCCTGGACAATTTGTTTTACACCAGTGCCGAGAATAATATCTTTGACTATCATAATCCCGAGCTGGATGCCTTGCTTGACCAGGCTGGCGTTGAACAAAATGACGAGGCTCGGTTGATGATGTATCAGCAAGCTGAGCAGGAGATTGTCGATGAAGCACC
>Ga0209979_1001512_pt1 | contig 25236 bp, 24 predicted proteins | sample AnhtaG_FD_183114 | JGI IMG/M metagenome (GOLD analysis project Ga0209979, IMG submission 183114) | Deep subsurface microbial communities from Anholt, Denmark to uncover new lineages of life (NeLLi) - Anholt_01485 metaG (SPAdes) (version 2) | ecosystem: Environmental > Aquatic > Marine > Oceanic...
CATTGATGACCCGGAGCAGATCGTCAGGCAAATCATAGACGAGGTACGCCGCCGGGGTGATGCGGCGCTTCTTGATTACACCCTGAAGATTGATGGAATAAGGCTTGGCCCCTTAGAGGTGAGTAAAAAGCAGATAGCCAGCGCTTACCAGGAGGTGGATGCTGAGCTGGCATCGGCGCTCAAGCTAGCCGCCGAACGAATACACTCCTTTCACACCGCACAAAAGGAGAGTATTTTGAGTAGTGTTACCAAGCTGGGCTCAGGTCAGCTAATACGTCCACTGGAGCGTATTGGCGTCTATGCCCCCGGAGGCAGTGCTAGTTACCCGTCAACAGTGCTGATGACTGCTATCCCGGCTAGGGTCGCTGGAGTCAAAGAGGTGATTTTGGTTACACCACCAGGATTAAACGGGACAGTCCCTCTACCTACCTTAGTGGCTGCCGATATTGCTCAGGTTGACCGCATTTTTTCTGTTGGCGGTGCCCAGGCAATTGCCGCCTTAGCCTTTGGCACCAAGTCTATTCCTAGAGTAGACAAGATTTGTGGTCCGGGCAATATCTTTGTCGTTTTAGCTAAAAAAATGGTCTATGGAGTAGTTGGTATTGATGGACTTCAGGGACCAAGCGAGGTGTTAATCATTGCTGATGAAACAGCTAACCCTGAGTATTGTGCTGCCGACCTTTTAGCCCAGGCTGAGCACGACCCTTTAGCCTCAGCTATTTTGATAACTACCTCACGACGATTGGCCGATGAGGTTAGTCAGGAGGTTAAGCAGCAGCTGAAGGATTTGCCCCGTCAGGCTATTGCCGCAGCATCTTTAAACAATAGGGGGAAGATAATAGTGGTTAATGATGTGGATGAGGCTATAGAACTGGCTAACCTTTATGCCCCTGAGCACCTTTGCCTGATGGTGGACAGAGCAACCTCTTACCTTGATAAGGTGTCTAATGCCGGGTGTATATTTATAGGTGGAAATTCAACTGTGGTCTTGGGCGATTATGTGGCTGGACCAAGCCATGTTTTGCCTACGGGCAGGACGGCTCGCTTTAGTTCACCGCTTAATATAAGTGATTTTATTAAGTTTATAAATCTGGTTGATATAGATGAGGCTGATTTAAACCGGCTGGGTCAAGCGGCAGTAACCATGGCTAGAGCTGAGGGGTTTGAAGCTCATGCCCGGGCAGTGGAGAAAAGGCTCAAAGTGAAGAAATAAATAATTTCACAGGTTGTCAATCTGGTATGTTAATTAGGTATAATAAAAACGAGGAGATGCCCATGACTTCAAAGATTTACCAGGTTATGGTGCCTAAAACAATTCGCTTTGGTGTCGGGGCTCTTCATACTCTCGGGGATGAAGCTGGCAAGCTAGAAGCTAAAAAGGCTCTCATTATCACTGATCCTGGGGTTTACCAGGCTGGCCTGGTAAACCCAATTAAGGAACAGTTGTCTAAGGCCGGGTTGTTGATAGAAGTTTTCGCTGACTCGGAACCCGAACCAACATTGCCCAAGCTAAATGACACGGCTAATCAGCTTAGGGGGAATACATATGATCTCTTAGTGGGCCTTGGTGGAGGGTCAAGTATGGACACAGCGAAGGGACTCTCAGTTCTCTTAACTCATGGTGGAGTTGGTCAAGATTATATTGGGGTCGGTAAGGTTCCCGGACCTGGTATCCCGGTCTTCGCGATACCCACCACAGCCGGGACAGGGAGCGAGGTGACCAATATCGCCGTCTTCGGCGACCCAGAGAAGGAGCTTAAACTGGGAATGGTGAGCCCTTATTTATTAGCGCGGCTAGCTCTTGTAGACCCCACTCTTACTTATAACTGTCCCCCAGAGGTTACAGCAGCCTCTGGGATAGATGCTCTCGTCCATGCTATTGAGTGCTACACCAGCACTAAAGCTAACAATTTCACTGACGCTCTGGCTCTCGAGGCTATGCGACTTATTGTGGGTAGCCTCAGGACCGCTGTCAGCAATGGTTCAGATGAAGAGGCCCGTAACCATATGTCTGAAGGAGCACTCTTAGCTGGGATTGCCTTCGGGAATGCGAGTGTAGCAGTCGTCCATGCCCTTGCCCACCTCCTCGGTTCGCGATTTCACGTGTCCCACGGGGTAGCCAATGGCCTTTTGTTGCCCTATGTTATGGAATGTAACCTTCCGGCTAATCTCCCCAGGTATGCTGTCATTGCCCAAATGCTGGGTGAGGAAATAGAGGGGCTTTCCTTTCGAGAGGCAGCGGAGAGAGGGGTGGAAGCTGTTAAAACTCTGGCCATGGATATTAATATCCCCCTCCACCTACAAGCTCTGGGGGTACCCAGAGAAGCCCTGGAGGGGATGGCTGTTGCTACTATGGATGTCACTCGGCTACTGGCTAATAACCCTAAAAAACTCACACTAGCTGATGTCCGAGCCATTTGGGAAAATGCTTGGTAGGATGACTGTTTGAAGGCTAAAATACACCAGTAATTAACGGATTATAGGTTAAGGGGGTATTACATTATTAGTGGCTGCTTCTGAGGGGATAGAGAGATTTATACGGCCTGATTTGATTACCTTTGGTGGTTATTCTGCCCGTACATCCCCAGAGACATTAAAGGGGAAGGTTGAAGTTGCCGTAGAAGATATTATCAAGCTGGATGCTAATGAGAATCCCTATGGCTGCTCACCGAGGGTGCGAAAAGCTCTGGCTACCTGTCCCGATTTAAATATCTATCCTGACAATGGCCAAACAAGGCTCAGGAAGTTACTGGAGGGATATACCGGCGTTGATGCCAGGCATATCGTGGCTGGTAGTGCTAGCAATCAACTAATAGACCTTGTTTTACGCTTATTTATTAGCCGGGGTGACGAGGTGATAAATTGTGTTCCTACCTTTGGCATATATCGTTTTAGCACAGAGCTGTGCAACGGCACTTTAGTTGAAGTGCCTAGAGATGAAAACTTTGCCGTTAGTGCCAGTGCCGTAAAGGCAGCCATAAGTGGAAAAACGAAGATAATATTGCTGGCTAATCCTAATAACCCTACGGGGACAATCACGCCCCGGCAGGATATTCTGGAGCTCATAGATACGGGACTACCTGTGCTAGTTGATGAAGCCTACTATGAGTTTAGTGGAGAAACAGTGGTTCCACTGGTTAACCGGTATGAGAATTTGATGGTGCTACGAACCTTCAGCAAGTGGGCGGGGTTAGCCGGTTTGAGAGTCGGTTATGGTCTTTTCCCACCTAAAATTGCTGATTATTTACTGAGAATCAAGATACCGTATAGTGTGAATGTGGCGGCGCTAGTTGCCGTGGAGGAATCGCTGAAGGATATGGACTATTTAATGGGCAGGGTAGAGGCTATAATTGCCGAGAGGGGAAGACTATTTGGTGAATTAGAGAAGCTGGGATGGTTAAAACCCTTCCCTTCGCAGGCTAACTTTATTCTCTGCTCGGTTCTGAATGGCAAAGCAAAAGAACTCAGGCAAAAATTACAGGATAAGGGAATACTGGCTCGCTACTTTGACGAGCCCGTATTGCGGAACTTCATCCGCTTCAGCGTGGGTAAACCAGAACATACTGATGTCTTAATCAAAGCACTCCAAGGAATAGGAGGGTAGGTAAGTGAGCAGACTGGCTACGGTTAAACGGGAGACTAAAGAAACCAATATTAGCCTGGAGCTTAATATTGATGGCAGTGGTAAGTGTGAAGTGAATACCGGGATTTCAATGTTTGACCATCTGTTAGAGCAGGTGGCTCGGCACGGAGTATTTGACATAAAGTTATCAGCCACGGGAGATGACCAGCATCACCTGGTAGAAGATGTTGCCATTTGTTTAGGTAAAGCCTTGGGCAAAGCCTTAGGGGAGAAGCGGGGCATTGTCCGCATGGCTAATGCTGTTGTGCCTATGGATGATGCCTTAGCTATGGTAGCAGTGGACATTGGTGGTCGGGGATATACAGTATTGGAGTTACCCTTTAGTGAAAATGATATGGCTGGATTTCCCACCGACCTTGTCCGCCACTTCCTTGAGTCTTTTGCTATTGAAGCCAGGCTTAATCTCCACGCCAGGGTTGTTTATGGTGTTAATGACCATCACAAGGCGGAAGCCCTGTTTAAGGCATTAGGCAGAGCTCTAGACACCGCCACCAGAATTGACGAGCGGATTAGTGGCGAACTCCCCAGCACCAAGGAGTTATTGGAGGGTTAGGGCAGGATTTACTTTAGTTTCTTACTGGTTAGCTTCTCATAACCCTGCTCATACCTTTTGGTGGTAGCCTCAATGACATCAAGCGGGAGCATCGGAGCCGGTGGCTCCTTGTTCCACCCTGCCTGAACAAGCCAGTCGCGAACTGGTTGCTTATCATAGCTGGGTTGGGACCTTCCAATTTCATATAGGCTAGCGTCCCAGAAGCGGCTTGAGTCCGGGGTCAATAGCTCATCAATAAGGATAAGCTTATCATTGTCCAGCCCAAACTCCATCTTGGTATCGGCAATGATAATACCTCTGGCTCTGGCATATTGTTGGGCATAGCTGTAGATGGCCAGGCTTTTCTCCTTTATCTCATCAGCTAGAGCTTCACCCACCAGCCTCTTTATTTCGTCCATAGATAGGGGCAGGTCATGCCCAGATTCTGCCTTGGTGGTTGGGGTAAATAGCGGTTGGGACAATTCCTGGCTTTCCTGTAAGCCTTTAGGTAAAAGGAAGCCGGAGACTGTGCCATGTTGTTGATATTCAGCCCAGGCTGACCCGGAAAGGTAGCCGCGCACTACGCATTCAACAGGAATACGCTTGGCTTTTTTAACAATCATCGACCGTCCGGTCAGATAAGAAGGGTAGGGGAAGCGGCTTTCGGTGGGAAGATAGGCATCAAGGCAGTGAACATCATCAACGACTTCTATTAGATGGTTGGGCACTAAATTCTTGGTCTTTTCAAACCAGAAGGCTGAGAGCTGATTAAGCACTAGACCCTTATTAGGTATGCCGCCGGGTAGAACTGAATCAAAGGCTGAGATTCGGTCAGTGGCTATGATGAGCAATAGGTTACCCAGGTCGTAGGTATCTCGTACCTTCCCCCGGATGAATAATGATAGCGGCAGGTTTGTATTTATCAAGACTGATGGGCTATTACTCATATTGCTCTAGGCGCTAGCTCGCTAGGGTTAGCTATACCAGATTTCTCCTTCCATTGCGCCTCGGTTAAACCCAGCCGTTCAAAAATCTCGTTTACATAGCGCAGGTAGTATTGCTCGTCGAAAAGTGGCTCAAGCTCTCCTTGTGGCAGAGCAGCGGTAACCTCAGGGTCAGCCTTCAGTAAGCTGAGGAAGCTTTTATTCCCCTTCCATGCCTTCATAGCGTTTCGCTGGACAAGCTCATATGCTTTTTGCCGACTCAGTCCTTTATCTATGAGAGCTAGCATTACTCGCTGTGAGAAGACTAAGCCCTTGGTAAGCTTTATATTCTGTTTCATCCTCTGGGGATAAATTTGTAGCCCTCTCATTATTGAGGTAAAAAGGGCAAGCGAGTAATCCAGTATAAGGCAGGAGTCAGGTAGAGTAATGCGCTCAGTGGAGGAGTGGCTGATATCGCGTTCATGCCACAGGGCAATATTTTCCATTGAGGTTAGCGCATAGCTCCTTACCAATCGGGCTAGACCGCAGATTCGTTCACAAAGCTCTGGATTCCGCTTATGTGGCATAGCCGAAGAGCCAGTTTGACTCACTCCGAAGGGTTCCTCTACTTCTCTAATCTCTGTTTTTTGCAAGCCTCTAATCTCAGTAGCGAACTTCTCCAGCGAGCTAGAGATTATAGCTAGTGTAGTAATGAATTGGGCGTGGCGGTCGCGTTGCAAAATTTGACTTGATATCGGAGCGGGGGCAAGCTTCAATCGGGCACAAGCTTTCTCTTCAACCTGGGGAGATAATGTAGCATAGGTGCCTACTGCTCCTGAAATCTTACCTACGGCTATGGCTCTCTTGGCTTCAGCGAGCCTTACCCTATTGCGTTTCATCTCTTCAACCCATAGGGCTAGCTTAAGGCCAAAGGAGGTTGGTTCGGCATGAATACCGTGGGTGCGACCTATCATAACCGTATATTTATGTTCTATTGCCCTTTGTGCCAGTACTGAAATGAGTTCTTTTATGTCTTGATTTAATATCTCCGTTGCCTCAACTAGTTGCAGGCTGAGGGCAGTATCTATTACATCAGAAGAGGTAAGACCAAGATGAATAAAACGTGATTCATTACCCAGGCTATCCGATACAGCACCAAGGAAGGCAGTCATATCGTGGTGAGTTTCCTTGAGAATCTCCTCCATACGTTTAAGATTAACCCGGGCTAGCTTTATCTTGGGCACGGCCTCTCTGGGGATAGCACCTAACTCAGACCACGCCTCACAGACGGCAATCTCTACCTCAAGCCACTTAGCAAACTTGCTCTCATCTGACCAGACCCTTTTCATTTGGGGTCTGGAATATCGCTCAATCATTTGGTATCTCCTTGAGATTATTCATTGACCTCACCCCCTTAATCCCCCTCTCCTTTCAAGGAGAGGGGGAGAGATTTTGGAGAGGGGCGAAGCCCCTCTCCTACTTACATCCCCCTTCCCTTGAGAAGGGAAGGGGGTCAGGGGGATAGGTTGCTATACATTCTCTAACTCGCTCCTATACTTTTCATAGGCGCTTCTTATCTTATCATATTTCAGACCTAGAATTTCGGCAGCCAGATAGGCAGCATTCTTAGCCCCGGTAGTGCCTATAGCCATACTGGCTACCGGTATCCCGGCGGGCATCTGAACGATAGAATAGAGGGCATCAATGCCCTTTAACTCACTGGTGGCTAGTGGCACACCAATGACTGGTAGAGTAGTCCAGCTAGCCAGGACCCCGGGCAGATGGGCGGCTCCCCCAGCGGCAGCAATTATGACTTCAATCCCCTTACTTCGGGCGGCTAGTCCATATTGCCTGGCTTTTTCTGGACTGCGGTGGGCTGATATTACACTGACCTCGTAGTCAATACCAAGCCCTTTTAACACATCCAGCGTTGGCTGCATTACTTCAGTATCTGATTTAGAACCCATAACTACAGCTACTAACGGCATATTATCAACCTCACCCCCTTAATTTACTTCCAAGAACTCCCCCTCACTACCACCTATAATAAATCGCTGCTATTCGATGACAAACGAATCTATGACATGGTCAAAGATTTCCTCATACTCATCATACAAGAGCTCTGCGGTAGAGCATACTAGCATATAGGTCTTGCCATTGGCGATAAATATAACTTGCCTTATTTTCACAGGGGCGATTGGTTTGTAAATCACCTCGTAACCCTCTCTGCCGTTTACTACGATTTCTCTCTCTTCTAAGATAGTCCCGCCAAGCCCCTTAAGTCCTTCCTTAAATTCCTCCTTGACTTCCTCTAAGCTTGTCAAATTACTTAATTTAATTCCCACGATAAGAGTTGTTGGTGTCCCTGGCTCGGTAAACATTTCAGTGCTTTCAACATCTTCCCCATCTACGACTTCAGGGGTCTGCGTTTCCCAATCCTCAGGATACTCAAAGCCATAGTCAAGTTTATAGTCATAAACCCGGATGTACCCTGGCGTTACTGTTGTTGTTGATGGTGACGGCGTAAATTCCTCTGTGTTCGGCTGTGTGGTGCAGCCACCCGTAAAGACAATAGACACCACCAGAAGGGCAACCAGTGCACTTATGGCTCCCAGATATATTCTTTTACCCGTCAGGTACATATTATCTACCTCACAAAACTGATTTATGCTATCAATATTGAGATTTAGTTTGGCGACTTGCTTGGTATTCGGGGATGAAATTCTTTATAGATTCTGTCTAACCTTTCCTTTTTATCAAAGAAGGCTTTTTGAAAGCATTCATTATCTTTTTCCGAGAGTAGCTCCTTGCAATTATCTGCCAATAAGTTATTCTCCTTAAATATTTTTAATATTTTCTCGCAAGGGTAGTCATTACATTTTCCACAATTTTCGATACCTTTTTCTAATGCGCATTCCCTAATTCCAAGCGTACACCGATTTACAGAAGAACAGCCACGACAAGTCATCTCTTCTGGCGATACTATAGTATCTCGCCAACCAATTATCTTCCACAATGCTGCAACTTCTTTGAGTCGTTCTACATCACCACTTCGGGTTGCAATATACCTAGGGCAATAGTTACAGTCATCACCACAAAAACCTAATCCTGGCAAGAATCTCTCCACTTTTATATTTCAGCGATGTCCCTTCGGTAATGGCAACCCTCAAAGTGAATTCGGGGCAGGTTGAGATAGACCTTTTCTCTTGCCTCGGCAATAGTCTTACCCATAGCCACTACGGTAAGCACTCGCCCGCCATTAGTTAATACTTGCCCCGGCTCTGAGCCTATTTTGGTTCCGGCGTGAAATACCAGGATGTCTTTATCTAAATTATCCAAGCCGGTGATGGGGAAGCCTGTTTTATATTTACCGGGGTATCCGGCTGACGCCATTACTACCCCAACGCAGGCATCCTCACTCCATTCTACATTTGCCTGGTTAAGGTTACCATTTATCACTGCCAGGAGAATATCTACTATGTCTGTTTTGAGCAAAGGCAGGGTAACCTGACTTTCCGGGTCGCCAAACCTGGCATTAAATTCTATTACCTTTGGCCCGTCTTTTGTAATCATTAACCCACCATACAGTACACCCTTATAAAGCCTTTTCTCTTTAGACATAGCCTTAACCGCTGGCTCCATAATGGTTTCAGTTATTCTTGTAGCTAGTGCTGGCTTATAAAAGTGCGGTGGACTATAACTGCCCATACCACCGGTATTAGGACCATTATCGCCGTCAAATACCGGTTTATAGTCACGGGCGGCTGCCATAGGAACTACAGTTTTGCCATCAGTAAAGACGAAAGCGCTCATCTCTCTTCCGGATAAGCACTCTTCAATAACTACTCTGTCCCCAGCTGCTCCAAAGGCTTTAGCTTCCATGATGGTGGCCAGAGCTTCTAAGGCTTGCGGGATTGAATTGGCTACGGTTACCCCTTTGCCGGCGGCTAGCCCATCAGCCTTAATTACCAGGGGTGGTTGCTGGCGCTGGATATATTTTTTGGCTTGAGTATATGCAGAGAAGCTGACACTGCGAGCGCAGGGGATTTTATATTTCTGCATTAACTCCTTGGCGAATACCTTGCTTGATTCTATCTGTGTAGCCGCCTTGGTGGTACCAAAGATAGGAATGCCTTTATCTTGGAAGTAGTCAACGATGCCATCGGCCAGGGGTACCTCTGGTCCGACAACAACCAGCTCAATTTCCTTTTCCTGGGCGGCTTTAGCCAGCGATTCTATATCGGTAGGGCTAATATCAAGGTTATCGGCAATTTGAGCCGTCCCGGCGTTACCCGGAGCGACACAAATTTCTCTAACTTTAGGGCTCTGGACCAGCTTCCAGACTAAGGTATGCTCCCTGGCCCCTCCACCAACAACCAGTATCTTCAGACTTCACCCCTTGTTAATGTTTACTTAGGTAACTATGAAGCTGTTTTAGATTACCATGCTAAACCTACGTTAACTGTATAGCCCGTAATATCCTCAACATTCGTACCCTTGTACACAACCTTAAAACTCCAAACTTCACCTGGATCTATGGCCCTTATACTGGCAGATGAGGTACCAACTAACTCATTGGTATCATTATAAAATTTTGCTATAACCTCGGCATAACTAAGGGTAGAAGAGCTAATATTCTTGGCTGTTCCTTCAATTACAATGTTGCCATACTCATTAACGGTTGAATTGTGGTCAAGTATCTGCAGTTTTTCACTTCCCCCAGCTCCACCCTGTGTTGCTAGACAGCCAACTAAGCTGAGGACTAGTATTAGAGTCAAAATTATAAGGCCGATTGTCTTTCTCATTTAACTACCTCTCTTAATACTATTGATCTTTCACTACTCCCACTCTCTTGTTGACATAACTCGAAAAACAATTCAAAGCTAAACAGATACGAATTGTTTCCCCAAATTTTTCACAATATTTTACGCATTATTTAACCAAAAACAATTCAAAGCTAACCTCTTTTCTACTCCCACTCGATAGTTGATGGGGGTTTGGAGGTAATATCATAGACGACACGGTTTACCCCGGGGACTTCATTGACGATGCGGTTCGAAATTTGAGCTAAAACATCGTAAGGGAGACGTGCCCAGTCAGCGGTCATCGCATCCTCGCTGGTCACGGCACGGATGGCAACCAGATAGCCATAGGTTCTATAATCCCCCATTACGCCCACACTCTTTACATCAGTCAGCACAGCAAAGCTCTGCCACAATTGCCGGTATAGCTTTGCCTTCTTAATCTCGTTCATAACCACCCAATCAGCACCACGCAGTATCTCGAGCTTCTCTTTAGTCACTTCACCAATAATGCGAATGGCTAAACCTGGTCCGGGGAAGGGCTGCCGCCACACCATCTCTTCGGGCAAACCTAGAGCTAATCCTACCTGACGAACCTCATCCTTAAACAGGTTTCGTAGCGGTTCAAGCAGGTTGAGTGTCATCTTGGCTGGCAATCCACCAACATTGTGGTGAGATTTTATCTTGGCTGAGGCTCTGCTCCCTGAAGAAGCGCTCTCAATGACATCAGGGTAAAGGGTCCCCTGGGCAAGGAAATCAACCTTACCTATTTTGTTGGCTTCCTCCTCAAATACCCGGATGAATTCCTCGCCGATAATCTTGCGCTTCGCCTCAGGGTCGGTTACCCCCTTTAGGCGGTGGAGGAATCTCTTAGTAGCGTCAACATAGATAATATTCATACCTAAATTAAGTCGGAAGACATTAAAGGTTCTTTCTACTTCTTCACGACGCAGCAGCCCATGATTAACGAAGATACAGGTAAGCTGGTCACCAATAGCTCGGTGGATGATGGTAGCGACTACTGATGAATCAACTCCACCGGAGAGGGCACTGATGACCTTGCCTTCACCTACCTGTTTTTTAATTCTAGATATACTCTCATCTATGAAGTTGCCTATCGTCCAGTTTCCCTGGCAGCCGCATACCCGGTAGACGAAATTACCCAGGATAGTCTTTCCTTCAGGAGTATGGGCTACCTCAGGATGAAACTGGAGACCAAATATTCCTTCCTTATTGCCCATAACGGCGATAGGCGAATTTTCGGTATAGGCTAGAGCAGTGAAACCAGGCGGCATTTCTTCAATTCGGTCAGCGTGGCTCATCCATACCGAGGAAGATGTAGATAAATCAGCAAATAAGGGTGAATCTGCATCGCTCAAGTGGAGGATAGCATGACCATACTCATACTTTGTTCCCAGAGCAACCTTCCCGCCTAGCTGTTTGGTGAGAACTTGCATCCCATAGCAGATGCCTAATATTGGTAGATGGCTTTCATAAATATAAGCTGGAGCCAGAGGGGCACCAGGTTCATTGACACTGGCTGGTCCTCCGGAGAGGATAAATCCCTTGGGGTTCAGCGGAGCTATCTTTTCCCACGGGGTATCATAAGGCACCAGCTCGCAGTATACCTGGCACTCGCGGACTCGCCGGGCAATGAGCATGCTATATTGCGAGCCAAAGTCAATAACAATTATAGCCTCGCGCTCAGCTCCAAATACAGCTTCTTCGGCAGCGACAGGCTGCTCACCACCTATCTCCTTGGCAATTTCCAAATAGGTGGAGACCTCAATATCGCCGCTGGTAACTACCCGGTGGCTCTCATTTAGGGTTTGTTTTGGCTTACCCTTAGCCATAACCCTATTATACATCAATCAACCAAATGGCGTTAATATGAGGCTAGTCGCCTTAGCCATTTTGGTGGCTACTATATACTGTGATATACTGTCGTCAAGAGAAAAACCGTTCTTAGTAAATAGCAAAGGTAATGTTAGCTAAGCTTCCTCCAGATATTCAACAGCAAGTTGATAGAGGCATTTCTATCCTGAAGCGAGGGGGTATAGTTGCCTTTCCCACTGATACCGTCTACGGACTAGGTGCTGGTGCTAACCTGTATCAGGCTGTAGAGCGGGTCTATCAGGTAAAGGAACGGCCACGAAATATGGCGCTCCCTTTGCTTCTAGCTCACATATTGCAAATAAGTGAAGTTGCTGAGTCTGTGCCGCCGATTGCCTGGCATTTAGCCCATAACTTTCTCCCTGGTGCCTTGACAATAGTTTTACATAAGTCTAGTTCAGTCCCTGATATTATCACTGGTGGGGGTATAACAGTAGCCGTGCGCATTCCGGCTCATCCTATCCCTGTTGCCCTCGCTGATAGTCTGGGGATGCCTATTGTGGGCACAAGCGCTAATCTGAGTGGTAAGCCAAGTGCCTTGACGGCTGATGAGGTCTATTCTCAGTTTGGTGATAAGATAGATTTGGTTATTGATGGGGGCAGATGCCCTGGTGGCAGAGAATCTACTATAGTGGATGTGACCGGGGAAACGCCTGTAGTCTTGCGGGAAGGGGCTATATCAGGGGAAGAACTCAAACGAGTATGTGGGAGCATTGTGTTTAGGGAAGGAGGCTAGGTAATGCGTATTGCTATTGGCTGTGACCACCATGGACTAAATCTCAAGCAATTTGTTATAAAGCTAATTGCTGAAGCGGAGCATAGCTATGAGGACTTTGGCTGTTATACTACTGACTCAGTAGACTACCCTGATATTGCTAAAAATGTAGCTGAAGCGGTAGCCAGGGGTTATTTTGAGTACGGTATTTTGATATGCGATACCGGCATTGGTATGAGTATTGCTGCCAACAAGGTTAAGGGGATAAGAGCTGCCTCGTGTCACGATGCCTTCAGCGCTCGCCGGGCTCGTCAGCACAATGACGCTAATATTCTTTGTTTGGGGGCAGAAGAAGAACAAGGACTAATACCTGAAATCGTCAACGCCTTTCTTACTGGCCAGTTTGAGGGTGGCAGACACCAGCGCCGAGTGGATAAGATAAGGGATATGGAAGGCTAATTATATGGGGTTAGTTTGACAATAATTGGGCAATATGTTATGTTTTGCTAGTAGGGCTGAAGGTGGGATTTCAGAGTTTTTACTCCGTCCGCCGCGGCGGACGGTTTTTTAATTATAATATTAAAAATAGAGCAAGATATGAAAAGCGATATGGTTAAAAAAGGTATAGAGCGGGCTCCACACCGGTCTTTACTCCATGCTGTAGGCTGGAGGCGAGAGGAAATAGATAAGCCTTTTGTAGGCATTGTCAATAGTTTTACTGAGATTGTCCCCGGGCATATACATTTGCGAGATATCGCCCAGGCAGTTAAAGCTGGAGTGCATAGTAGGGGAGGTGTTCCCTTTGAGTTTAATACTATTGCTGTGTGTGATGGCATCGCTATGAACCACCCGGGTATGAAGTATAGTCTGCCCAGCCGAGAACTAATAGCTGACTCGATTGAAATAATGGCTGAGGCTCATGCCTTTGATGCTTTAGTCTTTATTCCTAATTGTGACAAGATAGTTCCCGGGATGCTTATGGCAGCAGTGAGGCTAAATCTACCATCTATCTTTATTAGTGGTGGTCCTATGCTGGCCGGGCGTCTATACAATAACGGCAAGGTTAAGAAGATTGACCTCATCTCTGTCTTTGAGGCAGTGGGAAAGGTCATTAGTGGGCAGATGACCGAGGAAGAACTGGAACAAATGGTGGAAATTGCCTGTCCCGGCTGCGGTAGCTGTGCCGGAATGTTCACAGCTAATACCATGAATTGCTTAACCGAAGCTCTGGGGATGGGATTGGTTGGTAATGGCACTATTCCGGCGGTTGATGGCCGGCGGCGGCAGATAGCCAAAGAAGCTGGGCAGCAGGTTATGGAGCTACTAGCTAACGATATTCATCCTCGGGATATTATAACTAAGAGTTCTATTTATAATGCTTTTACTGTTGATATGGCGTTAGGTGGTAGTACTAACTCAGTTTTGCACCTTGCGGCGATAGCTCATGAGGCAGAGATTGACTTTCCTCTCCCCCTGATAAATGAGATAGGTGAACGCACCCCTCACTTGTGTAAGCTCAGTCCAGCCGGTGACTACCGCATTGAGGATTTAGACCGGGCTGGCGGCATAGCTGGAGTGATGAAAGAGTTACAGGAGCTATTGAACCTGGGAGCAAGAACAGTATCAAACAAATCAATGGCTCAAGTTATTGCCGAGGCAAGGGTTCTGGATAGAGAGGTTATCCACTCTGTCCCCGATGCTTACTCGGCTAAAGGAGGCATTGCTATCCTTTTTGGCAATCTGGCTCCAGAAGGAGCAGTAGTGAAAAGGGCGGCGGTAGCCCCTGAGATGCTGGCTCATCAAGGACCAGCCAGGGTATTTAACTCTGAGGAGGAAGCTACCTCGGCTATTATGAGTGGTAGTATAAAGCCCGGCGAGGTAATAGTCATTCGTTACGAAGGGCCTAAAGGAGGGCCTGGTATGAGGGAGATGCTTGCTCCTACCGCTTTATTGAGTGGTATGGGTAGGGATAAAGAGGTTGCCCTGCTTACTGACGGGCGTTTTTCTGGTGGCAGTCGTGGTGCCGCTATCGGTCATGTCTCCCCTGAGGCAGCCACTCGGGGACCTATCGCTGCTTTGAGGGATGGGGATATAATTAAGATTGATATTCCAAATTATAAGCTTGAGGTGGAGCTTAGTGATAAAGAGATGACCGAGCGCCTAGCCCAGCTAGCTGAGTTTGAGCCTAAAGTAAAAACAGGTTATCTTAGATATTACGCAGAGAAGGTAGGTCCGGCTAGCACTGGAGCCGTGTTTAAATGATAAGGGGTTTAATATGAAGATGACAGGTGCCCAGATTATATGTGAGGGTTTAGTAAAAGAAGGGGTAGAGGTTATTTTTGGTATCCTTGGTGGGGCTATTTTACCGTTATATGATACCTTACCTAAATATCCTCAACTTCGTCATATTCTGGTGCGTCATGAGCAGGGCGCCGCTCACGCTGCTGATGGCTATGCCCGAGCTACAGGGAAGGTAGGGGTATGTATGGCGACCTCTGGCCCCGGGGCAACTAACCTGGTAACCGGGATTGCCAATGCTTACCTTGATTCCGTTCCTCTAGTAGCTATAACCGGGCAAGTAGCTAGACCTTTTATTGGCAAGGATGCCTTCCAGGAGATAGATATTACCGGTATTACTCTACCTATTACTAAGCATAACTACCTTGTCCTTGAAGTGGGTTCATTAGCTAGAATAGTTAAGGAGGCTTTTCATCTAGCTAGGACTGGGCGCCCCGGACCAGTACTTATTGATATACCGCGAGATGTTCAAATAGAGCAGACAGAATTTCATTACCCAAGCAAGCTGGATTTACCCGGCTACGAGCCAACACTACGGGGGCACCCGGCACAAATTAAGAAGGCGGCAAAACTTATAAATGAGGCTCAGCGACCTCTTATTATTGCTGGTAGGGGAGTAATTATCTCAGGGGCATATGCTGAACTTAAGCAACTAGCTGAGGCAGCGCAGATACCGGTGGTTACTACCTTGTTAGGGATTAGTAGTTTCCCTGAGTCCCATGTTCTGAGCTATCGTATGCTGGGAATGCACGGCATGGCTTATGCTAATATAGCGGTTGATGCTGCCGACCTAATTATTGCTATCGGGATGAGATTTGATGATAGGGCTACGGCTAAAGTAAGCGGCTTTGCTCCTCACGCCCGTATTATCCATATTGATGTAGACCCAGCCGAGATCGGTAAGAATGTGCGCGTAGATGTGCCTATAGTTGGTGATGTGAAGGCTGTCCTGGGCGCATTAAATAAGCTGATTATTTCCGCTACGCATATTGATTGGGTTCAACAGCTTGATGATTGGCGGAAGGAACATCCGTCAACAAGTATTAGGGATAGCGAGGGGCTCCTGCCCCAGCTTGTCGTTCGCAAGATATATGAGGTAACGCAGGGTGAGGCTACTATTGTTACTGGTGTAGGGCAGAACCAAATGTGGGCAGCTCAACACTACTGGTATGATAGACCAAATAGCCTCATCTCATCAGGCGGATTAGGGACTATGGGCTTTGAGCTGCCAGCAGCTATGGGGGTCAAGGTAGGTCGTCCCGAGGATACTGTTTGGTGTGTGGCTGGTGATGGCGGCTTCCAGATGACTATACAGGAATTAGCCACTATAGTTCAGGAAGGATTGGCAGTGAAGGTAGCTATTATGCATAATGGTTATTTGGGAATGGTTAGGCAATGGCAGGAATTGTTCTACGGACGGCGATATGTAGCTACACCACTGAGCAGCCCCGACTTTGTGAAGATTGGCGAGGCATATGGCATTCCTGCGTTAAGGGTTAAACATAATAGAGAAGTAGTTCCAGCTATTGAACAAGCAATGAATTATCAGGGTCCCTTCATAATAGATTTTATGATAGAACCAGAAGAGAATGTTTATCCTATGGTGCTGCCAGGGGCAGCTTTAGCTGAAGTTCTTGAAGAACCTAAGAAAGGGGTAGCAACATGGCCACGACGAAGCACACCCTAGTTGCCTTGGTAGAGGATAAGCCCGGAGTGCTCAACCGCATGGCCAGCCTTTTCCGAAGGCGCGGCTTCAATATTGAGAGTATTGCTGTGGGACATAGCGAAGTGCCTCACCTCTCGCGTATGACTATCGTGGTTGACGGGTCAGCTGCAATGGTGGAGCAGGTTAGGAAGCAGCTGGATAAGGTCATAGATGTAGTCAAGGTGTCTGATATTACTGAGGGTGATATGATCGCTCGAGAACTAGCCTTGATTAAAGTAAAAGCTACCTCGGCTACCCGAAGCGAGATTATGCAGGTTGTGGATATATTTAGAGCTAATATAGTTGATGTTGCCTCTGATTCGGTAACAGTTGAGGTTACCGGCGATGAGGAGAAAATCAAGTCCTTATTTAATCTGCTTCGCAGTTTTGGTATTAAGGAGATAGCCAGAACTGGGTGTATCGCTATGACCAGGGGAAGCCAAGGTGCACTGCAGGTAGAAGAAAGGTTATCTAAGGCTCGTAGCAAAAGGCAAAAATCTTAAGTAGAAGGAGATGATAAGTGATGGCGAAGATATATTATGATAGTGATTGCGACCTGACTTTGCTTGAAGGGAAAGCGATTGGCATTATTGGCTATGGCAGTCAAGGTCATGCCCACGCCCAAAACCTCAGGGATAGTGGTTGCCAGGTGGTAGTGGCAGAGGCAGAGGGGACGCCGGGCTGGAAGGATGCTAAAGACGCCGGCTTCAGGGTGCTATCAGCGGCTGAGGTGGCCAAGGAAGCTGATATCATTGTATTGTTAGTTCCTGACCAATTACACAAAAGCGTTTATTATGGGTCAGTTGAAAAGGGGCTGGTTTCAGGCAATACCCTGATGTTTGCTCATGGCTTTAATATCCACTACGGGCAAATCATCCCACCGCCTGACATTGATGTTGTCATGATAGCCCCCAAGGCCCCAGGTCACATGTTAAGACAAGTTTATACTGAAGGTAAAGGAACGCCGGCAATTGTGGCCGTTCACCAGGATGCCTCTGGTAAAGCCAAGGATATAGCCCTTGCCTATGCCAAGGGCATTGGCTGCTCCCGAGCTGGTGTTATAGAGACAACCTTTGCTGAAGAAACCGAGACTGACCTCTTCGGTGAGCAGACAGTGCTGTGTGGAGGCGTTTCCGCTCTGATAAAGGCTGGCTTTGAGACGCTGGTTGAGGCCGGCTATCAGCCCGAAATAGCTTATTTTGAATGCCTTCACGAGCTTAAGCTTATTGTTGACCTGATATATCAGGGTGGCTTGAACTATATGCGCTATTCAGTCAGTCATACCGCTGAGTATGGTGACTATACCCGGGGACCACGGGTTATTGACGATATGGTTAAAGATGAGATGGCGCAAATCCTGGCTGAGATTCAGGATGGCAGCTTTGCTAAAGAGTGGATTTTGGAAAACCAGGCTGGTCGCCCCGTCTATAATGCCCTCAAGCGGCAGGACGAGGAACACCTCATAGAAATTGTGGGCAAAGAGCTACGCAAGATGATGCCCTGGCTGAAGGAACAGTAACAAGTTATTTTAAAAAGAGTTAGGATATGGACAGAGTAATTATATTTGATACTACATTGCGGGATGGGGAGCAGGCGGCGGGGGGAACGCTGAATATCCAGGAAAAACTGGAGATAGCCAGGCAACTGGAGAAGCTCAATGTAGATGTTATTGAGGCTGGCTTTCCTATTAGCTCCCACGGCGACTTTGAGGCAGTAGGGCTTATTGCTAAAGAAGTCCGTACCCCCATAATTTGCGCCCTCGCCCGGGCTCACCCCAATGATATAGATAGGGCTTGGGAAGCAGTTAAAGAGGCTGAACATCCGAGGATACATGTTTTCCTGTCAGCTTCAGATATACACTTGCTTTATCAACTAAAAAAGAGCCGCGAGGAGATTTTGCAGACTTCTCGGGATATGGTAGCCAGGGCTAAGAAATATACTGATGACATAGAATTTTCGCCGATGGATGCCAGCCGCACCGAGCCTGAGTATATCTATCAAATCCTAGAAGCAGTTATTGACGCTGGAGCTACTACGGTAAATATCCCTGATACCGTGGGTTACGCCATTCCTGATGAGTTTGGTAGCCTCATTGAGGGAATTTTCAAGAATGTGCCCAACATTAATCAGGCTATAGTTAGTGTTCACTGCCATAATGACCTGGGTCTAGCCGTGGCTAATAGCCTGGAATCGCTCAAGCAGGGGGCAAGACAGGTTGAGTGCACCATTAATGGCATCGGAGAAAGGGCTGGTAACGCCTCACTTGAGGAAGTTGTAATGGCTATTAAGACCCGCAACGACTTTTTTAACCTGACTACCAATATTAACACTACACAAATCTACAAAACTAGCCGATTGGTAAGTGAGCTGACCGGTTTTTCGGTCCAACCTAATAAGGCAATTATTGGTGCTAATGCTTTCCGCCATGAGTCAGGGATTCACCAGGATGGTGTAATCAAGATGCCGATAACCTACGAAATAATGAACCCCAAAACAGTAGGCATACCAGCTAGCAGTTTAGTGCTGGGCAAGCTTAGCGGGCGACATGCCTTTAAAGAGCGGCTGGCAGAACTGGGCTATAGTTTAAGTGAGGAAAACTTTAGCCGCACCTTCTCAGCGTTTAAGGAGCTGGCTGATAAAAAGAAGGAGATTACGGATAGAGATATTGAATCCTTTGTTGCTCAGGAGCTACGTGCTGTGTCTGGAACTTATCACCTTGACCGCATTCAAGTGTCTTGTGGAGATAGAGGTATTCCCACCGCCTCAGTTAAGCTTACCACCTCCGATGGTCAAGTTCTAGCCGATGCCGCCCTGGGTACAGGTCCTGTGGATGCTGTATGTAAAGCTATTGACAGGCTGGTGGGAGTGCCAAATGTGCTTACTGAATTTAGCGTTAAATCAGTAACCGAAGGCATTGATGCTATTGGTGAGGTGCTGATAAGGATAGAGGGTGAGGGTATAACCTATACCGGGCGGGGTGCTGATACTGATATTATCGTCGCCAGCGCCAAAGCCTATATGAATGCCCTTAATAGGTTATTAGCTGCTGGAAAAGTAGCTGGGTAGAGGTTGCTAATTAGGGGAAGTTTAAAGAGACTCTGCCCCTTTAATAACTATTCTTTTTTCTCCTTTGAAGGAAAGAGGGGCTAATGGGGTGAGGTTGATAAATAATCTCACTCCTGTGTTTTTGACTGGAGGTGCTGACGATAATCTATCTTGGGTTTAATTATCCAATTATGCTAAAGGGAGGAAACTATATTGACTTTAGCCGAGAAGATACTTACTGCCCATACTGATAAGAAGAGGGTAAGCCCCGGCGAATTCATAAATGTCAGGGTAGACCTGATTCTAGCCAATGATATTTCTGCTCCCATCGCCATAAGAGAGTTTCGCCGAATTGGAGTAGATAAGGTCTTTGACCCCAAAAAGATAGTGATGGTGGCTGACCACTTTGTGCCTAATAAGGACATTGCTTCTGCTGAGCAGGTGAAGCTGATGCGAGAGTTCGCCTATGAGCAGGGAGTAATATACTTTGAAGTAGGTCAGATGGGTATTGAGCATGTTCTTTTACCTGAGCAGGGCTTGGTGCTGCCTGGCGATGTGGTCATCGGGGCTGATTCTCATACCTGTACCTATGGTGCTCTAGGTGCCTTTGCTACCGGTATGGGGTCAACCGATATTGCCGCAGCCATGGCAACTGGGGACATCTGGATGAAGGTGCCGCCGACTATTAAACTGGTTTACCACGGGCATTTGGGAGAATGGGTAGGGGGCAAGGACTTAATTCTTTTTACCATTGGCAGTATTGGTGTCGATGGTGCTCTGTATTCGGCAATGGAGTTTACCGGTGAAGCAATAGACACACTATCTATAGATGGACGGTTTACTATGGCTAATATGGCTATTGAAGCTGGAGCTAAAGTTGGCATTTTCAGGATAGATAACAAAGCCCAACTTTACATAAAGTCTAGAGCGAAACGACCCTATGCCGTTTATGAACCGGATAATGATGCTGAATATTCCCAAGTGGTTGAGTATGATGTTTCGTCTCTTGAGCCTCAAGTTGCCTTGCCTCATTCACCAGCTAATACTAAGTCAGTTAGTCAAGTAGGGGATATAGAAATCAATCAAGCCGTAATTGGTAGCTGCACTAATGGGCGTCTTGAAGATTTACGAGTTGCCGCCGAGATACTGAAAAGGAGAAGGGTACACCCTAGAGTGCGGTGCATTATTATCCCCGGCTCACAGCAGGTATACCTTGATGCTCTAGGTGAAAGGCTAATAGAGGTATTTATAAAAGCTGGTGCCGCCGTCAGCACCCCAACCTGTGGTCCCTGCATAGGTGGTCACATGGGGGTTCTAGCGGCTGGCGAACGATGCATCTCCACCACCAACCGCAACTTTGTGGGCAGGATGGGCAGCCCCCAGTCAGAGGTCTATCTGGCTAATCCCGCCGTCGCCGCCGCCAGTGCTATAACAGGCAGGATTACCAGCCCGGAGGAGATTAGAAACCAAGGGAGTTTTAGAGGGACAAAGTCCCCATTATAAAGCATCTCCCCCTCTCCTTTGAAGGAATAAATGTTAAAGGAGAGTCAAAGAGAGGCTTCGCCTCTCTTACATAACCAATTCCCCCTCTCCTTCGTAAGTAGAGGGGGATTAAGAGGGTGAGGTTCAATGTCTAAGGCACGCAAAACCTGGCAGGAAAAACTGGCCGATGACAAGGATTTTCCCAGGGTTGTGGAAATCACCGATAAGATGAGTAAAAGATGGGGGACAGGCACCGTTGTTATCCCAGCACCAAGAGAAGTGGATGAAATTATGAGGAAAGTGCCTAGAGGTAAACTTATTACCATAAATCAAATTCGTGAGATAGTGGCGCGAAGGCACGGGGCTTCCATCGGCTGTCCGATAACCACTGGCATTTTTGTTAATATTGCGGCTCGTGCCGCCGAGGAAGCCGCCGCCGAGGGCAAGGCAAATACCACTCCCTACCGGCGGACACTAAAATCTAAAGGGGAACTCAATGAAAAATACCCCGGCGGTGTGGAGACACAAGCTGCCCATTTAAGAGAAAAAGGGCACACTATTGAGTCAGGTAGAAAGCCACCACGAGTAAAGGACTTTGAGAAGGCTCTGGTGGAATTATAAATAATGGAAGCAAAACTATGATTGACCAAGCCCAAGATTTAATTGCCTATTGTAGTCTTAACTGCGCGAAATGTTTTGGATATAAGATGACTGTTTCTGAAGTGGCAAAAAATCTACGGAGAGAACTGCGAGCAGCAAAATTGAAAGGTGCCTGGAAAGAGATTCCGTTTCTAGGTGAGTATGAGCCATTCGAAAAATCTCTTGATGGACTGGCAGCGCTTCGCTGTCCTGAGGCGTGTCGGGGTGGCGGAGGTCCCCCGTGGTGTAAAATCAGAAAATGCTGCCAGAAAAAAGGATTTGATGGCTGCTGGGAATGTACCGAGTTTGAAACTTGTAATAAATTGAAGGATGAATACAAGGATGCATTCATTAAGAGAATAAAGAGGATTAAGAGAATAGGAATTGATGGCTTTATAGCCAAGAGCCACCCAAGGTAAAGGAATTGAGAAAGGCTCTGGTTGAAGTGTAGTAAGCTGGATTTCTAGCTAGAGGAGGTTGCAGATTGAAAGGTAAAGTTCATAAATACGGGGCTAATGTTCAATGAGGGGATTAAAAGGGGCGAAGCCCCTTTAAGAAATTCTCTTCCCTCTCCCCTTGATAAGGGGAGAGGGATAAAGGGTGAGGGGTTGAAGCAGGCAAAACTGAAGGAGTAGCATTATGTATAAGTATCTAGTTATATTTGAAAAGGCTGGGAATAATTATTCTGCCTACTCTCCAGATATACTGGGGTGTATTGCCACTGGAAGTACCCGTGACGAGGTAGAAAAGAACATTAGAGAGGCTATCAGTTTCCATATCGAAGGGCTGGTAAAGGATGGACTACCTCTACCCGAGCCAGCGTCATTTACTGAGCATATAGAGGTCTAATAAGCAAACACTACCCCCAAAAGACCTTAAATAAGGAGGCTACCCTTGATGCTAAAAGGTAAAGTTCATAAATACGGGGCTGATGTTAATACGGATGTGATTATACCGGCTCGGTATCTGAGTTTGTCTGAGCCGGCGGAGCTGGCAAAGCACTGTATGGAGGATATAGATAAGGAGTTTGTCAAGAGGGTTAAGCCCGGGGATATAATAATGGCTACCACTAACTTTGGCTGTGGTTCTTCGCGGGAGCATGCCCCGCTAGCTATTAAGGCGGCGGGTATCTCCTGTGTAATAGCCAGGAGCTTTGCCCGCATCTTCTTCCGCAATGCTATAAATATAGGTTTGCCCCTGCTTGAATGCGATGATGCCGTGGCTCAAACCAAGGCGGGCGATGCTCTTAAGGTTGACCTGTTCAGTGGTCAAATAAAGAACCGTACTAATGGCATAACCTTTACCGCCAAGCCTTACCCTGATTTCATGGCTGAGCTTATTTCAGCCGGTGGACTCATTGAGCATACTAAACGGAGACTAACTAATAAAAGGCTTTAGAATGCAGTTTAACCTGGCGGTTTTACCTGGCGATGGCATTGGTCCTGAGGTTGCTGGCGAAGGAATCAAGGTCTTACAGGCGATAGGCAGCAGATTTGGGCATAATTTCAGTTTGCATTATGGGCTGATTGGTGGCGTAGCTATTGATAAGGAAGGAACAGCCCTATCACCGGATACCCTTAAAATGTGTAAGGGCGGCGATGCTGTATTGCTCGGTGCTGTAGGTGGTCCCAAATGGGATGACCCTAAGGCTAAGGTTCGTCCTGAGGATGGTCTATTGGCACTGCGAAAAGGGCTAGGGCTGTTTGCCAATCTACGCCCGGTTAAGGTTTCCCCCATGCTCATTGATTCCACTAACCTGAAACCAGGGGTTATTGAGGGGGTAGATTTCATATTTGTTCGTGAGCTCACTGGAGGTCTCTACTTTGGCCGACCCAAGAGGCAGTGGCAGACATCCCGGGGCAGACGAGCCGTTGACACAATGGCCTACTCAGAGCCGGAAATTGAGCGTATTGTCAGGGTTGGTTTTGAGCTGGCACGAGGTCGGCGCAAGAGGTTAGTCTCGGTGGATAAAGCCAATGTGCTTGAGTCATCCCGACTATGGCGGCAGGTGGCTACGGAGGTAGCTAAGGACTACCCTGATGTAGAGCTGGAGCACATGCTGGTAGATGCCTGCGCTATGAGGCTAATTCAAAATCCCACATACTTTGATGTTCTGGTCACCGAGAATATGTTTGGTGATATTCTTACCGATGAAGCATCAATGCTAGCTGGCTCTATGGGGATGCTGCCCTCAGCCAGCCTGGCCGGGGTACCACAGGAAGGGGTCAATATATTTGGTATGTATGAACCTATTCATGGTAGTGCTCCTCGCCGTGCCGGACTGAATATGGCTAACCCTATCGCTACTATTCTCAGTGTAGCTATGATGCTACGCTACTCACTTGGCTTAATAAAAGAGGCTCAGACCATTGAGAGTGCCGTTGATGGGGTTCTACAGCAGGGTTATCGCACCTATGATATAATGGACGAAGGTAAAATAAAGGTGGGGACGAAGGAGATGGGTGATTTAATCGCTGGTAAGGTGGGAGGCTAGAAATTGGTATCAGTTCAACTTTATGATACGACATTGCGGGATGGAGCCCAGCAAGAGGGTATTTCCTTCTCTGTGGTTGATAAGCTAAAGATTGCCCAGAAGCTTGATGAGTTGGGTATCCACTTTATAGAAGGTGGCTGGCCTGGCTCCAATCCCAAGGACGTTGAATTCTTTGAGAAGGCTCGGAGCTTAACTCTTCCTCACTCCCAACTAGTTGCCTGTGGCAGCACCAGACGCCCCAAGGTTAAAGCCGAAAATGATGCTAATCTCTTGGCTCTGGCTGATGCTGGGGTAAAGATGGTTACCATTGTCGCTAAGAGCTCGGAGTTACAGGTTACTCGGGTGTTAGAAACTACCTTAGAGGAAAACCTCAGTATGATTGTTGACTCCATAGGCTATCTCAAGGCAAAAGGGCTTACCGTTTTCTTTGATGCTGAGCACTTCTTTGATGGCTTTAAGGTTAACCCCCGCTACACTCTGCGTACTCTGGAAGTAGCTGCTGAGGCTGGGGCTGATTGCCTGGTGCTCTGTGATACCAACGGCGGCACATTACCTGATGAGATAACAGTTGCCGTTGAGGCAGTTAAGGAGCTAACTGATGTGCCTTTAGGTATCCATACCCATAATGATGCTGAATTGGCGGTAGCTAATACCCTGGCTGCGGTAAGTGCTGGGGTTAGCCAGGTTCAGGGCACTATCAATGGCTATGGAGAGCGCTGTGGCAATGCCAATCTTTGTTCTATTATCCCAGATTTGAAGCTCAAGATGGGTATTGATTGCCTTACTGATGCGCAGTTAGCTAAATTAAGCGAGGTATCCCACTATGTAAGCGAGATGGCTAATTTTGTTCCTGATGCTTGCTTACCCTATGTCGGTTCCAGCGCCTTTAGCCACAAAGCTGGGCTTCATGTTTCAGGCTTGAGGAAATGGGCAGATAGTTATCAGCATATAGACCCGGCTCAGGTAGGTAATCAGCAGAGAGTGCTGGTATCTGAGCTATCAGGAAAGGCGAATATCATATACCGGGCAAAGGAAATAGGTTTTGATTTACCCCTGCGTGGTAAG
>Ga0209979_1001513_pt1 | contig 25230 bp, 25 predicted proteins | sample AnhtaG_FD_183114 | JGI IMG/M metagenome (GOLD analysis project Ga0209979, IMG submission 183114) | Deep subsurface microbial communities from Anholt, Denmark to uncover new lineages of life (NeLLi) - Anholt_01485 metaG (SPAdes) (version 2) | ecosystem: Environmental > Aquatic > Marine > Oceanic...
CACGGCAAAGGCAAGAACATGCAGGGTCAGAAAGGCGAGGATGTGTCCTTGACAGTGCCCCCTGGTACAGTGGTTCGCGACGCAGAGACCAGCCAGGTCTTGGCCGATCTCACGACCGCCGGACAGAAGGCACTGGTGGCTCGCGGAGGCCGCGGGGGATTGGGCAACGCCGCTTTCGCATCATCCACCAACCAGGCCCCTCGCATCGCCGAGCGAGGGGAAGCGGGAGAAGCTCGCTGGCTGATCCTGGAACTGAAGCTCATCGCCGACGTCGGCATCGCAGGCTGCCCCAACGCCGGCAAGTCGACTCTCTTGGCTGCGGTCAGCGCCGCCCGGCCCAAGATCGCCGACTACCCCTTCACGACCCTGGCGCCCAACCTGGGCGTGGTGAGGGTCGATGACCGGGACTTCGTGATGGTGGACATCCCTGGACTGATCGAGGGTGCTCATGAGGGCGTCGGGCTGGGGCACGAGTTCCTTCGTCACGTAGAACGCACCAGGATGCTCATCCACCTCCTCGACGGCGCGGCAGAGGATCCGTTGCAGGACCTAGATGACATCAACGAGGAGTTGAGGCTCTTCAACCCGCGACTGGCGGACAAGCCTCAACTGGTGGTGCTGAATAAGATGGACCTGCCTCAGGCGCGGGAGCTCTGGCCTCCGATCAAGGAAGAGATGGAAACAAGAGGCATCCCAGTTTGCAGCATTTCTGCTGCCACTGGGTCAGGGGTCCGGCAGATGCTGTTTCTGGTATTGCAGCTACTGGACGGCTTGCCCAGGGAAGAGGTAGCGCCGGAGGAGATAGCAATCTTTCGCCCTCCTGAGGTGGATGAAGGCTTCACCATTGCCGTGGAGGAGGATGGGTTTCGGATAGCGGGGAAACGAGTGGAGCGACTCGCAGCCAGAACGGATTGGCGGTATGAAGAGGGCGTCCGCCGGTTACATCGAGCCCTGGAACGACTCGGCGTGGTGAAAGCGATGGAGGAGGCCGGCGTGCAGAAGGGCGACACGGTATACATTGGAGACTCCGAGTTGGAGTGGTCATAGGAGAACACGGTGCATAGAATAGGCGTCATCGGGGGAACCTTCGATCCCATACATTACGGACATCTGGCAGCGGCGGAGGAGGCACGCGTGAGGATGAACCTGGAGCGGGTGCTCTTTGCCGTCGCCGGCACGCCTCCCCACAAGTTGGACGAGGAGGTGACACCGGTAGAGCATCGCCTGGCGATGGTAAGCCTCGCCATCGCGTCCAACCCCTATTTCGAGATCTCACGAGTCGATGCAGACCGTCCCGGCATTTCGTATACGGTCGACACCATCTCCATCCTACAAGAGCAGTTGGCACAGGAGACCGACATCTACTTCATCATGGGGCTTGATTCGTTGGTGGAGCTGGCCACGTGGCACCAACCCCAACAACTCATCCAGTTATGTCGTCTGGTAGTGGCAAGGCGACCTGGTTTTGAGATCGACATGGCCGAGTTGGAGGCAACAGTGCCGGGCATATCCTCTCGGATGAAGATCATCGACATGCCTGAGGTGGACATCTCCGCTTCGGAACTGCAACAGCGCGTCAAGGAAGGTCTGCCGATCAAGTATCAAGTGCCGGAGGAAGTGGAAAGATACATCAGGGAGCATGAGCTGTACACTCGGCCGGTGGGAATAGTAAGTTGAGATTAAGCCTGTCCACCGCCTCGCTCTACCTCTATCCCCTGCGTCGTATCTTCGCCCTGGCCAAGGACTTAGGTTTTGAGGGCTTGGAACTGGTCCTCAGCCCAGAGGTATTTGCCAGAGGCAGCCGCTATGTGCGCAGGCTATCTCAAGAGCATGGACTGCCTATTTTCACCCTGCATCCTCCGATGATCCCCACTCCCAACTGGAGAGAGCATCACAGGCTACTGCCCCAGATGATACCCTGGGCACGAGAGTTGGGCTGCCAGTTCATCGTCATCCACACACCCAAAGCTCTGAATCTGACGGACGAACTTGGCCGGCAATATAGAGAGGCGGTCGAGGTCTGCGTCGGGGAGCTGAGAACCTCATCTCCCAAGCTTAGTCTAGAGAACCAAGCGGTGTTCCGGGCCACGGACAGGCGGTACATCCTCAGTACTCCCGGCAATCTGCGGCGTTTCGCCGATGAATACGATCTCGTCTTGACCTTGGATACGGCTCATGCCGCATCCTTTCCGTACGATCTATTGGAAGCCTATCAGACTTTCGGAAGCCGACTAGGCAACATCCATCTCAGCGATTTCCGGTCCGAGCTTTCTATCCCATCGTGGTTCAACATGCATAGCTACTTCAAGCATCACCAAATCCCGGGGGATGGAGACCTTCCCTTGGTGGAGTTCTTGCGGCGTTTGACAGCCGACTCCTACGAGGGATTGATCACCCTGGAGATCAGTCCCATCGCGCTCCAAGCCTGGTCGCCCAGCCGGGCCAGAGAGAATCTGGCAAAGTGTGTGGATTTCGTGAACAGAGATCTGGAGCGTTCTCGAGACCACTCGTGGACGGACGAAGACGAGTATAATGCCCTTGAACGAGGTGCACCTTGTCGGATGAGAGCGAACACAAAAGCAAGATGACGGGCGCCTCGGCTCGGCGGCGTTTGACGTGGGTGGTCATCGCATTCACCGCCTTTGTCCTGTTGTTGATCCTCTCTCCTTTGTGGCCCGCGTCCTGTCTTGACAAGGCGGACACCGTGGGGTCTGCCGTGTGCGGTCGCCTACCAGATCACTCCTTTCACCTGGCCGGTCGCCAGTTGCCTGTCTGCGCCCGATGCACGGGGACATTCACTGGAGCCTTGCTGGGCTTCGTAGGCTTGCTGGCGTTGGGCAAAGGCAAGGCTGCGCGCATGCCTCCGGTGCGCGTTCTGGCTCTTCTGGTTGGCTTCATCCTCCTCATGGCCATTGATGGGTTGAACTCGTACATCTCCCTGATGCTCGGCAGGCCCCTGTTGTACGAGCCCCACAACCTGTTGCGACTGATGACTGGGACCCTTCACGGGCTGGCCTTGAGCATCATCGTCTTTCCCATCTTCAACTTCACCCTCTGGAAGGAGCCGGACACCAAGCCAGCACTGGCAGGCCTGCGAGACCTGGGGGTGATCATCCTCCTTCTTGCCCTCCCCATGGTGGTGCTTGTGCAGGCCCAGCTAGACTTCCTCCTCTATCCTGTGGCCATAATCAGTGTTCTGGGCGTGTTGGCCATGCTCACCGTGGTCAACTCCCTGATCATTATCATCGCCATCAGGCGAGAGGCCCAGGCCGTCGCCTGGTGGGACGCCGCCCTGCCCATTGCTTTGGGTTTCGGTGCCACCTTGATAGAGATCGCGATCATCGTGGTATTGCGCTGGCAGTTCAGCCTGGCCTTCGGCATCCCTTTCTAGATTTGTCACGTTGTTGCCAAGTAATGGGAACTCCGCTATAATGGTCCTGCAATCTCAGGGGTCCGTAGCTCACAGGGACTCTCCAGCAGGCTTGGCCAGCCGATGGGGCATGCCTGTGAAAGGGAGGTGATGAAGCCCTTAAGTCAATGTGTGGTCGACAGAGCTAGTGTTTCGCATCCAGTACATACAAAGGAGGTAAGGTCGAAATGACTCTCGATATCGGAAGATCTTTCACCTACATGTTCGAGGATGAGAGCTGGATCATGAAGATCGTGATCGGCGGGATCCTGCTCTTCATCCCCATCGTTAACTTCATGGTCTTGGGATACATGCTGGAGACGCTCAAGAGATCCGCCGATGGAATGGACACTCCATTGCCTGAGTGGGACGATTTCGGCGGCAAGTTCATAAAGGGGCTGATGCTGATCATCATCGTGCTGGTGTACACGATTCCGATCTGGCTGGTGGCCTGCGTCTTGGCGGGACTGACCGGCATGGCCGGCGCCGCCGAAAGCGATGCTTTGGCCAGTATGGCGGGGCTACTCAGCACCTGTGCGACCTGCCTGTACCTGGTCTGGGCCATCGTGGTATGGATTGTCTTGCCCGCGGCCGGCATCAGGTATGCGGTGACTGGAGAGGTCATGTCCGCCTTCCAGCTTGGCGAGCTCTTCGGCTTCATCCGGGACAACATAGCGAACTACGTAGTGGCCATCATCATCGCTGCAGTGGCCAGCTTCATCGCCAGTTTTGGATGGATAGCCTGCCTCGTCGGCCTGCTGTTCACCAATTTCTGGGGCTACCTGGTGACGGCACAGGTCCTGGGCCAGGTGCAGCGCGAGTCTTTGGCAGTCGCCTGATCCGACGGAAGCGTGAATCCGGGAGCGGAGGAAGGTTTTCTTTCGCTCCTGTTCACTTGTGAACTAGCCTGGAAAGAAATGCGGGCGGGTGAACCTGTCGCCTGCTTGGCCGGCATCCATCAACAGGCTGGCCCTAGTGGGCGTGAGCGTGGGTGCCGTGGGGCTTGCCGGAATCCTCTCTTGGTGCTCCCATTCTGGTAGGACAATTTGTGGTTGCTGGCAGTTGGAGCGAATCTCTTGCCCAGTCCTCTGACATGTCTATGCGCCCTCGCGTGGCAACAGAGGCGTGTGGTAAGAAGCATCCCCAAGGTCCTGAAGGCTGGGCAAAGCTCGCCGGCAGCGGTATGTAATGACTAGGGTAACCCAAGGAGGTGAGGGAGTAATGGCAGAAGGACCCCCAATTGACCAGGAGATCACAGACACTGACAAGATGATGGGCCTGTTGTGCTATGTGATCACCCTACTCGTCCCTCTCGTCGTCCTTCTATCAGAGACGGGGAAGACGAGGGCTTTTCAGAGGTATCACGCCATCCAATCGCTGGGCCTGTCAGTAGCATGGTGCATATTCGCCTTGCTGCTTTGCATTCCCGTTTGCGTGCTAGAGGTTCTTACCGGCGTGGGAGGACTATGCCTGCTACCTCTCTACGTTCTTCCCTGGTTCGCCGCGCTCTACTACGGCATCAAGGCCTATCAAGGCGATTATGCCGAGATTCCCGTCGTGACCGACTTCATGGTCCAGCAGGGGTGGATTGAGAAGCACTGAACCAGCAAACACGCAGAAGAGCCTCTCAGGATAGCCCGAAAAGCGCGGGACAGGCCCAACCGAGTAGGGGACACACTGTCCACTAGCAGTAGCTGTACAATGCTCTAGATTCTTAGTGGAGGGAAGTCATGTTCTGTCCGCAGTGTGGCACTGAGAACCCCGATGAAGCCACGGCGTGCTCCAACTGTGGGAGCTCGCTCCAGTTGCCCTCACCTGACGTCGCTCAACCGCCTCGTGCACCAGCACCACCGACCAGCAGCATGGCTCTGGTCAGCTTGATCATGGGGATATTGGGATGGCTGGTATTGCCCATCATCGGCAGTGTCCTGGCCGTCGTCTTTGGGCACGCCGCCCTGGGGGAGATAGATCGGAGTGAGGGGCAGATCGGAGGCCGGGGGATGGCGCAGGTCGGCCTGGTCCTGGGCTACGTAGCCTTGGGGCTTTCGGTGTTGAGCATCATCTTGTTCGTTGTCTTGCCCATAGTTGGCTGCGGCTTCTGTGGCATCTGCAGCGCTTTATCGAGCGTTTTCCAGGGTTGACCATCAGGGACTCATGACGAAGCCCAATTGTCGGAAATGGTCATCGAAGGTGAAGGCGTTGGTCATGCCTCTCTCCTGCATGATGGCTACGCTGGTGCAGTCGGTGAAAGAGAGATCTTTGTCAACATACTTCACAAAGATGTCCCAGGCTCTATGACGCACCTCCGCGGCTACCTCGACCACGATGACCAAGTCACTCTGCAATATCCAACCTCCGAACCGAACTACTTCTCGATGCCCTGCTCGGAAGCGTAGTAATGTCAGAGTCTCATCGATAACATAGTCACTGGTGACCAGGCGTAGCTCCCGTCCCACAAGCTCCTTGAGAAAGGAAGTGGCCTCTGGGTGATAGGTGTCGTTTCTGTCGTACAGCGCACACCATGCTGCCGTGTCAACGAAGATCTTCATCAGCTTTGCCCCGGCCATAGATGTATGTGTCATGACGAACCGACAGGTCGCCATCCTTCGTCTTGATCGCACCTATCATCTCCCAGATAGGGTCATCTTCCTTGAGAACTCTGGCTTCCGAAAGTTCAAGGTATTCCTCCAAGGCCTTGCGAATCTCCCGGGCCATCGATACGCCGGACTTCTGGCTGCGACGGCGCAGCTCTTCGTAGATTTCTTGCGGAAGATAAACTTGCGTTCTTACCATGGGACTCATGTCCAGTCTCCGTCTTGCTGTATATGGCTATATACATTATACTTTGTTGTGTGCAAGTCGTCAAATGTGACGTAGAACGAGCTGACCAATGATAGAGGCCTTCTCCGGCATCTTCACCGCCTTCGGGCTGTCGGCCTCAGCAGGGCTGAACGCCTATCTGCCCCTGCTCGTCGTAGCTCTGATGGGCCGGTTCAGCGATCTGATAACCCTGAGACCGCCCTACGACCTCCTGACCAACGGCTGGGTCATCGCCGTCATCGCCGTTCTCCTGGGTATCGAGGTCCTGGCCGACAAGATCGTTGCGGTTGACACGGCCAACGACATTTTGCAGACCTTCATTCGACCGACCGCGGGGGCAGTCCTCTTTGCAGGCAGCGCCAGCATCATCAGCGACGTACATCCTGTACTCGCTTTGATCTGCGGACTGCTCGTAGCCGGTGGCGTTCACGCCGTGAAAGCTACCGTTCGACCGGTGGTGACGGCGACCAGTGGCGGCGTCCTCAACCCAGCAGTGAGTACGGTCGAGGATGTAGCGGCCGTCGTGATGAGCGTGCTCGCTATCCTGGTGCCGCTGCTGGCAGCCTTCCTGCTGGGTGCCACCTGCGTGGCCGTGGTGTGGTGGCTGCGTAGACGGAGAAGGCGAGGAGTGCGTGCGGATTAGGCCTGCGTGCAAATCGGCGTGGGGCTTTCAGGGGCGACGACGCCAGGGAAGACGGTCCCTCCAACCAGCGGGCGGTATCTGTCCTAACACGCTCATTCCGAGGGCTTCCAACTCCCCGGGATCACGGACTGTATCGTCAACGTAGTCCACGAGAAACGCCAGCCCTACCCCGGCGACGAGGCCTAATAGGACTCGAATGGGGAGTTCCAGGCGATCCTTCAGGCTGACCCCTAAGGAGACCACAGTGGGCGAGTCAATGACGAATACCTCAGCGCCTTCAGATCCCAGTTGGATGAAGTACTTGGCGTTCTCCTCCTCCAGAGATCCCTTCGCCGCCTCGGCGATGGCCCGCAACTGCCCCTCGTCAGGCCAGGTGATCCGCATGGTCAGGATGCGATGTTGCTTCTCGGCGACGGTGAAACCCTGGATGGCCCCTGCCGGGACGACGATCCCCTGTTCCGCCAGCCGCTCGCTCACATCCTGAGCAAACGATTCGCTCTTGAGGATCTCGGTGAAATCATCGGCAATGTATTCGGACGCCAAGTAGGCCGAGTAGAGGGGGTCCATGGTCACTCTCTCGCTGTCGGATTCCAGGGGTACCCCGATGGTGAAGCGCATCGTGGCCTGGTACATGGAGGCGGGATGAGACTGGAAAACGATGCTCCCGACCAGGGCAACCAGGGTCAGGCCAACTATAATCCACCATCGCCGCCGAAGGATGTTCCCATACTCACGTAGCTCCATGTCACGCCTTCTCTTTCTCGAGACTGGTATCGGGAGGAGGGCTATCCTCGCCCAACGTCGCCATTTTGGCCAGGGCGGTACCGCTCATTACCCTCTCGCCCTCCTGGGTCTCGCACAATACCTCGCACACGACGTAGGTCTCCCCTTCGACCGTCGTCTGACCTGTGATCTGTCCCCGTGTGGTGAGGGTATCGCCCGGCCTGACCGGTTGGACAAAGGTCGTGTCCAGTTGCCCCCCTTGGTACCATCCATCTCCGAAGGATCGAGCCATCATCTCGGAGACGTAGGCCAGGCCCACCATTCCGTGCGCGATGATGCCTCCGAAGGATGTCTTTCTGGCGTACTCCTCATCGAAGTGCAGAGGGTTTCCGATGCCCAGTATCTCTTCATAGGCATCTATCGTCTCGTGCGTCACGGTCCGGACGATAGGTTCCAAGCGCATTTTCTTCTCCACACAGATCGCCGCATGGGGTCACTGGGCCCAAAAGGAAGTCGATTCACTCCACACCACGTCCTCGCCGGTCTGGTTCTGGGCCAGGCTTTCGATAACCAGAAACCTCCTGCCCTGCCTGACGTATTTGTCCGTCACCTTGGCCTGAACATGAAGGGTATCTCCAGCGATAATGGGACGATAAAACTTGAACTTCTGTCGGACGTGCACACCTCCTGGAGGAGGGGGCGAATCGGTGCGGTACGCCTTGAGCACGTAGAGCGCAGCGATGGTGGGGGGAGCGACAATCCCCCCATAGCCAGCCCCCTGCGCATAGGAGAGATCCCTGTGAAGGAGATCCTCATCTCCCACGACCTCCACGTACTTCCTCACTAGCTCTTGACCGACGGTGTAGCTGAGCGGTGAGAACTCATGGCCCACCTCGATCTCGTCAAGAGAGAACTCTTCCCTGCTCATGGCGCCAGTGCGTCGTCCACAAACGCACGCAGCTTGCTCTTGAAGGTTTCCTTGTCGAAACCCTGTGCGTGTCTCCTGATCGCGGCGCTTTCGAAATCACCGGCATCGAAGATGGACACCGCTTCCGCGAGAGACTCTGGCGTCTGCTCTCGAAAGAACAGCCCTGTCGCCCCCTCTACCACCGTTTCCAAAGCACCTCCGCCAGCATAGGCGATAACGGGCCTGCCTGCGGCCTGGGCCTCCAAGGGGGCGATGCCAAAATCCTCCTCGCCCGGAAAGATGAACGCCTTACAACGGGAGAGGTACTGTCCTACCTCGTGGTCCGCCAGGCGGCCAAGGAACTCCACGTTGGATTTCGCCATAGCCTCCAAACGCTGCCGATCTCGGCCGTCCCCGATGATCTTGAGTGGCAAACCCAGGACATTGAAGGCCTTCACCGCCAGGTCAATGCGCTTGTATGGGATCAACCGGGAGACGATGAGGAAATAGTCGTCGTGGCTGTCAGACACCTGAAAACAGTCAATCTCGACCGGTGGATGGATGACCACCGCCTCTCGCCGATAGAACTTCTCGATGCGTTGTCGCACGGTGTCTGAGATGGCGATGAAGTGCTCCACCCTGTCGGCGGCTATCCTATCCCAGAGGCGCAGGAGCGGCAAGACCGGTGTCAGGAGAGCTCCAGCTAGCGGGTTCAGTCCTTCGTGTTTGACATACTCATGATAACCCCACAGAAAGCGCGTGGGGGTGAGACAGTAAGAGATGTGCGTGGTCCCAGGTGGCGTTATCACGCCGTGACAGAAAGCGCTCTTGTTGCTGAGCACCAGGTCATATCCGCCCAGGTCAAACCCCTCAAAGGCCAGGGGATAGAGGGGGAGAAAAGGCTGGTGATGCTTCTTGATCAGCGGCAGGCTATCCAGCCAAGAAGTCCGTATGTCCCACTCTTGATACCGGGCGGGCATCGCCTGGGGCCAATAGATAGACGTATAGACGGGGGCTTCGGGGTATGTCTCCTTCAAGACCTCAAGAACCGACTCCGCCCCGCCCACCTGGTTCAGCCAATCGTGTACGATTGCGACTCTCAACACACGAGTCTCCGCGGACTAACCCATGGTGATCCTGGTGCCAGTTTCCCCTTTCATTGCCCGCAACAGGTTCTCCGGTGAGGTGATGAGAGCTTCCTGGCCTCCACCCTCCAAGAACTGGATGACCGCCTCTATCTTGGGACCCATACTACCCGGTGGGAAGTGACCCTCTCTTAGATACTCCTTGGCCTCAGCCACGGTCAGGTGATCCAAGGGCCTCTGGCTTGGCTCTCCATAGTTCAGGTAGACCTTCTCCACCGCTGTGGAGATCAGGAGGAGATCGGCATCGATGCCGCAGGCCAGAAGGCTCGAGGCATAGTCCTTGTCAATCACTGCCTCCACGCCTCGCAGATTGCCCTCTCCATCCCGAACGACAGGGATACCTCCGCCCCCCACGCCTATCACTACGAACCCTGACCGCAACAAGGTCCTGATGGCCTCGAGTTCCACAATCTCCCGGGGGGCGGGAGAAGGAACCACTCGTCGCCAACCTCGCCCGGCGTCCTCTACCACCACCCAACCCTGCTCCCGCTCATAGAGCCGTGCCCTCTCCTCATCATAGAAAGGACCGATAGGCTTGGTAGGATTGTCGAAGGCGGGATCGTTGGCGTCCACAACCACCTGCGTCACGACTGTCGCCACCGGAACTTCCACGCCGCGTTTCAAGAGCTCGTTGTCGAGAAGCTGCTGGATCATGTATCCCAAGGCGCCTTGCGTATCGGCGCCACAGGAGTCGAGGGGAACGGTGTGCAACACGTCGCTGGCCAACTCCGAACGCAGCAGGATGAACCCTACCTGAGGGCCATTGCCATGAGTTATCACCACCTTCCATCCCTGCTGCACTATGTCGGCGACATGAATGCAAGTCTCCTGGGTCGCCGCAAACTGATCAGGCACGGTCTGATGGTGCTTGTCTTTGACGAGCGAATTGCCTCCAATGGCTACAACGGCCGTTCTTGCCACAAAGGGCCTCCTTGTGTGCCCTGACCCTAACCTGTCAGAGCAACGTCACAACAGCAACCCTTCGACTGTCCATCGCAGGGTTTGGTCTTTGGGAGAGCTGTCTTGTGCGTTGCCACACTATATCACCTTTCATCCCCATTATCAACCGTCGGATCTCGGTTCCATCGCCATTGAAGACTATCGACGCCACGACAGCCCTCAGACCTCAGCAACTGGAAGGAGGCTCCAAGGGGCAAGAGGTGAAGGAAAGGACCCTGATCGCAAATGGCAGCGCCTTCGAGAAATCCCATGGGGCGCAAGGCCGCGAGACCCGTGATCTTCAAGGTGCTGGCCTTGGACCGCCCAAGGTGACATCCATCGGGGAGAAATGGGGGGCGGGTCTGGATTCAGAGTGGAGAAGAGGCCGGCAACAGGTTTGCTTGGAGCCTCCGCAAGATGTGAGGCACTCAAGCCGAGAACTGATGACTCGCGGACCAAGGACATCGTCTACGATGCCAACACCTCGCTTAGGGTGACCAGCCGGTATCCTTGGGCCTGTAGCTCGTCGATGATCCTGGGCAGAGCGTCGGCCGTCTCTTGGGCGGCGACGTGCAACACCACAATCGCCCCGTTGCACGCGCCATCCACAGCGTACCTCAGCACCTCTTCTGGCGGAGTTGGGGGGAGTACCCAGTCCCAGATTTGATAGGTCCAGTAGATGGTGAGATAGCCGTTCGCCTGCGCCACCCGGCGCACTCGCTCATCCCGGTTTCCGAAAGGCGGTCGCCAGTACGGCTTGGTGCTTCGCCCCGTCAATTCTATGACCCACTGCTCGACGACGCGCAGCTCTTCCCCTATCTCCTCATCACTCAATAGGGTGAACTGAGGGTGGGTGTCGGAATGGTTGCCGAGTTCGTGTCCATCGGCAACGATCTCCTGTAGTAGCTCCGGGCCTTGCGGCTGTCGGAGCATGATGCCCGTAATGAAGAAGGTGCAATGGACATCTTTCTGCCGCATGGTCTGTAGCATGGAAGGCAAGGGTGCAATGGTGGAGCCGGCGTCGAAGGTGAGGGCGATCCAGGGGCGTTCGGTATTGCCGCGCGCAATCTCCTCTGCTGTGGCCGCGGGAGGCGAGGCGGGCGGCAGGGTCGCTGTCGGTATGGGAGTGTTGGTAGGGATGGGTGGAGGCGAAGGGGTGGCCGTGAAAGTGGGAGATGGAGTGGGGCGTGGAGTGCTGGTGAAGGTGGCTGTCGCCAAAGCCGTGGGCGTTACGGTGTGAGGCAGAAGCTGGGAGATCACTGGGAAGTCACTCATCGAGGACGAATCGCACGCGGGGGTCAGCAACAGCAGAGACAGCAGAAGAAGGACCAAGCCCTTATGGATTCTCAAACTGAAGTCTCCTTTGCACCGCGCTCACGATATGGCCATTGGCCAAGTACTGGTACAGATTGGCCCCAGGGCACGCTGTCGCAGCGTAGTCACGATGCCCCCGAATGGACTGGGGATCGAGGGAGTATTCATAGCACAGCCAGCTCGCCAGATCGACGATGGCCCCCAACTGCGCTTCGTTGATCTCCTGCACGTTGTAGTTGCCCATCACCGTGATCAGCGCGTGGCCTGTGGGATCATACTCGGTTGCCGTGTCTCCGACGAACTCCAGAGGCCGCGCTTGATAGGTATTCCCCTCCAGGTCTATGAGGTAGTGATAGGGGATGTCCACCCAGCCCCGAGCCCTCCTCGACCAGCTCTGCAAACCCCTCAAGCGCGCCGTCGCCCCCCCGTAGAACTCCGCACCGTCGTGATGCAGTGTGATCCTATCTAGTGTATGGGGTACGTACCCTTCTGTGATCACCATGGATCCCCACTCCTCCCGCGTGATCATCGGAGGTCGGGTCGGCGCACCGTCCACCGGTGCTGTGGGCATGGCCAGAGGTGTCGAGGTAGCGGTAGGGGTGAAGGTCGGCGTACTGGTCGGCGTCGGAGGCACGGGCGTGGACGTAGGAGGCAGCGAAGTGGGAGTGGATGAGGCTGTAGGCGTGGGCGTGTAGATGGGAGTGAACTTGCCCACTGGCTCACTTCGCGCTACGGAAGGCGTAGCAGTTGGCCCGACGATGGGTGCCGTGGCCACCAACATGTCTCTGAGTAGTAGAGCGGAAAGGACGCCGGCCACGAACGCCAGAAACGGCACCAGTAACCAATTCTTGCTGACCGTACCGCTCTCCATCTCATCCAATCACACGCGGCTTTGACCCGTCATCCCCCCGCTGTCACATGCCATGCCCCAACCATGGATCGCCGAGAGGGTAGACCCCAGCCGAACGCCCATTCTAACACAGCATATGTCTCTTTACAAACCTGCGCTTTCTGGACTTTCGCCGCCTTTATCTGTATAATGACTATTTGACACATCATGGAAGAGCAACATTCGCTTCATCCCAGGAGGACAAAGTGGCCAATTTGACTGAGATTCGCTGGCACGGCCGCGGGGGTCAAGGGGTGGTTACTGCTGGAAAGATGCTGGCTCAGGTCGCCCTCAACAGCGGCCAGTATTTCCAAGCCTTCCCCGACTATGGCCCCGAGCGGGCTGGAGCGCCCATCAGGGCCTTCACGCGCCTCAGCCCAGAGCCCATTCACAAGCACTGCCAGATACAGGAACCAGACATGGTGCTGGTGTTGGATCCATCTCTGCTAGAGGCGATCGACGTGACCGAGGGCCTCAAGGAGAACGGGACGTTGTTCGTCAACACCGACAAATCCCCAGCGCAGGTTCGCGTTCTGGTGGATTTCCACACTGGTAAGGTGTTCACCGTGGACGCGACGAAGATAGCCTTGGAGACCCTGGGCCGCGAGATCACCAATACGCCCATGCTGGGTGCGCTGGTGCAAGCCACGGGCATCCTGACCGTTGAGGACCTGGTAGCTCAGACCCGCAAGCAGTTTGGGGACAAGTTTGGCACCGAGGTCGTTGACAGAAACGTGGAGGCCATCAAGCGAGCCGCAGAAGAGGTACAGGAGGGTTAGATGGTGAAGCTGGACGCTGGATGGCGAGAGATACCCATCGGCGGCAAGATTGTGGATGCCGGCAACGCTCGGGAATATGAGACCGGCAGTTGGCGGGCGTTGAAACCCGACGTTGACCTGGAGAAGTGCATCCACTGCCTGCGGTGCTGGGTCTTTTGCCCTGATTCCAGCGTAGATGTGAAAGATGAGAAGCTGGTCGGATTCCATCTGAGGTTCTGTAAGGGTTGTGGCATCTGTGCCGCCATTTGCCCTGTGGAAGCCATCACCATGGTGCCAGAGACAGAGCCCAAGGAATAGGTGACCATCGCTGCATTTGCCCTTGACAGGAGGCCTTGAGAGAATGAGTCGATTCGAAGCTATGGATGGCAATACCGCCACGGCGGAGGCCATGCGCCAAGTAAACCCTGATGTGGTCGCCGCTTATCCCATCACTCCTCAGACCAGCATCGTGCAGGCTTTCTCTCAGTTTGTGGCAGACGGAGTGGTGGACACGGAGTTCATCAGAGTGGAGAGCGAGCACAGCGCCATGGCCGCCTGTATTGGCGCGTCGGCAGCCGGAGGACGGGTGATGACCGCTACGTCCGCCAACGGTCTGGCCCTGATGTGGGAGATGGTGTACATCGCTGCCTCCAACAGAGCGCCCATAGTCATGCCAGTGGTCAACCGGGCGCTCTCCGGACCGATCAACATCCACTGCGATCACAGCGATTCGATGGGCGCTCGCGATGCGGGCTGGGTACAACTGTACGGCGAGAACCCTCAAGAAGCCTATGACAATGCGATTCAGGCGGTACGTATCGCCGAGCATGAGGATGTGCTATTGCCAGTGATGAGCATGTACGATGGCTTCATCACCAGCCATGGGCTGGAGCGGGTACAGATCGAGGATGATGAGGCGGTCAGGGACTTCATCGGCCCCTTCACCGCTCGTGAGCCTCTGCTGGACGTGGATCATCCCGTCACGTATGGTCCGTTGGACTTCTATGACTTCTACATGGAGCACAAGCGGCAACAGGTGGACGCCATGGAGCACGCCATGAGGGTCATCCCCAAGGTCGCCGCGGAGTTCGAGAAACGGTTCGGACGTCGCTACGGCTTCTTTGAAGAGTACCAACTGGATGATGCTGAACTGGCCATTGTGGTGCTCTCGTCCACGGCGGGCACGGCCAAGAGCGTGGTGGACACACTGCGGGCCCAGGGGCTGAAAGTGGGTTTGCTGAAGCCTCGCGTGTTCCGGCCCTTCCCCGCCGAGGAGTTGGCCGATGCTTTGCGCGACAAGGCTGTGGTTGGGGTGATGGACCGGTCGGCTTCCTTCGGAGCTCTGGGAGGACCCCTGTTCATGGAGCTATCTTCCGCCTTCAAGATACACGGTGTGCAGGCCAAGATGGTGGACTACATCTTCGGCCTCGGAGGGCGAGATACCACACCTCCCCAGATAGAGAGTGTATTTCAGGACCTAACAGACATCGCCGAGACCGGGAAGATCAAGCAGCTCGTTACCTATCTCGGCGTCCGCGAATGAGACCCACATAAAGACCCCATAGCGGATATGCATCCCTTTGACGACACTCCGCTTCTCAGAAGGAGATAGAGATGGCAACAGAATTGAAACTGAAGGAGCTATACAAGAAGGAAGATCGTTTGACCCCTGGGCACCGGCTCTGTGCTGGCTGTGCGGCCCCCATCATCGTGCGCCAGGTCTTGGCGGCGATTGATGAGCCGGTGGTGCTCTCCAACGCCACCGGCTGTCTGGAGGTCTCGACCACCATCTACCCCTACACAGCCTGGGACGTGCCCTGGATTCACACCGCCTTCGAGACGGCAGCATCCACCATTAGCGGGGTGGAGGCTATGTACCGCTCGCTGGTCAAACAAGGCAAGCTGGACGACCGAGACATCAAGTTCGTCGCCTTCGGCGGTGATGGAGGCACCTACGACATCGGTATTCAGGCGCTGTCCGGCATGATGGAGCGGGGTCACAGGGCATTGTACGTCTGCTACAACAACGAAGCCTACATGAACACCGGCATCCAGCGCTCCGGGGCCACACCGCTGGGGGCTTGGACCACGACATCGCCAGTCGGAAAAGTGATCCCAGGCAAGCCGCGCCCGCGCAAGGACCTGACTGCCATCGCCGCCGCCCACGACATACCCTACGCAGCTCAGGCTTCCCCCCACAACTGGCGAGACCTGATGCGCAAAGTGCGGAAAGCCGTGGCCGCCGATGGTGCCTCCTTTATCAACGTTCTCTCTTCGTGCAATCGGGGTTGGCGTCACCCCACGGACATGACGATAGAGATATCTCAGTTGGCGGCGGATACTTGTTATTGGCCCCTCTACGAAGTGGAGGACGGGGAGTGGAAGTTGACGTACCGTCCCAAGGAGAAACTGCCTATCGAGGAGTTCCTTCGACCCCAGGGGCGCTTCCGACATCTATTTCGTGAGGAGAACAGGCACGTTCTGGAGCAGTTGCGGGCCGAGGTGGACTGGAAATGGAGGCAATTGCTCAAGCGGTGCGGCGAGGAAGAATAGGCACGAGATCTAAGCACAAGGGCAGCATCACCGAAGGGTGGCGCTGCCCTTTTTAAATGGAAGATCGCTGGATCTCAAGAGCCTTGAAAGAGCGCAACGGACTCATTGTGCGCTTAGCAAGATGCGAGGAATACACCATTGTTCTAGACCGTACCGTAGGATCACAAATCGGGCAAATGCGACGTTTAGTCCTCGACTTGTTCCCTTAGGAGGTTCTGGTGAGGTACAGCGTCAAACGTGAGAGAACTGATGAAGGATGAGATCACTCGCCTGGCTGCGGTGCCAATGTAACCATGCCAAGACTACCAGGTGTGTCCCATCCTCGCGCCGTCAGGGGCATCGGCGAAGGCAGGCCTTCCGGTAGCCTGTTGATATCTCGCATTGCAAACTTGGAACACACTCCAGCCAAGGCGGGACTTGACGTGGTGCGGAGAATGTGTTATATCTTTACCGTACGGTAAAAATAGCGGATTGAGTAAAAATCATGGCTACGGAAAGGGACATCATCGAGGAACTGCTCGGGCAGTGGGCCACGCTAGTTCCCCACGTGCAGCTCCTGCGAGCGGAGAAAGAGGTGCCTGCCAGCGCCGTTGGAAAAAGGCGGTACGACCTGGTTCTCGATATCCAGATTGGTGATATAAGGCACAAGCTGGTCTGCGAGGTCAAGTCGGTCGGTGAGCCCCGCTACCTGCACCAGGCCATCTCGATGCTCAAGATGGCCGTGGTCGGCCAAGACGCGGTAACGCCTGTGGTCGTTGCCCCCTATGTCTCGGAGGAGGGGCGCAGTCTGTGCCACGACGCTGGGATCGGATACATAGACCTCACTGGCAACGTTTTCCTGCAGTTCGATCAGGTCTTGATTGACAAAACTAGCGCCCGTAAGCCAACCAGGAAGAGGGAGGGGGCGACTCCCGATATCTTTGCCCCCATATCCTCCAGGGTGTTAAGGGTCTTTCTGGAGAACCCCATACGATCTTGGACGGTCGCCGCTTTGTCTGAGGAAAGCGTGGTCAGCCTGGCCCTCGCCCACCGCGTGGCAAATGCTCTGGCTGACAAAGGTTATGTGGAGAAGAAACGAGGTGCCATCTCCCTGCTCAAGCCTGGGGAGCTGCTCGACCTCTGGGCAGAGAAGTACCAGGCGGGGCTGAGCGTTGTCCAAACATACTATTCTTTCCAGAGAACCTTCCCTGGCTTTGCGGAGGACCTCAAAGACCTGGCTCGACGTGAAGGCCTCACCTATGCCTTCACCCTGCACGCCGGGGCCTCTCTGGTCGCTCCCTTTGTCCGCTTCACCGACGTGCACTTCTATTACCGGGGCGATACCCAAATGTTGATCGGAGGGCTTGACCTGCGGCCTGTGGAAACCGGAGGAACAATCCACATTCTGGAACCTTACGACGAGGGGGTTTTCTACAAGGCTCAGGAGCTGGATGGCCTTTCGGTCGTCTCCAATACCCAGCTCTACCTGGACTTGATCAACTATCCTGCCAGGGGACGGGAGCAGGCCCAGTTCTTACGCCAGCAGAAGATTGGATTCTAGCTGAGAGCTCGAGATGCCCCGCTTGCGAACCGACTATTATCCAGAGTTGGTTGAAGCGTCGCTCTCCGTGCTCATCGAGCTGATGACCGTGCTCAAGAGCTACAAGAAAGCTCTGGTACTCATCGGTGGCTGGGCGCCGTAATTCATCTTGCAGCAGTATCAAGAGCACGATGTTGGATTCCAGCACGTGGGTTCCATCGATATCGACCTGGTGATCGACCCCGAGGTGGTCGGAGATGAGGAATATGCCACCATCACCAGGATGCTCTTGGAACGCGGCTACAAGCCCTCTCCCAAGATCTTGTATCAGTTTGAACGCACCATCATTGGAGCGAGGGATGGGCGAGAGTATACGGTCGGTGTAGACTTCCTGACACCGAGGCCACCCAAAGGTAGCGGCAGGACACATCGTCACCGGCTAGTCCAGCCTGACCTCAAGGCACGCACGTTGGAAGGCGCGGAGATCGCCCTGGCTCACAACTCTTTGCATGAGCTATCAGGGCGTCTGCCAGGTGACGGATTGACGGAGGTGAGCTTCAAGGTTGCCGACGTGGTTGGTTGCCTGGCTTTGAAGGGCTTTGCCCTCGGCGAGCGTTACCGCGAGAAAGATGCCTACGATATCTACACTCTATGCGCATACTACCGGGGCGGGCCTAAGGCGGTGGCAGACCAGCTGAAGCCCTACTTGGAGGATCCCCTGCTCCAACGTGGGCTTGCAGCTATCGCCACCAGGTTCAGAAGTCCGGACGGGGATGGACCGTCGTGGGTGGCAAACTTCCTGGGCTATGACGATCGTGACCAAGAACTGAGAAGTGCGCAAGACGCCTTTATGACAGTTGGAGAGGTGTTGCGGCAACAAGGGGGAGGATGAGGTCCGGTTGAAAGATCAAGAAGTGGTTGTCTTCATAGCCCCGCTGGGCCCTGCGCAGAGGCTCCCCCCGATCTGCGGGCTGTGCAGGACACCGCATGAAGGAGGCGAGCCATGTGTAGGCTCGGAGCGACGGGGGTTGGCGCTCCCCGGATCACACCCCCTCCAGCAGAGAGTCACTCACAGCACGATCCTGAACTCGTCCCACAGCTTCACAAGCGCGTTCACGTCGCCCAGGCTCCATGCCCACAGCCCTGCTTCGCGCGCTTTGCTCTTGACCTGGGGTTCGATATCCGCCAAGCCAGTGACCGGCTTGGCCTGAGCGGTGTAGCGAATCGTCTCGGGCCTGCTCCATCCCCAGTGGTGCTAGTCCGTGGGCGGGCGGATCCGCACGCCACCTTCTGTGGCAACGGTGCAGTGACCCACTAACCGATCCGCATGTTGCTCCACGACGGCCTTCAGTACTCGCACGCCATTGGCTGAGCTTTCGTCGTGAAGCGGGAGCAGCAACACACGTGATGTGCCAGGTGCCTACCGAACATGAGGTCACCACCTAAGCGGGGATGGCGAAGGGGGAAATCACGGAACATCGTCGTCCCAGACTAGCTCGTGACTAGCAGCGACTTCAACAACAAACGCACCCCCTCCGCCCCCAGACCCTGAGTCTGCAAGAAGAGGTCGTATCTGCCCGCGGACACTTCGGCCGGCAGCAGCAAGTGGTGCTGATCGCGCACTATCTCTCCCTGATCCCACATAGCAGGTGGAAATGCGCCCCCCACCGGGCGAGCGTCCCGCGATACTACCGCGGTGCCTCCCTGGTCCAGCAACCGCAAGGTGAGCGTGAAGTCCGTGTCTATCGGCGCCACAGCCTGCCAGTAGAGGGTCAGGTGCACTATGTCGCCCGGACGGAGCGGCTCATCGGGCTGATGCTCGTAGCCGAGTTTGGAGACGTCGTAGCCCAGAAGACGCACCGGACCATAGTCCACCTCCCGACCATGCTGGATCTGTAGCGCCTCGACGAGAGGCGGGGACCCGGACTTGAGAACCTCAATAGGCTCCAGGAGGATGCGGTCGCCGAGAAGCTCCCCGCCGTCGAAAACCGGCAACCTCTCTCCTGTCCCCAGGTTGTACATTCCGATCTCCAACTGATGCTCCCCCGGCGGCGTGGCGGGCAGCACCAGCACTCCGTAGTTGTCGGCGATGATCTCCGCTTCCTCCCAGGTGGTGGTGGGCCGCGCCCCCCCTACCGGCTCAGCGTCCCTCTGGCCCACGACGTGGGACCTGCCGTCCAGAATATGAGTGAAGACCTTGTAGCGCTCCCCTATGTGTCCCAAAGCCTGCCAGAAGAGGGTCAACTGCAACATATCCCCAGCCCTGACCTGGGAGCCAGCCAGGCTGTAGCCCAGGAGGGCTATCTCGTCACCGAATCTGAGATCAAGAGGATGCTGAATGTGCCCGCTGGTATCCTCTTGAGGCACGGCGTAGATGGCCAGGCGCACGTTGCCGTGCCAGGAATCCAGAGCTTTGAACGTTCCCCCATCCAGCCAGCCTTCGATGAAGCGGCCAGGGTCACTCTCATCGGTGCCCCAGAAGAGGGCGAAAAGGCGGTCATGTCGAGCGACTATGTCCTCCAGAGCCTCTTCGGTCTTCATCTCATCTAGGGGACGCTGCCCAGGTAGAGGGTAGATAGGCAGACCGCCCTGATAATAGTAAGAGAAGATCTCTATCTGTCCGGGCGCGTTGAGGATGATCGCATCTCCCTCCCGACCAACAGCGGCGATGTAGGTGGCCAAGCCGCGGTAGTCGTCGCGGGCATACTCCTCGTCGAAGTAGTAGTTGGCCAACGACTGGGCGCTGGCGGCGGTGACGAAGAGAAGGGCCAGGCCAGTCACAGCCCAGCGAACCAACGCCCCCCGTGGAACCCGTGGCGAGTGTCTCTCCTCACTGCTCGTGGCGTCTTGACTGGGCCATCCTACGTCCCCTAGCCATTCGGCACCCACGCCTCTGGCCAGCAGGAGGCAAAAGGCAGGGGCGGCCAGGAGAAGGAACTTGGGGTCGTACGCTGGACGACTGAGGGAGAGGACGTACATGGCCGCGATAGGTACGCACAGGTATAGGAGGGCGAAGGGCAGGGAAGGAAGCTGCTCACGCACCACGATCACGGACAGATTCGATCTTCCGTCTCGTACACGCGACAGTTGCCAAGGGAGAGCTCCCAGCAGCAGAAGCAACCCAAAGAGCAAGACGACTGGTGTTATCTTCGCCTCCACTGAGAGGCCCAGGCTGAACACACGGAGAAGCTCCTGGATGAGAAACGACGGGCTGAAGGGTTCGCTGACGGCCGGCCACGTAGTCAACTGTCCACCAGCCAGCCTTAGCCAGGGCCAGAACAGCACTACCACGAGCAACTGGGCCATGGCCCAACCGCCTATTGCCTTGGGCCGACGGAGGGGGCGGTAAGCGACCATCCCCAGGGCGTAGGCCAGGTTGGCGACGATAGGGATGGTGAAGGTGAAGTAATGCGTATACAGCGCGGCAACGGTGAACAGAACGTAGAGAGCGGCATAGAGGGTCTTCCACTTCCGACCTGAACCACCAGCAGGCATCAGCGAGCTTGCACCTAGTCCTCCCAGTGACTTCACCCACGCAAGGAAGAAGAGCATGGCCAAAGCTGCCCATAAGGCGGCCAGGATGTACATCCTGGTCTCCTGGGAGTAGTGAATCTGGAAAGGAGAGATGGCGGCCAGGAAAGAGCCGATCAACGCGATTCGAGGGCTGAACAGCTCCCTGCCCAGGAGGAAGGTCACGAACACCAAGACGGTGCCCGTCAGGGCAGAGAAGGAGCGCAAACCTATCTCGCTGTTGCCGAAGCCGCGAAGCCAGAAGTGCAGAAGGTAGTAGTATAGTGGCGGATGGATGTCGTGGGCAGCATCGCGGGTGATGGCCGATAGGTTCCGCGAGGCAAGGGCCGCGCTATTCCCCTCATCGGCCCACAGGCTCTGACCGTCCAGCCGGTAAAACCGTAGGCACAGCGCGAGCAGGATGATCAGACACAAGACTGCCCACGTGAGCCGGGCCTGGTTGGCCTTCACGGTGTAGAACCTCGACTGAGCCACGTTCGCCGCCAAGCATAGACCACGCCGATGGCGAAAGGTAGACATGCCAACAGGGCCAGACCGCGCCGTATCAGAAAGGCCGGGCTGCGGCGCACGATGAGTCCATCAATGGCGACGCGGCTGTGGCCCTCCGGTGACTCGGCGACGGCGAGACGGACTTGGTGCTGACCCTCAGGCAGACCCCTCACTACGAGCACCGCGGTCTGATGCTCCAACGTCGGGCTATAGAGATCCAAGTCTGCCCGCCGACCGTCTACGGTGATCTCCGGGCTCCCTGAATGGCGATCCGGCACCGGCACCAGTTCCAGATCGGTGCCCCAGAAGGTGAAGCTCAAGGTATCTCCGACACGTTCGCTGACGCGATAGCTGCCCAGCACGGCCCGCTCATCAGCCACCTCTTGCCAGTCGCCTTGATATTGGAGAGCCCAATGATCCTCTTGATGATAACCCAGGCCCAGTATCGGAGGGGAGGTAGCCTGCTCCTTCAACGTGGCGTAGACCGGATAGGCATAGAAACTCGGCTCCATCATGCGGAAGTAGTAGAACGCCTGGTTCTTCTCATGGTCGCTGGCCCTCTTGAAAAACCAGTAGCTCATCACCCCCATCCAGGGCCACTCGGCCTGAGCACGCTCGTACGCTGCGGCTGAGTACTCAGCCTGCAGATACTCGCTCACTCGCCCATAGTAGGGGAACCCCTCAAAGTCGCGAGGTAGAGCGTTCCAGCCCACCTCCGAGGCCCAGACGGCTTTGTGGGCGTCCCCGTTGCGCACCATCAGTTCGCGGATCAGCAAGACACGGGAGAAGTTGGCTCGGTCGGGATGCACCCGCCTGTCGGTAGGTCCGTTCCATAACCCATATCCCTGAACGGACATGATGTCGAAGTAGTCTCTTGCCCCAGCGTCGTACATGCGTTGGAAGAAGACGAGATCCTCCAGGTTTTCCGGTGTCATCTCCGTGGTCGGTGCCAACCCCGCGCACAGGACCACCGCGTTGGGATCCGCTTCCTTGGCCTGCGTGTATCCCACTTTCAGAAGCTCCGTGTAGGCTTCGGGGTCCACAGGGCCCTCGCCCCATTCAGGATAGATATTGGGCTCGTTCCAGATCTGATAGTACTTGATGCGCCCCTTGTAGCGGCTCACCACAGCAAAGACGAAGTCCCCATAGTCGTCGTAGTCATCAGGAGGGGCGAGCGTTCCTGCCTCGTTCCCGGCCGCCCGGCTCCAGGCTGGTGGGTTGTCCAGCCGGGCGATGATCTCTATCCCATATTCCTCCGCCAAGTCCACGATATGATCATACTTGGCCCACGAGGATATGTCCCGACCCTGTCGGTGATCCTGGAAGATACCCTTGCCCTCGATCTCGATGTCTTCCCAGGGGAACTCCTGCCTGATCCAATGGAAACCGGCATCCCTGATCAAGCGAAAGGAGCGATGGATCTTCCAATCGTCCACCTCTTGCTCCAGAAATGTGTTTATTCCATAGGGGTTCATGCCGGTGTGGGAAACGGGCACATACGGTCGGACATCCAGAGTAGGGCTCTCCAGCTTGATCAACAACAGGGCACCAACTCCCTTGATCTGCTCCCTCAGCTGTTGCTCGCCCGTCCACATGCGTAGGGTGTTGGAGACCACGCCCTGTAGGGAGAACAGACCGATGGCCAAGAAGAGAATCAGGCCGATTGAAGAGAAGAAGGCTTTTCTTTTCAGTGACACGGAGGGACGTCCTTTTTGCTATTGACCACTTCATTGTACTTCGAAGGATTGGCCGGTCGCAAACAGCGGACTCCCGTACCCTCCCGCGCGGTGCACATCTGCAAGAGCATGCCCGACCCCGATTGCCGTGCGCCAGTGCCGCTGCGCCCTCCTTTTGATACGCAGCAATCGATCTCCTCACCTGCCTTAGGGACAATCCGAGCACCTCTGCGGCTTCGCGGCCTATCATCCGCCCAGCCTCGACTTCCAGGACCACTACCAACCTCTTCTGCTCTTTCACGGACAATGTCACTCCTCTCATGGGGTGACATTTTCACTGAACAGCTAGCTGGTGACAAATTCATTGAACAATAACAAAGTTCTTTTTTGACCTTGACAGTCTGCCAGAAATGTAGTATAATGATTGTTTGGCATCTGGACCACTTTGGAGTCCGTACACATTCGGAGGGGTATGGCTTGATGGATGAAACGCGTGCTTCTTCAACTTCCGCTCCCAGGCTCCGGAACTTACAGGGAGCCGGATCAGATCTGCAGAGAACCCTGTTCGATGTAGACTCCCCCGCGGGCTTGAGCTCCATGAGTAGTAACCTGAAGCGCAAGTCCTACGCACGCATAACCGACGTTCATCCTCTTCCGCGGCTCATAGACGTTCAACTGCAGTCCTTCCAGTGGTTCAAGGAGCAAGGACTGCGCGATCTCTTCGACGACACATTCCCCATCATCAGTTACAATGGCAAGATGAGGCTGGAGCTCTTGGACTACCGCTTCGAAGAGCCTGTGCATTCGGAGCAGGAATGCCGCGCCATGGACATGACCTACGCAGCCCCCCTTCACATCAGGGCTGCACTCGTCAACGAGCAGGGCGAACGTCTGGAGCAAGATGCGTACATGGGGAACTTCCCCCTCATGACCAAGAACGCCACTTTCATCATCAATGGCGCGGAGAGGGTGGTAGTCAGCCAGTTGATTCGTTCGTCGGGCATCTTCTTCACTGTGGAGGAGGACAGAAAGACTGGCCGCAAGTTGTGCATGGCCAAGCTCATCCCCGCCCGAGGAGCCTGGCTCGAGTTTGAAACGACGAAGAAGAACCTGTTGTCGGTGAAGGTGGATCGCAAACGGAAGATACCCATCACCGTCATGATACGCGCCTTGGCTGCCATCTCCTTGGACACGGACGATCCCATGGATGAAGTGCTCCGAGAGGGGACGGACGAGGAACTCTATCCCCTGTTCGAGCGCTCCGACAATATGCCTGAACGCAGCTACATTGAAGCCACGATAGAGAAAGACCCCACGAAGAGCGCCGACGAGGCGGTTGTCGAGTTCTTCCGCAGAATGCGGCCTGGGGACCCTCCTAACCTGGAGAATGCCAAGAAGTACTTCGAATCCCTTCTCTTCAGCCCACGCCGGTACGATCTGGCCAAGGTGGGACGGTACAAGCTCAACAAGCGACTAGATCTCTCGTTTCCCCTCGACCAGCTCACTTTGACCAAGACGGACCTGGTCAAGGTGGTGGACCACATGATCCAGATCAACAACGGCGTCGATGGTCCTGACGACATAGATGACCTGGGCAATCGGAGGGTGAAGACCGTTGGCGAATTGATCCAGAACCAGCTACGAATTGGATTCCTGCGTATGGATCGCGTCGTGCGAGAACGCATGAGCACCAGAGACCCATCGCAGATCACGCCTCTCACCCTCATCAACATCAGGCCTGTCGTCGCCGCAGTCAGGGAGTTCTTCGGCGGCAGCCAGCTCTCTCAGTTCATGGATCAGACCAATCCCTTGGCCGAACTGACCCACAAGCGACGTCTTTCGGCCCTGGGGCCTGGAGGCCTGCGTCGAGAGAGGGCAGGGTTCGACGTGCGAGACGTACATGACAGCCACTATG
>Ga0209979_1001514_pt1 | contig 25225 bp, 14 predicted proteins | sample AnhtaG_FD_183114 | JGI IMG/M metagenome (GOLD analysis project Ga0209979, IMG submission 183114) | Deep subsurface microbial communities from Anholt, Denmark to uncover new lineages of life (NeLLi) - Anholt_01485 metaG (SPAdes) (version 2) | ecosystem: Environmental > Aquatic > Marine > Oceanic...
ATTAAAGCCATAAATAATATAGTCAACCCAATCGAAGATAAAGAGCCAATCCAAATTCCGATCCCAAAATAGAAGATTATTATCCCCAGAGTCATCGGGTTTCTACAGTAAGTATAAGGTCCTTCTACAAGCAATCTACGTGTTGGCATCATAGGAATTGGAGTTCCTTTTCCTATTTTGAATTGAACCCAAACTGACCAAGCTGAAAATGCAAGTCCTGGGATAATAAAGAATAGGACGATAATAAGGTTAAGTGGCTTTAATATGAATCTTGGCAGAGCTAGGCAGGTGTCAATAATAGGCGACAGGATAATTAGAACAAGAGGTATGCCCACCAAGAAAAGCATCCCTGCAGGAATCAATGTAATAACTCTCTGCTTCTCGCTATACTTTTTCATAGACCACTTAAGGATTTTATTCTTCATAATTCTTATCCCCTTGCTCTTTGCATCTTGAAGTGAATATTTCGCTTAACTCGTTTTTATCCGAAATGTGTTTGTCAAATTATACTTTTCCTGCATATTATATAAAAATTTAACAATTTATTCTTAAATCTTTAGGACTTTATATAAAGTGTGATTTAAGATATGGGTAAAAAGAATATTAAAAATACACTTATTTAAGAACTTTAAATTCTATTAATGATATATTATCAAATCATTCAAATACAATTGTATTTGCAATTCCTTTAGAAGTATTAAGAGCAGTAGAAGGTTTGGGGGGAAAGTTTTTAAAATCTGAAAAAACAGGGTAGAATAATGATTGGTAATTTCTATTGAGAATTGTCTGATAATCTAAATAATGAATGAAGGTATCGTTAATATTACAGAAATGAAAAAAGTAAAAAGCAAGACAAACATTCAAGAAAAAAGGAGCCCTTCTGTGAAATCTTGGATTACTGGTGAAGAAGTCGCAAACAGTATTACTCATGGTATCGGAGTAGCCTTAGGCATTGCAGCTCTTGTGATTCTTGTGGTTTTTGCCAGTATTCGAGGGGATGCCTGGCGGGTTGTGAGTTTCAGCATATATGGTACTACACTTATTTTACTTTATTTGGCATCTACCCTCTACCATAGTTTTACAGGACAACGAGTAAAACGTTTTTTCAGAATTTTGGATCATTCATCGATCTATCTGCTTATTGCAGGAACATACACACCTGTGACACTTGTTTTAATGCGAGGCCCATGGGGTTGGACTCTTTTCGGACTTATCTGGGCTATGGCTATAGGGGGGATTATTTTCAAAGTGTTCTTTTTGGAAAAACTTGAAATTTTGTCAATTTTATTTTATGTTGCCATGGGATGGCTTTGTATCATTGCCTTTAAACCAATAATGCAAATTGTCTCAAAAGGAATGATCATCTGGTTTTTAATTGGCGGTGCCTGCTATACTCTTGGAGTGATATTTTACGTATGGGAGAAGATACCATATAATCATGCTATCTGGCATCTTTTTGTTTTAGGAGGAAGTATCTCACATTTTTTGGGCTTTTTGTTCTATTTAGCCTTATAAACAAATTAAAATGCTTTTAAATATCCTTTTCCCCACTATAGCTTGATTGAATATAAAAACAGATTTCAATCCCATAGTCTTAAAGGAGATAAAGATTTTTATTTTCTATTTGCTAAAATAACCATGGAAACAGAAGATATAAACATGCTTCATTTCCTGATGTTACTCATATTATCAAATCAATTTATACCTTTACTATAAAGTAAAGTTATTATTCATAGTCTACAATTTCATATAACGTTCCGAGCGTATCTGAAGTCCAGCTGTAAGACTGGATTTTAGTGGAGCAAAACGAAGCCAGATAAGCTCTGTTAAGTGAGTACGATAGCACTGAGCAATCCGAATGATTGTGAAGAGTCTTGGACGAATGGCATTTCTGTTCACTGCTTCATTTTTCTCTATGTATCCTTAAACGAACTTTGCTTTAGCCAGTTTTTAACCAGCATGGTTGCTCTACAATCATCTTCATTATAGTCTATAACTTTCTGCATTTTATCCTTGTTTTTATCCGGATTCTCTAGATACTGGAAATATAGTGCAATGGACTCCAAGGCGTTGATATCTGAGTGTTTCCATTTATATCCTATGTAACTTGCGACTTCTTTTAGACCATTACCATAGGTTGGAAAAGCAAAACAAGAAACAGCGTCCCTATAGAGATCCCTCATATTCCCGGATATTACCTTCCGTATTTTATCTTGTAGTCCGTATCGGTCAGCAAGCCTTTCAAGATGAACCCTCTCATAATGATGCCAATGATATATTATGAAATCATCCTGTTTCAGGAGCCATTTTACAAACTGGCGAAACATCTCCCCCTCTTTATCCAACTCATGTGCAATAAAAGGTATGTACTCCTCCTTTTCATCCTTCCTGGTGAGCACACCTATGAGATAATCTATCGCTATTAATTCCTCGTCTCCTACCTGCTCTCCTGTTCCTTCTAAATCCAAAAATATCTCTGTTCGCTTTTCTGGAAACTTACACATATTTATGCAGATGTAATTCCCGGAAACAAGAGCCCTTGAATTGAATGAAAATTTTTTTGCATTTTTTGTACCAATTCCCTTGATTTTAACCAAGTCCTCTATCTGGGTTTTCGCGAGATCATCAATAGTACATATCCCCTCCTCTACTAGCTTCTGCTTTAACGACGGACCTATGCCGCCAACCAGAGATATGTCCCTTCTTTTTATTGCTTCCTCTTTGTTATAACTCTCCCAAGGCCATTCGCAAGCACCATAAGTCGGATCCACTTTCTTTCCTCTCAATATCTCTCGAATATCCTCTAATATTCCCAATAGCCCAGTTTCGTCATAACCTACCACAGATTCCTCGTAGTCCCTATTAACCACATAGAATGCAGACGGTGTGTATCCCTGAATTTTTCCCAGCATATAATTATAAAACGCCACCTGATAGATGTGATGCTTTTGAATATTCTTTGCAAGTTTGATTTCCTTAACAATGTAATGGTAACGACCGAATATTGACGGATTCGTGTCCCTTCTCTCCAAAATATCAAATCTTCCCATGAGACCTTCTGGTAAATAAAATGCTGGTAAACCGCAAAGAACCTTTACTTCTTTATTCATTCCTTCCAAAAGCATTCTGAAGCCTTCTTCTGGGGTTTCGTATTCTAGTTTCTCAGCTTCAGGGTACTTGGTTTCTATTACTTTTGTCTCATGCATCCTTCCTTGGTCGAATAGTAGTTTCTGATATTGTGTTAAGGTATCTTTCTTATCCTTAGGTACGAACTTCTCACAATGAACCATGAACGGTGAGATGCAGTAGTTATAAATGGTTCTAGCCATGATTCTATCTTCTGTAGTAGGCAGTGTGCATCTCTCATATATTTTATCAATATCTAAAAGCGTCAATGTCATTGCTCAACACCTCCATTTTTTTGTCCTAGAAGTCCACGATTTCATATAATGTTCTCAGCATAAAAGAAGCCCTGAGCGTTAACAAAGGATTTGGGTGAGTGGGCTGTTAAGGCACGAACCTTTTATGCTGTGTTATCTGCCGTATGACGCAGGTTCGTCTCTATTTGAGTAAGGGTATAATTACCCCTCCAATTATTGAAATAATTAAACTCAACACAGCAATAATAATAGTAATATTCTCTTTGGTAAAAAGGGGTTTTCTAGTAGTTAGAATAATCTGTGTGTATGGTAAAAATGTCCCGCTAAAATAAAAAACAGTTGCAAATATCCATGCAATTAAAAAGAGAGCTGTGCTTACTGAATAAATCATCACTTTTGCTTTTATGAAACTAACAAGAGCACTTAAAGACACTAAAGTAATAATCCCTGTAATGAACGGAAATACTTTATGTAAAGCCCAAAATCGGGGCCTCTTTTTCTTTAAGAAATCAGTAATTTGTGAGTCTTTACCTAAAACCCAAGTCTGTTGTATTCCATCAACATCTAAATTGATATAGTTGTCATAAAATGTCATCCGAACGCTTTTATCAATCTCTCGATTTTCACTCCAGCCTATAATTGTAAGTGATAGTCTATTGAATTTATCAGGTAATTCTTCGTGTTTTAAGAACTCTTCAATACTATTTGAACTGATATGAATATCAGGAAGATTGGTAGATATTACAAAATCTTCTTTACTGTCTGAAGTAGGGAAAGTTTCTTTTGCTATTTTAATCAGCTCCAGCAAGTCATTTTTTTCTAATCTACATGGATGTATACTTCTTGATTTTGTATATTTTTTCATGGTTTTACCTCTTTATGCAACAACCGAGTAATACGGCAGATAACTAGTTTTTATACGAAATGTTTTCGCTAAAATATACTTTTCCTACATATTATACAAAATATTTAACATATTTAATATAATGATTTTTAATATACTATCTTAACCTCTTCATCTAGGTTTACTTCCCAATGTATTTGTAATACTCATGCTAGACGTATTTAAACCCTGTCACAGTCCACCCCATCTGTGGTAACTTCATAATCAATTACATCCATATAAATACGGTCAGGGTGAGTGGGAAAGTCATAGTGGGCGGTAATAATTCCCTTGTATACCTCATCACAATCTTGGTCTTGAAGAGCAACGTTGTTGAGTCTGGGAATAGGCATCAATCCCAGAAACGTAGGTTTCGTCAATTTGAAGGGTCTTTCCTTTAAAAGACCAGTCGTAATTCATTTCTAAACAATCGTTACAACCAACATCAGGAGTTCCATCAAGGTCAGTATCCACTCACCAATTACCATAATCACTTGAACCATCCCAAGTAACATAAGAAAGTTACTTTATAAATTCATTTAATAAAAACAATACACCTATTAAAAATAAAGGTCCTGAGATAATTAAATAAGTTGTAAATGGAGAATGTCCTTCAAATAAATCTGAATATGTAAAACAATCCTAATATAATAAATATTAATCCTCCAACAGCTTCCCACTTCCAAGCAATTAATAGAGTGATTATAACCAAATAAGTAGGTACTAAATGTATTAACAATGCTATAATTGTCTCCCAAAAACTATAGCCTTCACCAAAAACATCTAATGCAAATAGACTGATAAATATTGCAAACAGAATTGCTACTACTCTTGTGATCCAGTATAGAAATTTTTTTGCTTTTATTTTTTTCCTGTGTTTTATCCTTTCTAATACTGAAGTATTTAAAATTTTTCATTATTCTACTAAATTAAGAAAGAGTATCTGAGTAATATGACATATAATAATATAGCATACACGAATATACTAAGTAATTTATGTATATGTATTGTTGAGTGAAGTCACTATTTCAAAAGTTTTTTTAAACTTTAGTATAAAATTAATCCTCCTTAGATAAGATTCCTACCTGCTTCAATTTTTCATTAAGATATTGTTCACCCTTCTTAAGTGTTCTATTAAAATGTCTCCTAACAACTAAATCAAATATAGAAGATATTTGGTTTTCTAAATTCTTCATTCGGTATCGCCTTAATTTTTCAATTAAAACATTTCCTATTGGGATTTTATCTAAAGGGATTTTTGCAAATATCCAGTCTTCAAGAGGAGACAAACGTAATACAGCAATGATTGGTAAATATCCATCTTTAGTGCGATCACGAAGTGCATCCACATTATCAGAGGATAGAGAAACTGATAATTTTTCAGTAGTTTTTACTTCCAATGCAAACTTTTGGTTTAAGGCTCCAGTTACGTCTATATCAACACCTTGCACAGCTCGTTCTACAATATTGGTAAACCCTATTTCATGGAAACTAAGTGCAAGTAGTTTTTGCACTATTTTACCAAAAGGACCAGAAGGTCTGCCTCTGACACCGAACTTTTTTTGTAACTTATTTAAAAGATTAAGTGTTTCCATCTTCATAATTATATTTCCTCTAATATTTTTGGTCCTGAATCTGGCATCCAATCAGAAAACATGTACACAGTTTTAGCTTTAGTAATATTATCTTTCAAAAGCTCTTTGAATTCACCATCCATTGTAGAGACAATTATATTTTTAATCTCACAGAGTTCATCAATAACTTTTACAAGACGTGCTTTCTGCTGAGAGTCCAAACTTTGTGAGGAGTCGTCCATTAAAATAAAACCGAGAGGATGAAAATCTCCGACTGTTTTAGCTAATCCTAAGAAAATTGATAGGGCAAGGCTATTCAAGTCTCCTAAACTAAGAATAGGGATAAGCTCTTTACTATTTTGATCTTCGAAAGTGTAAATATTTACACCAGTTCTTCTATCTTCATCTACTCTAATACTTAGTGCTTGGAAAGCTGGATTTTGGGTTATTCTACGGAAGTAGACATCAATTGCATCCTTAGCTGAAGATATCTTTTCTTCTGCTTCTTTTTTCATACATTCTTTGATAATTTCAGTAAGTTCTTCAACTTCTCCGACTAAATTTGATACATCGGCTTTGATTTTTTCTTGTTGTTTGTACTCATCGGTTTTTTGAATTTGGTTTATTTCTTCAAGCTCGTTCTTTAATATTAAAATCTCAAAAAGCAAATTTATTGTATCTGTTTTTTTAAAAATAGTGTCAATCTTATCTCGTTTACTTCTAATAGCATCTTCAATCTTCTTTAGTCGCGTATCGATGTTTTTTATTTCTATAGATAACATTGTGGAAGGGTCATCTCTGTCACTGAGCTCTTTATGCAGAAATTTTGAAATTTTAACAATTACCCCATTTAATTTGTTTTTTTCTCCCTGAATATCTTGTAAAAGGATATTATGTTCCCTTATCAAATTTTCCAAATCATCTTTCTTTTTGTATAGTCTTTCCCACTGTTTTTTTAATTCATTCACTTGAGCTTTAATTTTCTCTTCCCATTCCTTTTGTAAATGCTCAAGCAAATTGGTTACAGATTTTCCGCATAAAGGACAGATATTAACATCAGTGGTAGCAGCTGATTCCAAGATGGAAATACCTTCTTCCACTAATTTTGCTTTCGAATTTATTTTCTTGATCTCTTTATTAATATCATCAATCTTTTTGGTCGTTTTTATTATTTTATTGTCAATTTCACCCACATTGCCACTTTCCTGTTCAAAATCTTGAAGTTCTTTCTTCTTTAAATTAAGATTCTGGTACTGATTTTCATATTGACTTTTGAGAGAATTCGTTTCAGCTCTCTTTTTCAGTTTTTTAAATTGTTCTTTTACATCAGGAGATTCTGCCCAAAGACGATCACACTCTTTCTTGATACTGGTGATGAATGACTCAGTATTTTTCCAATCAGAAAGAGAAGAAATTACGGTAGTAGTAAGTCCCAATTGTTGAGCCAAGTTACTAACATCTCCTTTAATTGATTCTGTAAGTTTAAGCAGTTTTTCCTCGTTTAATTCTTCATCTCTCAATCCCTTGTTTTTGGCTTTATTTATTTTGTCGCCAATGTATTTTTGTTTAATCTTTATTGCTTCTTCTATTCGCACTTGTAAATTGTTAAATTCTTCAGCAATTTCCTTCTGAATCTTTGAAATATCAGATTTTTTAATTCCATCAAGAATATTTCGATAATCAGACAGACCTAAAAGACGATCCACTGCATCACTTCTTTCACCTGGTTTTTGGATTACAAAGTCACGAATTATCTCCTGATGTTGATATATTGTAGTAGTAAAATCTTTGAACGAAATATGAAGAAATTTTGCTATTTCCAGTTTGGCTTCTTCTCCCTCTTTCTCTTTTCCATCTGGATAAGTGAGTTTCAAAGTTTTTCCCCTTTTACCTTTTCCTTTAACTTCCACTCGCTTGATAGTAAAGATACCTTTGTCACTTTCAATTTTTATCTTTACTTGAGAACTTTCAGCATTATCATTCACAATCCTCCAAGCGCTCTCGCCTGTACCCACCCGTTCGCGAATTCCAGATTTTTCACCTATGCATTCATCTCCGTATAAACACCACTCAATAGCATTTAATACACTACTTTTCCCCTGATGATTTCCTCCGTATAAAAGAACAACAGGTGCACTTAAGTCAATATGTGTATTTTTAGTAAATCCTCTGAATCCTTCTATTTCAATTGCATTAATCTTTAACATCATATAATTTCCTTATAATATTTTCTCAAGTTTCTCAATCAATTCCTTATAATCCTGTTTAACACTACTTATCAACTCATTTAAAGTTAATTTAATTTGTTCCACTCTACCTTGTTCATAAGATTCATAAATCTTTTCCCAGAGATTTCTCAATTCGTCTTTTTTTATTTTATTTTGAACCTTTTCTTTATAAGTCATAGTTCCTCATTATTTTTACTCTCTTTAATTCATAACATTAAAAATTATTGGCGATTTCATATATACTCCCCAGCATATACGGAGTTTCAGCAAATCTGAAATTTGGGCGAACGAAGTAAGCTACAAATACTATGTTATCTTATGGCTCTGGCAATTTATTCATTGTTATGCTTCCATTTTTCTAATGCAAACTCTACTAATTCATTTTCTCTTTTACATATCTCTTCTACGTCCCATTTATTGTATTTTTTTGCTAATTCCCTCTGTACTCTTAAATTAGATTTTTCGTAAATTGGTCTCTTCACATTAAATTCCTCTTTATTCCAAAAATCTTTATTTGATAATATCTGATTCCATCCCGTTATTGTTAAATTACCAAGTTTATGAACATGCTTACTGTGTTTTTCTTTTTCTTCTTCTGACCAACTATCAAAAGTCTTTGGTCTTTGTGGCCAGATATGTTCTATCTGGGTTTTTTCTTCTATGTCTTTCCAATCCATACCTAATTCTTCTTTTGTTTTTTTAGCTTTATATCTTTCCAATTCAAAAAAGAAATACTTGATTTCATGAGTTTGGAGATTATTATATAATTGTGAGCTCTGTAAGTTTTCCTTAAAATAATCATCTGCACTATACCAACTAATAGCTTCTTTAATTTCATTTATGATTTCTTTGAACTTTTCGTCTTTCCTACTTTGTGCATCTTCTTTAAGTTTATGAAGATCAAATGCAAGTCTATAAAAAGTTGCCTGTTTAGTATTTGACCTTCTATTCCCAATTATATAAACCCTAAAAGTAAATAATTCGGATAAATGCAATATATCCAAGAAATATTGAGGCTTATCTTTAAAAACTCTTCTAGCACTTATAAAGAGTGGATAAAAAGTGGCAATATTTCTAAGTCTATGAAACTTATTGATGATATCTTTTATCTCATTAATTTGCGGAAAATTCTTGTAGGTTTCATCTGAAAACGCTTTTCCATTATCTGGCTGATTTAATTCTAAAAATATATCTGAAGCTTCCTTAAGATCAGTTATGTAGTCTTCTATTTCTTTCTCTACTTTATCATCATCAACCCTTATTCCACTTTCATCTTTTAGTCGGATTTTTGTTTTAATTCTCCTATGAACATCATATTCTCTATATTCGCTAGTGTAAGTTATCCAATGATACCTTAGAAAATCATCCTCGCTTGAACGCTTTGAAGCCATTAAATTCTTAAATATGGTTCCCCAATAATTATTTATCTTTTTAGCAAGATCAACATTTTCTATTTTATAGGCAAGATAAATAAGATAGTTCTTTATTTTATCTGCTTGCGATAATGGTTTTCCTCTGTCGTTCATTACCTCAAAAATAACTCCAGCTTCAGCATCACTTCCCACTTCATATTTGTTTACAACTAAACTATCTGTAACCTTTAGCTTTAAGTTACTCAAATATTCGAAAAATGCCTCTTCACTGTTAAAAAAATCCTTTTTCCCTTGAAGATAATCTTTTATTATGGATTTCGCGTTCTTTAGATTTTCTTGTGATGTATTTTCGGTTTTATCAATTCCAGATAACTCGGTCTCTTTTATAATGTGGTTTACGAAGTATTCATTACTATCTTCATTTAAGATTAATCTTTGCAGTTTCTCAGTAACAATGTATTTATCATAAATAATCTGGGCTATTTTGTTAGGTTTGCCATGTTCTTCTATTTTATATTCATCTATTGTCTCTTCATCTATATTCTTAAATCTCTCATACAAGCAATAAAGTAATATCGTAATTGTCGCTATCCTTTGTTGTCCATCAATAACATCATAGACAGCAAAACTTTCTCCGAATTGACGCTTTTCATCCTTTTTTACAATAACCATTGTCCCTGTATAATGCGTCTTGCCATTTTCAACATTTTCTAAATCTTCTAACAAATCTTTTACTTGGGTTTCTTCCCATGCATATCCTCGTTGGTAATCTGGTATTTGATATATGTTGTTCCCAAGCAAGTTTTGTATAGACATCAATATTGAAGTTGTTGCCATTTTCTTTATCTCCTATTTGTTTTTGCCAAAACTTTCATATGCCTCGTTTTTATACAAAATGTTTTCGTCAATATATACTTTCCTTGCATATTATATGCCTTGCTGCTTCTTCATTAAAATTTATTTCAAACAATATTTTAATTTTTATAAGAAGATATTTTTGTTAAATATATTCTCCTTTACACACTCTATAATATTATGACCCTTGCTTATTTTTAGTTAAATACTCTTCTAATTCTATTTTTCCCTTATCTATTTGAGTTTGTAAATTGTTTATAAAATTAATGCTTTCTGATTCAAGATTTTGAATCATGCTTTTTAGGTCTTCCTTTTTTACATCAGATATACTTACATCTTGAAGCAACGTTTTTGTTTCATTAATAATAAGATCAGTTTCTTTTTTAAAAGATTCGAGCTTAATCTTTATCTGATTTATTCTGTCAAGTTGTTTAAATGCATCCTTGGGATTATCAACTTTAAATTGAATATCTATAATTCCATTATCACCTAAATATTTCTCAAAAACCTCTTTGATTTTTATAGGAGTTTCACTGCAGAATTCTACAATTCTATTTAAATTTATTTGTAATCTCTGTCTCTTTTGTTCTCTATCAATCTCTCCTGATCTTTCTAATGAACTAAAAAATCGACCAATTGTGTATCCAAATAGACCTGCAAATAAATTTTTTTTATACTATTACCTAACTTATGAAATTATTTTTGATTTTAAAAATGGAAAATCTTTAACTTAACTTATAAGTTCATAATAATAATTTAAATTATTAAAGAACAACACCAAAAGTTTTAACCTTACTCATTTATAATACAAATAAATTAAAGGTACTAAATTAATCTGTTAGCGTTCAAAAATAGGCTTAAACTCTTTAGATTTTTTCCATAGAATAGGTAGGTTATTATTAGGACAGTTGAATTCAAATACAACAGTTGATTGACAATCACCATAACCTAATGGATTCTTTTTCTCGAGTTTTACTCCATATTCATAAGCTATTTTTTTTGCTTCTTCTCTCTGATTTGCATTTTCAAAGATTTTACATTTATTATTAAAAGCTTTATCAACATCAGTAAGTGGATCACAAACATGAACCTCAACTAATAGTCCTAATTTATTTAAAACCTTCTCTATCTTGGCTTGAGCTTCTTGGAATCCACTTATGACAATGAAATATATCTTTAGTTTGGGCATATTTTCAATTTCACTAGGTTCTTGTAATAATCTTTTTAAAATTTTTCCATGTTCCTCAACTATTTGTTTGAAATAATTACATGCTGAATTTCCCGTTCCAATAAAATCATCAATAAAAACGAGGGCAAGCGGAGACTCCTTTTTAGATTTCTTCACTAATTCTTTAGTAATCCTAGATTTCTCAATAACATTTTCATAGTATATTGAATTTTCATCTCTATAAATTGTTGTTATAAAAGCCCCACTCTTTCCAGGTTGGTCTAAATAACTAATTAGTATATCTCCCCTCTTCCGCTGTCTTCCTTTTATCTTCCACATTAATCCCCTCTTAACTATGTCGTGTGCTTCCTTTAATTTAGCTCGTACATTTAAAGATGTGTAAAATTTTAAGTTTTGTAAAATCTTAAACATTAATCTTTGTTTCTTATTGTCTTCAAACTGATTCAACCACGTGCGAACATGATTATCTGTAATTTCTCTTCCCTTATATACACCCCATTTTTCAACTAATTGCATAATTTCTTCAGATGTAACACGTGCTTGTTCTTCTTCTTGTTTTTGCTTTGTAAGAGCATCATAATCAACTAATGTAGTTACTATCTCATTAAATCCTTTATCAATCAACCATTGTTCAAAGAGTCTAATTTTGCATGTATAAATACTATTATTTTCATTTAGAACTTGGCGACGAATAAATTCATGAAGTTCATCTTCTAAAAACTTATCTGAAAGTCCCCATTCATCGCATTTTCTTTTAATGTATTCTTTTTTTGCAGAACCTTTCTTTCTAATAGCATCAGCAATTATTAATAATAACTTTCGTCTCTGAACAGATTTTTCCTCAGCTTTAGGACCAATATAAATTATTCCATCTTCCCAAAAATGTTGGAATACATTACTTGCAACATTTCGCAAAGATTCTTTAGTTGCATCCTCTGTTTCTCTATTAGTTACATCACAATCTCTACGTTGCCACATCATATTAAAAAGTTCCGCACAAATTAGTTTTGTAAAAAATGGATTTCCTGATGTTTGTTCATATAGATTTAACAATGCCCTATCTGATACTTCTAACCAATCGATTACAGGTCTTCTAACAAGATCTTGAAAATCAGACCAGTTTTGTTCTTTATTAAAATAATCTACTCTAATTGGTTGAAACTTGTTTAACGCATCTCCTTGACAACTCATAATATATTCCATTTTCTCTCCCCCCACAAGAATAAAACCTAAATGAGGTTTTCCACTAATACTTCGTAATGTTAGAAAAAATGCATCAGCTATAGGACTTCGTTTGTAAAGCTCGACAGGAAGTTCATCAAACTCATCTAATATAAAAATAATTCTAAGTTTTGGCGCTATCCGAATTAAATCCTCTAAAAAATCTGAAATTGGAGCTAAAGCACCCTTAAATATTGGAATGTCTAATTTATCAAATCGTTTATCCAAACTCTGGATTCTTCTAATTAATTTTTTTCCGAGATTCTCAATAGTAGTTTCAGTATCAGGATTAATATAGTCACCACCTTCTAAATAGACGACAAGAAAATCTGAGCCATACCTTTTTTCTAAACGTGTTTTAAAGATTTTTGCAATGGAAGTTTTACCAACTCTTTTTTGACCGTAAATAAATGCTGAACCAACATCATCTCTGGTTACCAAGGATTCTAATTTACCAAGGATTTTAGTTCTTCCTACAAACTCATCTTCCTTGGTTGCAGGTTCAAAACTATATGGTTGCTCTTTACTTAATTTTTCCCAGTCAATATCCTTGCGTTGACACTCAAATTCAAATTCAAATTTCTTTTCTCTATTAGTTCCATCAAAGTTATCCCAACTTATTTTAGTCTCTATCAATACATTTTCTTCAGATTGTTCAGTTTTACAAGGTATTTGTATCTCAACAGATGACCCTGGGTCTATTTCACCTAAATATTGTATTTGCTTTGATTTAAGTATCGGTATTGTTGCATCGCTCGTGACTTCTACGCTAAAAGCATAACCATAACCAATATTTTTCAATATAAGGATTAAATTAATTTCTTTCGCAGCAATGTAAAATGGGTATTTCTTTTCAAACTTCTCAATTGTTAACTTAGCTGGTTTGCTTGCTGGATTTTCTTGAAAGTGACTTTCTATTAGATCTAGCAACTTTTTCCCTACTTTTTCTAAAAACTCATGGCTATACCTTGTTTTATACTGCTTTGTTTCTGAGATATATTGTCCTAGAAATCTCTTAGCATCCTTATAAGGTGAAAGTGCTTTTTTCCCCTTTTTATTTAGATATTCTTCTACTAATCTAAAAACTTCTTCTAACCGTGCTCCATGAATCTCTTTTGGAAGGAAAGCTAATAAAACTGTTTTGTTAAATTTAGCATTAATATTCCGCATGAATCTATATCGAAAATTTTGAAAAGAGCTAAAATTATCAAATGATAAAATGCATTCAGAAAGTTCTTCTTCAATTTTAGATATAGCTACTTTTAATTTACTTTCTTTTTTATACGTTTGATCCTTAACATCTATTTTAAGATGCTTGTAAATATCATGGGAACAAACTTCATCAAGCAATTTGAAGACTTTAACTCTAAAAGAGGTTTCATGAAATAGTTCATCGTTAACATTTAACAATCGAAGTAAACAAATGGCTATAAATTTTTTTGTCTCAAAATCAAATTTATCATTAAAAATAAATTCTAAGGGATTATCACTTTCTTTATAACCAATACCTGCAGATTCTAATACTAATTTACAAAATTCAATTAGATAATTTGATGGTTTTGCAATTTTTTTTCCATATAATTTATCAAGCAATTCATCAAAATATACCAACTTTTCCCAATTTTTATCCATCATAAATTCTCCTTGTTCTATAACTAATAAAGAATGCTTAGATAATATGTAATATAAATAATTTTGTATGAAATAATTTAATTAAAAATATACTTTTCTAAAATCATACCAAAAAAAACAAGGAATCATTTTAAGATTTTTAGAATATCATACAAAATATGATTTAGTATATGTGTAAAAAGATTATCAAAAAATTAGAAATTTTAAAAATAATTTAATGTTTTTTATATAAGGATTTTGGTATAAAAGAATTAGATTTTGATAATTTTACTGTAATTTAGTAAATCCAATTACAAATGGTAAACATGATTGTTTCATAGCCTTACCATAACTCTTTTTCTATCAGTCTCATATATTTGTTCACATAGAACATATCAGGTTCATGTCTTCGTGGTCTGACTCTAATTTCAAATTGGGGATCATTTACATTACTATTATCAAATAAAACTAATCCTATCCCAAAAATTAAACATAGGGCATCTAGTTTAGAGATATCATCTTGAGATGCGTTTTTAGGAACCACTATATAAGATTTATGACTAAATAGTTTATATGAACAAGCTTGCCCAAAAGCAGTAATTAAATCTTTTGTATCTATTTTTATTTCTGCTGAAACAATTTCAGTGGGTGTTTTAACAATATCACTTCTACGTGGTTCACGTTTTCCTATTACATCTGGTGTTCCCCATTTATCTCTAAACCTATTTCCTCCCAATGCTATTGCTTTTGTACATTCTTCTAATTCATTAATAAGCAAATCTGCAAAAGGTTTATAAAAGATCTCTTCATTTATCTTTTCAATTTTTAAAGACGGTTTCTCCTCCTCTTTAACAATTTCTTTCTCTCTAAAAGAAATGTGTCGAAAAATTCCACGTGCGGGTTTATAGACCTCGTTTGGCACGCGTGTCTCTAAATTCCAAATATTCCCATGAATAGTGCCACGAGGGAAATCGGAAAACTCCCTACGTATTTTTCTTATAAGATCTGAGTAACGAACTCCATCAGGATTCGATTTAAGTATCTCTAGAGCTTTTGATATTATTTTTTCTTTCCTTGTTGACATATTGTCACCTCATTTTAGCAATCACTTCCAATATTCAAAAAGCATTTTCTTTTTTTCATATATTAAGTCTTATAAAAAATAGTAAATGAAATTTGTTAAATTAACATATTTTCAATGTTATCAAACCAATATTGTTTATATTCATTAGGGACTTTTGAAATATCATTTGTTCTTAGTCTTAATTTTATTTTAACTTTAGACCCATTGTAATTAAAAATCTTTTTTTCTCCATTTTCTTCAAATAACCACTTATAACCATTATCAATTTTATATATCCAACCTGATATATGTTCGATACCTTTTGGATCTATAAAAATAATAAAATAATCATTATCTTTCTTTAACCAGAAAATAAAATCTGGATAGAATGAGCTAATTTTATTTATATTAGGATTATAATAGGGAATATAAACCTCGTCTAAACTCTCATCTAATTTACTAAATAACCACCAATCAAACTCTTTAAACTTGTTATCATTTTTATTTAAATAATATTTCAAATCATTGATAAACTTTACCTCACTTTTACTTTTAATTATGTGCTTAATATAATCTATTTTTTCATCCTCTGATAAAATGAGTGGAACATAATAATGGTTAGCAATATATCTAATATTTATCCTCTTATGTTCATATTCAAAATCCTCTCTGTCTCTTAAAGTTTTTGCTTTCACTGTGTATTCCTCTGATGGTATTTTTCCATATGATTCTTGTAATTCTTTTAATTGATTAGGATAATTTTTTACCATTTCAATTTTATTCTGTATCTCATTTATATCTTCTAAATAAACTTTTATATTCTTAAAATGTCTTATCTCTTCCTTTAATTCTTTAAGACTCTCAAATTCTTCTGGGACGACACTAAAATAATTAAATATCCTTTGAATAAGAATATCTAAATTCTTATAATTTCTTTCACCAGGTTTATAAAAATCGTCTTTTTCACTTATACTATTTCGTATAGCTTTTATCTTTTCTATTGGCATATCTTCAAGATTTCTACTATACTTCATTAAAAGCACTCTATCGTCTTTTATAAATTGAATAAATTTATTAAGAATCTTAAAATTTTCATCAGAAATATCAAACTTTGTCTGTTTTCTAATTTTTAGAACAGGATAATCCGCTGGTTTATAAACTGGAACTAACAATTTTTGTTTTTGAACTTGGTCATTTATAAAAAATGAGAGCTGGACTTCTCCTTCCCTTCTTTTTTCTTTCTCTAGCTCCTCTATTATTGAAACTAAAGCATTCCTATTTGTTCCAAAAATAAATAGAGACTCTATCGGTAAGACTTTATCTTTAATTTTGTTAAATAAATCTTCAGCTATCTCCATAGCATTGTAAACATGAATTAACCTCTTTCTTTTTTCCTTTATTGGTTCGATTCTTACTCCCCGCCCAACAGATTGGAGAATAAATTTTTTAGCATTCTTTCCCATCCCTATATTTATAAAATTAATTACATTTGGTCTGTTGGAATCCCACCCTTCATAAAAACTACGAGAACCCATCAGGATATTAATTTCAGAATCTTCTCTATTTAGGTTTTTAAAATAGCTTTCATCCTCAAATCTTTCTTGAATTTCATATCCTACAAGTTCTTCTTTTAACCATCCAGAAATATCACCTATTTTTATCAATGCAAAAGGTATATCACTTGTCTTTAACTTAAAAGCCAACTCCTTCTTATTGGATAGTCTTCTTAAAATTTCGATTTCTCCATTTGTTTCTGAGTTATATACATAATTTAAAATATCATTTTTGTTTATACTTTTAAAAATATCTTTATCTATTTTTACTTTATTGTTATCTTCAAACGTAAACTCAGGTTCTTGTTTCAATTCCTCCCAAAGTTCGTCCAAAGATAATCTAAAAATTTCTTCTTCTACATCTCCTTTACCAATCTTTTCAAGTTCTCTAAAAAATAGTTTTAAATCAGCATCTTCAGTATTAACAGAATTAACAAGAGTCAAAAGTAATGGCTTGTGATATAATCCCTGTTTAATTTCTGCTATATTCTCATAAAACTTTTTAATATAGGTAAGAAGTATTAGAGATTTTAAAACTATCTTTTGTTTCTCTTCACCGCTATAGTCTTCATTATCCCTGAATGCTCTTATCTCTTGTTTTAGAATAGAGATATGCTTTCCATATCCTGCATTTATAAAACTTGAAAGATTAAATTCAAAAGCGCAAGTTATAATATCCCTTGGGTCTATAAAAGTTGCAGAGGAATTAAATAAAAAACCATTTCTTGAAAGAATTGAATAAATGTGTTGTCTTTTTGATTCTTCTCTGTCTCCTTTGTGAGCCTCATCTAAAAAAACATACCATTTCCCATCATTGTCATAATTTCTAAAATCAATAATCTTCTCTTTTTGCTCATCACTTAAGTTATCAGATCTGTAATAAAATACAGTAATTCCGAATAATGTTTGTTGTCTTTTAACCTCGGGGTACTCTTTTAATTCCTTTAATATTATTTTTGTTTCATTCAAATAATTAAATTCATCTACAAGTTTTTTAAGTTGTTCTATTAAATCATCTCTGTAAGTTAAAAATAAAATATCATAAGGTGGAATTTCATTTCTCTTAATTAACTCTGTTAAAATTTGAATAAGTTTAATAATAACAAGTGTTTTACCGCTACCTGTTGCCATCCAAAAACACATTCGGTTAATAAAATGCTCATAATAGATTTTTCTATCCTCTGGAGGATAATATTCTGTAATAAGTTTATAGATTTTTCTTTTTCTCCTATCTAATTTAATATCTAAATTTTCCTGTAATCCGTTGTCTTTATACCATTTGAAAAAATTTTGCTTCCTCTCTTGACTTGCTTCTATTCGTTCATTTTCTTGATAATCTACAAAATCCTCAAAATACCTCCACAGAACTTTTACAGCATTTTTTACTGCTTCTTGCTGATAATCCCATAGAATTTTATTTTTGGAAAAACTTTCTAAATCAAAAGAATTCCAATTAGATGGTAAATCGTCAAATCTTAAATCTTCAATTATGTCTTGTAAAAATACTCTTATCATTGTTCTTTTAACTTTTACTTTTTATCTTATATAAACTTATTTAATTTCTGATATTTATCCATTATGTTCAATAAAAGCCAATTTACCTACTTCAGTATTTGCAAAAGTACCTATTACTTTGAGATGTTTATCCTTCCAGGTTGGTTTAAATTCTATAATTTAAGCTTTAACTTGTTTTAAATCCATATTTCCTTTCTCTTCTTTCAAAAGCTTCCTCTCCACCTTCTAAAATTTCACAAATATGCTCCCTTATTCCCTTTTTTTCTAAATCTGGAATATTATTCCAATCATCTTCTGAAAAATCATTTTTAGAGATTTTAAATGTATTTTCAAGAGAACCATTAACATAGCATATACGAGCAAGTTGTTTCTCCTTACCCTTATCCCAGTTTGCAACAATAATCTGTTCTGAATCTGTATTTACAACAAGATTTGGATTATGTGTAATGATTATTATCTGTCTCCTTTTCTTAGCTTTCCTAAAATACCTCATAAGAGTTTGATATATAAATCGATTATCAAGGTTCTCTTCTGGTTGGTCAATAAGAATAGGACGAGTGTCTTCTTCATCTAGTTCTAAATAGAGAATAAATAATGCAACTCCTTTTAATCCTGGAGATAAATTGTCAAGTTCTACACCATTAAATTTTATTGAATAGTTGACATTATAGTAGTCTAAGCAATATAACCAATCATAAAAATCCTTTTCTGTATATTCTTGTCTTAATTGAGAGACTATTGTAAGATCTTTTCCTCCCTCATCTTTTAAAAATAATTTTTCAACAGCCCTCAAAATTTTTTTTACATTTTCTTTATCAGAATCTGACATTTCTATGTCTTCAAGATTAAGAGTAAACTTTAGTTTCTCTATTTCTTCTTGAATAGCTTCTTTGGTTTTATGGCGAAATCTCCCTTCCCTTGTGTGATCGATAAAATTATCCCCCTCTCTTGCCATATTTTTTGTGTTAAAACTAAATTGTATTGAAAATTTAAATAACCTCTCATGCTCTTCAGCACTTTCTTTAAGTATAGTTTCTAATGGTGAATAAATATTTTTTAGCTTTTCTTTTTCTTTAAAAAGAAGCTCAAAAAAATTAATAAATAAATTTTCTCTTTTTTTGAGTAACTTGGGAAGATTTTTATTGGCTTCCTTTATTTTCTTAACTTCTTCATTTAAAGAATCTAATTTCTGTTTTTCTAAGCTTAATAGAACATTTATTTCTTTAATTTTATCCTGTTTTGATTCTTCAAGTTCTAACTTACCTTCAAGGTCTTGGATTTTGGTATGAAGCTTTTTTAATTGTTCTTTTTTCTTTCCAATTTCCTTTTCAGTTCCTTGTTTTTGCTTGTTAAGTATCTCCTCTATATCCTTAGGATAAAATATGATTTTTATCTGCTTTAAAATTTGTGAAGAGATTTGAACTAATTTTAGGTCTGTCCTAATTTCTTCTATAAATCTATCCGTATCTTCTTTAAACCTTAATAGCTTATCTCTAATATCATCTATCTTTAATGAATTAGTTTGGAAAATAGAGATTTTTTTCTCCAATTCTGATTTTTTTTCATTCAACTTATTAATTTTCTTCAATATTTGCTTTTGTTTTTTAAAAGCTTCTAAGCCTAAGGAAATTCGTTGCATTTCATTGTTTAGTTCATCTATTTTTCTTTTTGTTTTCTTAATCTCACTTTCAACTTCATCTTTATTTTTAATTAGTTCAATAAGCTTATAAATTTTTGAATTAATTTCCTCTACTTGTTCTTTACCTCTTTCTTTCTTGCCTTTAATAACTTTCAGTTGAGTATTTTTATAACTTGAAAAATCAGAATAATTAGCCCTATCCTCTTTTGGTATTTTTTGGAAAATTACATTTTCAATTTGTTGTTCAAGTTCTCTCTTTCCTATTTCAGAACACAATTCTTCTACAAAATCTTGCGGTATAAATCTTAATTTCCCTCCATCATTTAATTCCTCTAATTTATTTTCAATTTCTCTTTCATCTAAACGACTGTCTCCCCATTCAACTTTTATTTTTGTACCCTTTAATTCTCCAAATGCCTTTTTTAAGAATGATTTCTCTCCTTCTTTGTATTTTCTATAATCTCTTGTAGCATAAGCAATTAGGTCCAAAAAAGCAGTTTTACCAGTTCCTTTTCCACCTATAACACTGAGTAAATCTTCATTAAGTTCTAAAGGTTTATCATCTTCAAACCAGCCACTAGAATTATTAACAGTGATAGATTTAATTATTTTACTTTTATCAAGTTTTGTTGGAGGTTCTTCCCCTATATAAATTTTTTCTTCTGGTTCATAGATAATTTGTTTCAAGCCTTCAAAAATAGGATCAGCTTTTATCCAAGTATATCTTTTTAAATCAGGTTCGAACAATTTTTTATAAGAATGAGCATCTGATCCCCAGATGCAAGGTTTTAGACCTTTAAATTCTTTTATGAAATCTTCGACTTTTTCATGTTTTAAGCCTAATGCCCATTTACGTGTATTATTATTAGAACTAAAGATAAAATCTGATTTCTGAATTATAATTTTTTTCGTAAGATGATCTTGAGAGTTCCAATCTATGCTACTTAAGTCTTCATCAGCAGGTATTCCTATTAAATAATCACCTTTAAAAATAGAGGGTTTACTATTTAAAATTTTTACAATTTTAGAATCATCCACAACAGCGTTCATCATTCCAACAAAGAGGTTTGACTTATTTGCAAATTCAGCGTGTTCCTTTTTTAATTTTTTGCCCAATTCCTCTAAGTTGTTAATCTTTAATTTCCATTTCTCATCTTCACTTTGGGGGTAACCTTCATACACAAATTCTAATTCATGCAAAAAATTCTCCTTCATGTCTTGGATAGAAATCTCATTAGAGAATATGACATGAAAGTTTATCCTGTTTTGACCAACGAACTTATTAAGGCGAAATTCTATATTGGGAAGAATTAGAATTTGTTTTATCTTTTCTATTTCTTCTTCTGTGAATAATTCTTTTAATTTATATTCATTTTCAAGATATTCCTTCACTAATTTTTTGTATCCTTCTATTGAGAAATAATCTGTAATCCCTATTACTTTTATCCCTTTGTTCATAGCTTTAGTAAATAGTTCATTTGTATAGTGATCCCAGTCATTCCCAAATTGATTATTCAAAACTGAATATGGTGTATGAACATGCAAATCCCATTTTCTCCATTCACTACCTTTTGGATACTTAAAGTTACTCATACCTCACCACCAGATTAAAGGTTTAATAATTTTATAGTCCAAATTTTCCAGATCTATTTTCTCGCTATCATCAAATTCCACTTTATCAGGACTAATTCTTTTTATCCATTTGCCAATGAGATTAGAAAGAGTCTCAGGAATATCTATGTTTTGATAAAGTCTAAATAGATCTATCTTCACTTTGTTTTTTTTATAATCTAACTCCAAAGCTTCAAGCATCTTGAGGTCTTTCATAAAAATATATTGATTATATGGGTCTTGGTATGGATTATCAAAGAGGTCTGAATCTTCGTATTTCGCTTTTTTTAAAGTATTTTCATATTGTTCAAGTTCATAGTATTTGAAGAAGCCACCAGCATTTTGGGAGTTATATTTTTCTTTTACATCTTTTTCCTTGCTTATACCACTTTTGTCATAAGCTAAAACCTTTTTCATCCTTGGCAAAACTACTGAATAAAAATGTTCGCCCACCTCAACACCAATCCATTTTCTTTTAAGCTTGTGGGCAACAGCGGCAGTTGTCCCAGACCCTAGGAAGAAATCAATAACAAAGTCGCCATCATTGGATGTAGATTCTATAACACGCTTTAAGAGGATTTCGGAGTTTTCGGTCTTGAAACCCCCAGGACGGGCGGTATATCCGGGTATATCAGTCCAATTATTCGTAATCTCACTATCGATTGTTTTAATTTCAGGTTCTTTTGTTTCAGAATTTATCCTTACCAATCCTTTCTTATATGCAATATCCAAATTTTCCTGCGAAAATGCCCAATGTCTACCTGTTGGAGGATAGAACTTTTTTCCCTCCACTATTCTATATTTAATAGCTTTGCTCTCTCCAGGTAAATGTAAAAATGGTCTCCACACTTGCTCTTCTGTAGGAAGTTTTTTCCTCAGATTACGATATTTATAATCTTCCGTCTTAGTATAGAAGAATAAAGAGTCTATCTTATCTAAAAATTTCCTAGGAGCAGTCTTCGTATATTTTGATCTATTTGCTATAATTTCATTTCTGAAATTATTCTCACCAAAAGTCTCATCCATCAACATTCTTACAAACATATTCCCATTGTAATCACACCTTACGAAAATACTCCCTTTTGGATTTAAAATATCTTTAGCTAAACTTAATCTATTCTCAAGCAAAGTTATCCATGAAGCATCCTTATACTTCACCGAATAAAAATAATCCGCATCCTGCTCTTTATTAAACGGTGGATCAATATAAATCGTTTGCACTTTTTCCTTAAATTTCGGAAGGATTGTATTCAAAGCCTGATAATTTTCACTCTTTATAAGCCAGCCATCTAAGGAATTGTCTAAATTGTCAAATAATCCTAAAATCTCAAGTTCTAAGTCTTTAAAATATTTAGTATCCACAGGCAAATGCTTATAGTTTTTGGCAAGATGCCTGCCTATTAAATCATTTTCAATAACTTTACTTTTCTTAAAATTACTATCTGCAAGACCTAACTCTTCCCATTCTTTTACCTGTTCATTGAAATTTTTATGTTTAAGTATTTCCTCAACTAATTTTAATTCCTTGTCCTTCTCTGCAATTCTATCTAGGGTTATAACATAGTTAGAGTTCAAAACAAATTTCGGTTTATTCCAGATTTTCACAAGTTCATCTTCAAACTGGCTTATGAAATCAATTATCTTAGAGGCAATATCTTTTAATGCCTGCAATTGACTTATTCTTTTATCTGTCCATACACTTTCACCAGAAAAATACTGATAAAGCCAGATGTTAAACTGCTCCTTTAAAAATTCCTTAGCATTTTTATTTATGAAATAATCAACTTCACTTTGTTTTTCAAAAACTCTGAATGCCTTTTCTAAAACATCTTCTGTTACTTTTACTTCTTCTTTTTTTAATGCCCTCAAAATCTCAACAATCTTTGTCTTTCTTCCTCTTTCAGAATAAATTACATTGAAAACTATTGTTTCATCTTTTCTTATCTCTTTAAACTCATAAATTATTTCTCTTTTCTCAAATGCTTTTTTGTGCTGAAGAGTGGAAACATCAAATAAGAATTTAATTCCATCTATCTCAGTTTCTAAGTTTTTAAATAACCTATCTGTCTTGACATAATAAAGCATGTGAGTCTTCCAGAAAAACATTACATCCTTATCATCGGTATAAATTTTCTCATAAACATTCTGATGAATTCGTGTATCCCTAAAATAAATAGAGCCACTTTCTGAGAAGTAGCGATGAAAGAAAGTGTAGAGTTTATCAAAAAGTTCCTCCCTAAATTCTGGAAATGGTTTTAATACTTCTTCAATATCTTCTTTAAGTTTTGGAAAAACACCTTCTTTATAATATCTTGATTTAATCCTCATCAAGTTGATATAACCTGATTCACCTTCTACTTCTGCACCTATGAAGATATCTTTTAAAGCATTAAAGAATTTTTGTTCTTTGGTCATATTTTTCTCCTCATTTTATTATTATGTTTAGTGCTCTATATAATTATCTCAATAAAATAGAATTTTATGATTTTTTTTACTTTTTAAAAAAATTTTCTTTTGTCAAGATTGATAGATTTAAGATAATAGTTATCTTTTATGAAAATTTATAATTTAAAAATAATTTTATCAGAAAAAATAGATATATTAAATTTTGATGAGTAGGTACTTGAGGTGAGTTTGAATTGTATGGATACATTTTTTGTAGTTATCAATACTTCCACTGTATGGGTCTTTTATATTCCGTGAGATAATTTTACTGGATTCAATTTGATAATATTGTTTAATTGTACTATCTAAGCTTTATATTTATAATTTACATACCTCCAGGCATAATTTTTTATTTTTTCTAATGCTTAATAAGCCTTAAATTCTGTATTATAGTTTTTATAATATATTTCTTGAGAATCAATTCCTATATATCTTACTTCATATTACTTCCCTTTAATATCTACAATAATAGTAGCATCATTAATAATATTTGTAACTTTTTCTTTAACAATATAACGTATAGGAGAAAATTGTCTATATTAGATTTTAAAAATTGTTTTTTAAAAATAATCATTATAGAATGTAGTTATATTAAATTAAATCACAATAAGATTTAGGGGGTGAAAATATGCCTAAGAAAGTATTTGGGTATGTAAGAGCTATTTTAAGTAGAGATCCACGTCATACAGCTCCACCATTTGTGGTAGAAATATATTCCCCAAAAGCAAAACCTGGCGAACGGACAAAAAGATTTAACTTAAAAGAGGTATGCGACAATAGAGAGTTAGTTTTAGTATCTGTATTAAGAGATGCGATGATACATTCACTTCCTGTGGAATTAAGTTGTGATGATAAAGGATTTATTGACAGTATTGATATGCGATCTACAACATTTTATGAAGAATGGAAAATTGAAGCTATTACTGGAAAAGTGAAAATGATCTCAGTAGATGAATTTGGATTAGGAAAGGCTAATCAGGAAAATCCTGATTTAGCGACAGTAGTTATATCCTCTAAATCAGATATAAAACTGTATCTGAATCTACAAAGACCAATAATAGAGACTAAAATAGCCCAGTTATCAT